>Ga0307516_10002823_pt1 | contig 22889 bp, 29 predicted proteins | sample 19_EM_MG_FD_203310 | JGI IMG/M metagenome (GOLD analysis project Ga0307516, IMG submission 203310) | Populus trichocarpa ectomycorrhiza microbial communities from riparian zone in the Pacific Northwest, United States - 19_EM | ecosystem: Host-associated > Plants > Roots > Unclassified | place... | reverse complement strand
ACGCGATAAATGTGCCTCCCTCGATATGATACCCCTGTCATGAGCCGACGTACCTAGCAGCAACTCCAGCACGGTCAAAGATGCAAAGAGGGACCCGACGATAGTTTGTTGCGTGAACATGGAAGGCAACGAAGACACGATACAGTTCCACAACCTCGTGTAATGCTCCGCATTACCATCGACTTTTCGCAGCCTACGCCGGATCAGGGGCAACGCCGATCGGAAGAAGGAAGGTTGGGACGGAGATAAATATGTGGAGCTCGGGAACACACCGACATTCACTAGTTTCGCAAAGAGCTGAGTGAGAAGTGATACATCATCTTGGGGTCGGTCAGATTGCACGATGTATAAGACGAGATCGCTAACCTGGACCAAAGGATGTCGACAGCGCATGAATGAGGTATTCACATCGCAGGCTCAGATTGTCAAGATACTCTGGCACTCCCAGCTGCGAAGGAACACCACGACCCGCGAGCGCATTCGCGACTTTGGCAGGCACTGCAAACAAGTTGGAGAGGCAGTCGTCCCATGTCACGGACCTCCGTGCTACGTCCGGAATTGTAGAAACGGCAGTGAAAAGCCTATCGATCGGATACTCCTTCGCGAGCCTCAGTAACAGATCTATCGAGCGCTGGTTTATAGGGAGTGCCAGAATCGTCGAGTACGCACACAAGGCCACATTCCCGGCCGCCATCGATGCGTTTACAAATGCATCGGGACAAAAGCACTGGTGGACTAGTGGTGCATATCCCTCCTCCTCTAAAATGACTTCCCATGTCGGTAGGACGGTTTCTAAGAGGATACGCTGGAGTACAGCAAAGACCCTGCTGACATTGTCGGTCGTACTGGTATTACCGCGTAGTGTGTTGTATTTCCTGTATTGCGGGGGGAGGATCCGAGCAGAGCCCAAGGGAAAGCACAAAAGCGGGAGCAGGATTTGAATGTCAGTTATGGGTGCTTGCAGCTTGTCGACCACATCTTGGAAGGATGTGTCTCGCTCGAGATTCAAGGAGAACTCCTGGGGCAACGGCATCCTTGCAACGATGTGGGTTGGGGTAATTTCAAGTAAATAAGTATGTAGTCAGCAGTCTACGAACGATGCAGACACACGGCACAACAACAAAGTAAAGATCCATGATTTTTTTCCTTCACGCAACCTGTCCAACGAGACTGAACGCCCCGTTCGTCATCGCACGTGCAACTTCGCCAGTCTCTGTCCAAGCGCCCTCCTCGCCATGCTCCTCCTCTCCATGGCCCACCCAATACCTACCCACAGACGGTCCACGTAGCACAAGTTCTCCAACGAGGTCACCGTTCTCCTCCAAATCGGCGTCGCTGACTCCTTTCAGCTTCGCCTCCACATTCACGCTCGGTCCACCCAAATGCGCTCGTCCGTCTGCCGATGGAAGCACCTGTAAGTCGAACGCATTGGTTGCAAACACTGGCCCACTTGCACAGGGATGCATGTAAGAGTTGATCACGGGAACCGACAAAGCAACGCGTGAGAGCGTTAGGGTCTCGTTGGAAACAGGTCCTGGTGGTGTTACTGGAAATTTAGATGTAGAAACAAACGTCCACTTACCCCCACTGACGACAACAACCTTCAATGTACTCGCCATATGATTCAAGGCATGCTCGCGCGCGTTGTCAAATACCATGCGATCCCACAGACTGACTTTGCTTATAAATCCTTCTGCAAAGGCAGCCAGCTTGTGTCTCCATGCCAGGAAAAACAGCCACGATGCCTTTGCTTCTTTCAGTACCGAGGTCGACAAGTCCTCCAAATGACCAGGCTCGGCAAACAATACAGTTGGATGTGGTATCGGGCGTCGTCTCGTAGAGAGTATATCCTTGAGATCTTTGTTAGCTTGGGAAGCTGCATCGTACATCCTCGTGGAGTCGAGCGTCGCGAAGCTCGCATTTTCGTATAGCGCAGTGTACGCAATACCACGTCCGTAAGGGGTACTCAGCGAATGGCAGGAGACGATTGTATCGAGGTTGGACAACCCAATCGAGGTGGGTGGTAATGCTCGGATAGCCGCAACACCGGATGTCATGTTTTCATGTGTGAAACGAACGCCTCGCATTTCTCCAGTGGACGTTTCGAGGAACGCAACCGTATATGCGTCATCAGGATCTAGTTCCAGGCTGTCAGTCCAATCCCTATAGTAACTCCCATATTACTCACTCCGGGGAGGTGGTGATGTTGAATCAGCCGCCTTGGCGCCGTCTGCTTCTACTTGAGCCCATGTGATGAGTTCTAGTTCTCTCGACGACTTGGACATGTCCTTTTCTTCATATTGTCCCACAACAATGATCTTAAGTTGGTGTCCCCCATTGGGGAGCATCTCAAGAAGGCGAGGGAGAAAATCCACGTCGACAATAATGGCAGATGGTGGGTGAGTCTCTAGCACGCGAGACAAAAGCGTTGGCGAGCAGAGTGTCATGGAACTAATCGCAAATTTGGCGAGTGCAAGATCGGCAATGAGGAACTCTAGGTATTCAGTAAGCAGATGGAGGAAGACGAGTTTGGGGAAAACGTACCAATGCCGTCGTTCAAGAGAAGTAGGACATTGGGCTGTCCTGAAAGAATGTGGACGATACCTGAGCCGAAAGCTGCCACTCGCTCGTTCAGTTGAGCATTTGTGATCTAGCGAGAATGTGAGATATGGGCAAGACCAAATGTACAAAAGTGATTACTTTGGTAGACCAAAGCGTCCGGGAAGACTCGAACTGAGGGCGGACGAGATCATTCACGACATGGACGTCCTTGTCAGGTCTGATTGGAAACTGCCAGCGCAGACGAGTGACTTGCATTTCAGCTTGACCAAGAAGGACCAAGAGCACGACCTACCCTGCCCATAAGTCCGGTCCCATAATTCCTGTACACAACGCTCTCTCCAGGGTGTCTCACACGGGAGGTGTCGCTCTGTCGGCCGAGGATGATTGGGTGCACAAGCGGCTGAGGTTTGTAAAGGTTCTGAAGGAGATATACTGAAGCACTAATGATGCCCAGCACGATGGTAAGGTCGTCAGTGGCGAGATAATCGGAGAGAGGCATCTCGACGGGGGTCTGTGGCTGGTGGTACAAAGTGAACCAACGCGCCTTGGACACACCTGACCACTATCTCGGCTGCACAACATCCCACCCGTTTTACTGTCACCAGCCCGGACGGTAAGTCTCCGTTGGCGGTTTGTAACATCAACCAATAATGATCCTGAGTGCAGGGACATGGCCTATGTACTACTTCCAAGATATCTAAGGCGTGCCACCCTCTGACCGCCGTCGCCGCCCAGCTCCGATAGCTTTGAGGTCAGTCGCTCCATGGCCTTGTGGACATCCAGTTTAACCGTTATGTCAACACAGGGCTGTCTCGTCGACACCTCTGCGTGTCCGTCGCCGACTTGGATGAGGCGCTGGCGAGGACTGCGGTGACTGCGGTGACGACAGATAACGGGCAACTTACGGAAGCCATCCCGAAAAGGCAAGCGATAAGGGTGATCGGATTACGTGAGACAAACGCAGATTTTTGATGGCATACTATTGCCTTTGTCCTCCTTGTTGCTCACCCTCGTTCGCTGGTCGAGTCTGCTCTCTTCTACCCTTCCTAATGACCAGCTAATTCTGCACAACCATGCTTCCACACATATCCCCTCCTTCTCTGTGCGCCCTCGCACCCCACTATCCCTCCCCGTCCAAGCACTCGTATGGAACACGGATACGCAGCAACTCTGTCCTCAGACCCAGCGCGCGTCTCCGCCAGTCCACTCCCCCGCCCAACCCCATCCCTCGCAAAATCAAGCCTGCGCCCTCCTCCCCACAGCACAACCAACCCCCCCACCCCCACGACCCCGTTTTCCCGCTCCCCAATGTCATGCTGCACCCAGAGGATGCCTCGAGCAAGGTATTCCATGCCATCGGTCGCTCCTTTCTCTCCGTCGTATGTCCCTACCATCCTTGGCGTTTTATCTAGCGCTTATTGTTCCCCCACACGTGACCCTTGATCCTTGCGGCTCGCTCGCACCCCGCAGGACAACCGCGCAATGACCATCAAAGATTTGGCGGAAATGACACTAAAGCTTGGGTTGGCGTGCCAAAAGTACGTTCGTGCCCCTTGATACCCTTCCCGTCCCACTACATACCCCATATTTCATTTCATTGCCTCGTGCCTTAAATTTCTGTCAATTTTCACCTCGATCACAGTGTTTCTGCCGCCTCGCAGGCCATCACCACCTACATCCGAAACCACCTCTCCCGCTGTGAAGCCCAACAGGACCACCCCCTTCTCCTTCGCCATATCCTTTCGGGCACTCCCGCAGATGACGAACTCGTGCCTGCCCTGTACAGCCGAGTGGGTGGTGCACCCAGTCCGAAGGATCCAGGGGTCACCGATAGGAGGTCTACACAGCCCGTCAATGCCACCCAAACGGAGAGAACCACAAATTTTAGGCGTGGAACGATGGTCTGGTATCTCTCCAAGGCTGCAGGCGTGTCCTGTCCATTTACACGTGCTGGCATACGCTTGTGCGAATATGGAAAGGAAGGGAAACGGCTACCTGGAACGACGGACATCCCACTTGCACTCCAGAACAAGTCCAAACGCAGTCAGGCCCAGTGCGGAGAGAAGAGGAAGCGGTTGCGGAGAGGCTGTCGGCACACTTCGGAGGAGCTCAGTCAACACCCGAATGTCGAGCGGGACAGTTTCAGTCCGGCCACCGATGATGTAGATGGTGAACTCAGCGCCGATTCCAGCGATAGCGACAAGGAAGAACCCCCACCAAAAGTGAAACTCACTCTCCGTCTCCGCCCATCTGCCGCAGTCGTCACGTCTTCCCCCCAACCAACAGAGGTAATCGACCTGTCGCAAGATCCGTCGTCTTCCGAGGATGAAGCGGTCAGTGACGATGATGTCGAGATGCAACTTGTATCGTCCGGCGCGTCGTGGAGTCTCCCGCCGTATCCCCGCAGGTCCATCGCCGTTCCCTGTTACACACCGACGTGCAACGACCAACCACATGCTTTCCTTTCGCGTCCAGACACCAGGCGATCCCCATCAGTCCCATGCAGTGCCTCTCCCCCTCCAGACTCTGACCACGATGAACACGACCTGGACGTCGATACTGAATCCGACTTGGACTGGGATTCTTCATCCATGTCTCTCGCGTCTCCAGAAATCACTCTGAAGCACAGCAATGTAGTCGTGCAGCATCCAGAAATCAAACAGGAGCCGCAGGACGTTCGCGATATGCTGGATTTGTGGGAAGATCTTGACTGTGTGTCCACGTACCCCTCCACCGTCTCGTCCGCAACGGTCAAACTACCAGCAGACGAAACCAAGATCGAGGAACTCGAGTTTTGGGAGTGGGAGTTTGAGAATAGTTGGTCGGGTGACGTACGTCCTCACGAGGACGCGAACTTTGCAGACCTCAAGATGGACAGGGATGTGTCGGAGGGTTTCCCGTGTTCACTTTCACTAAACAACTTTGCCCCCGGGTCTGGATTACCAGTATCTCCGTATTCCCCATTCACACCATCTTCGTCGTCTGTTCCCTCATCAGTATCGCCATCTTCTGACGTCGGCCTCGGCTCCTTCTCGTTCCGTTTCCTGTCGCCCCTTTCGTCATCTTCTCTGTCGGCATACTCACCTCCTGCCTCTACATCAACTCCACCTGTACATGCTGCAGTGACAGATAATGCGTTGACCTGGCAGGATACAGAACTACTCGGGCCAGATAGCGTTCACCCCGAGGAGTTCGACGAGGGGTGGTCAGACAGGGGTGAGGAGCGAAGAGATCTACGTTTGATGCGGACACCCAGCAGGTCTCCTTCGAGACGGCCGGGTAGTGCATCAGCGGAAGGAAGGACTAAGGAAGTCGGAGTTGATGCTATTGTGAAGGCGGATGTCCAGCCAACATCATCTCCTTCTCACGTCGTGACACCTGGTGTTGTAATAGTCCACACCTGTCAGCCTTGCATTCCTAATATTATTGCAACGCAAGTTGAGGGTGAGCATTACCAAGTGAATGTGGGTAATTCAGACTGACGTGCTTATGGGCAGGTATATCTGTCTACCAGACCGTCCTGGATTCGACACCCTTACTAAGACGGATCGATACTGATTTCGTGAACCTGTCAACGCTCCTCTGTCATCTCCGTTTACCTGTCCCGTCCCCCCTTCCTCCAGCATGCGTTAGCATCGTCCACCGGTTACCCTCAGTCAGTGGGGTCTGGGCGCCCCTTAGCGTTGTACGGACATTCTCGAAAGGACTCCCAGATGGCATCGAAGACGTCTTCCTCTCCGACGAGCTCGTCATGCGGTTTCCCAGTGCATTGCAAGAATTTCACAAGAGGAGCACCCCTGGACGGATGCTCAACCAGTTTGGACCGCACTTCCAGTCGTCATCGACGCTAAATAGCTCGCCATCTTTGACATCTGCACCCGAGTCTGATCATACACGACCCGACAATGAATCTGTGTGGGATGCCCCACTTGATGTGGCTCCGGAAGAACCTGTGATGGTGATTCTTCCCTCATTCGATGTTGCTCTCGCTGCGCTGCGTCCGTGCGTTCCAACGGAAGATGTATCTAATCTACGGGACACACCACTTAGTCCATCAGAGCAGGAGCTGTTCCACACGCTTTGTGTCTGTCCAGACTGGGAGTCGGAAGAGGTTGAAGTAGTCGATAACGAGAGCCTGAGCGAAACCCACAGCAGAGAAGAGAAGCCCCTACGCCGATCGCGGAGAGTCGCGGACGCGGCTGCCCGATCTCGTGCTATGCGGCTGAGGACGAGAGGGCCTCGGCATTCTTGACGTTCTTCTTGTTACATCCCACACTCACTTTCCGTCGAACGTTGTTTTGTTTGCTGGTGCCAGCTAGAATGTTTTTTTCGTATACCGCGCCAAGCTAAGTATCGTACAAATGGCTCTCGCCTCGCTCTTTCTTCGGTTTTCTTTTGCATCTCGAGAGCTACTGCTTTTTTATTCACTGCCCCACTCTGAAAGCTCAATTAATTACTGCCAGCTGTACGGTATACAGTATAAGTAGCACAACACGGTCTTGTCCTTGTGCCGATCTTGGGAAAAGGAAGTGGAGATGAGCAAGCGGAGTGTGAAAAGTCTCGCTTTGGGCATTTCTGAAGACTTGAGAACGTCCACCGCCAACTCACCTTTTACTTAGTCCCCCGTATTTCTCTGGCCCAAGTACGCCAGGTGTCTAAAGTACTACTTGGTGGATCCAGTCCATCACATATCCTTGCATTTTTCTCGCTTCTTGGTCCTCTTCTCTTTCTTTTCTCGGCCAAACGCAAGCTAATTTACGTCCTCAACCGTTTCACCATCGCGCAACGAAACAGCCGACTTACTGCCAAGTTTTAAAAAGTCTGGTAGCCTTAGCCCCGGCATTCTCTTATTTCTGATCAACTGCACGAAAAAGACGGGCACGACGTCCGTTAATCACTCTCCACCCCACCCAACGGTAATCTCTAATTCAACACGAAAATTAGCCCTATAATGTCTTTATCTGCCTCTGACAACAATGGCTCCTATTCAAGAGTTCCTTCGGGTAAGACACCTCCCCCAGCACCGTCTGCAGCCTATGCAAAGAGGTAGGCGTTTATGTCACTTTTTTGCCTACGTATTCACTGCCTTCTCAAAAGAGCTCGGGAGATCCAGGCGGAAGAGCGTCTAGGGAGATATAGACCCCCAGCGCTGCGCGGTCTGGCTCCTTCCGGTTCCCCGCCAAATGACTTCATCTCAACATCCTCTGGGGATGCTGTCACTTCCCCATCGAATCTCCCGCCTGGATTTAGGAGAGCCAGAGCCGGCACTCTGCCTTCTGACGTTCATCTTGCCGCTCAACGGTTTGCCGCTGTTTCCACCACACTGGGCAGTACGACACCATCTACCGAGTCCTTTGCAGACCAGTTGCAGCAGCGACAAAACGCCAATACGCCCCCAAGTATTGTCGCGCCCCCTCGTCCCGGGCTCCGTCATGCTACTACCTCGGTCGTCCCTGCGACCACTGCTGTTACCCCTGTGGGTGCGTCCGAGCGCATCAGCCGTCTTAGGTCTGGTTCGCTCAATTTGCCATCGGCTGGCCTTTCCAACCCATTCGGTCCTTCTATATTTTCGTCGTCTTGGTTATCCTCCGCGAACTGTTCTGGTTCTTCATTTCCTGTTCTGGATGAACTTCGTTCCGTGACCTCCGCGGATTCGGCCGACGAATTCGATGTCCACACTCTTGATTATCTTGGTTTGGATGACAGCCACCGTCCAGCTCCTCTTCAGGCTGCCACTCTGTCAGAGTTACGTACACAGGCGCAGGCTGCGCTCGCCGGAAACCTGGCCAATCCACCCCGCCTACGCGCGAGTACGGTTTCGAATCCTTACCGCGCCCGCTCTTCTGCCGCCACGTCGCTCTTGTCGACACCTGGCCCTGATGAAGATGATGGGTACTACGATGGCTACGATGCCCCACAGTTATATGAGCGCCAACGATTGGGATCTTATGACAGCTCCGGCTCCATGGCCGATACCAGCCTTTTGCATAGTTCCTATGTGGCCAAAGGTTTCAAGCAATCGGAACATCTCACTGCTCCCAGTGGACTGGGAGCGAGACCCCGGGCCATCTCTGTGGGAACACTTGACGACCCCGTCCGTTCCATGCACCGTCGTGCGGCGACCGGCGAGCTGCAATCTCCTTACCTTAATGATCTAGGCCCAATGCCCAGTGGACTCAGCTCCATTACTAATCCTACTGGTATTCTCAAGTCTGATGTCAAGTCTGCACCGAGGACTATGGTTACTGGCAATGTCCACTTCCCCACTGGGGAAGTCAACAGCCGCGCAGCCGCATATTTGGTTGCTCCGAACTCACAAGGACGGTCGGTTTCGCCAAAGGCAGAAGCGAACAACAATTCGCAGATTCAAACCCCGACTCGATCTTTATGGATTGGTAATCTGGACAGTTCCGTTACGAGCGAGCAGCTCATTCATGTGTTTGCTCCGTACGGTGCCATCGAGAGCTTGAGGCTGTTGCCCGAGAAGGTCGGTGATTAAATCGCGAATACTGATCATCTGCTTCACACACCCTTGTGCAGGAATGTGGTTTCGTCAACTTCGTTGACCAGGCAGATGCTGTCCGTGCGAAAGATGACGTTTTGAACAGGCTTGGCGGTAATATTGGTATGCCCAACGGTCAGACCGTTCGCATCGGGTTTGGGAAGGCAGACAGTGCTCCAGTTGCGCCGGCAAAGGGATCTACCGTGACAACCTCCGGTGCCACTTCACCCAACAACGTCGGCAAGAACAGCCCGAATATTGGCGGATTGGATGCTCAGCTGCAGTCAACACCCACTCGTGCACTTTGGATAGGGTCCATTCCAAGTACCACGACTCCCGCGACTATCCTGAGCGTTTTCAGTCCTTATGGTCCTATTGAGTCTGCGAGGGTTTTGACCCACAAGAATTGTGGATTTAGTACGTGGATCTCATTCCCACCCATTCAATTACTCTGAACTTTATATATAGTCAATTTTGAGCGACTTGATGACGCTGTCAGAGCCCGAAAGGCCCTTAATGGCCGTGATGTCCTTGGGAGCGATGTCGGTGCAATTCGTATTGGGTTTGCAAAGGTTCCTGTGAAGAGTGGTTCAGAAGGCAATGGTTCCCAAGACGAAAGTCCTAGCGTGGCTGTCCAGGGTATCGGAGACCTGAGCGTTGGTGCTACCATTCATGCATTACGTAGCGTCAAAGGTGCCTCGACCGTACCCGCTGATCAGCAAGTGCTCGGTGGGCAGGTTGAGAACTACCGCTCAAACCTCTTACTGAGCATGATCGGATCTGGGATGCATAACTTGGCGTATATTTCTGACGGACTTTCCAAGCCCGCTGGATGGACGCCCTCTGTGACAGAACAACAGATGATCATGAGGGAGCTCACCATGGGATGTCCAGATGCCGAGGCTGACGTCCAGGCACTTTCAGGTATGTCCTCTATATGGCAGAATCCTCCGTTGCATTCTTATCTCCATTCTCAGAATTCCGACCGGCGATGATGTACTACACGACCATCCCTCTTGTTTCTGAGAGACAAAACAATAGGCGTTGGGATGCATCCAAGCTACGAGAGCTTCGCAAGAGATTGGATTCCGGAACGATGTCTGTGGAGGAGATCGATCAAGTTGTTGGTGACTTTTTGGATGGGGAAATAGTGGACTTGGCGTCTGACTGGTTGGGAAATACGGTACGTGTTTCTTTTCTCCCCTGCATCTTGACGACTGATGTGGATCGCAAGGTTGTCCAAAAACTTTTCGAAAAATGTTCTGCTGGACCGAGGTTTGCAATGTTGGAAAGAATTACCCCGCATCTGGCTATGATTGGTATTCATAAGAACGGAACCTGGGCTGCACAGAAGATCATCGAATGCGTTGAATCGCCTGAAGAAATAGGCCTCGTCGTGCAAAACCTGAGACCTTATGCGCCACCTCTGCTCCTAGATCAATTTGGCAACTACGTCGTGCAGTATGTATCTTGGTGTTCATGGTGTTTATGAACTTACCCAGTCGCCAGATGTTGCTTACGCTTTCCTTCACCTGCGAACGATTTCATCTTCGATGCTATGGTCGATCGTATGTGGGAGATTGCGCAGGGTCGCTTCGGTGCACGTAGTATGAGGGCGTGTCTGGAGAGTCAGCATATCACCATCAGTCAGCAGCGCCGCATTGCCACAGCTGTCATCCTGAACTCGATACCTTTGGCCACCAATCCCAATGGCGCATTGTTACTCACCTGGCTTTTGGACGCGTCTTCGTTCCCATCACGTTACAATCTTCTCGCACCTCGTTTTACGCCTCACCTTTCACATCTCTGCACGCACAAGCTGGCTTCTCTCACCGTTCTTAGGATTGTAAATCAGAAGATCGAACCAGAAGCTTCACGGCAAATTGTGCAGGCGCTGTTTTCGTCTCCTGGCGACCATGTGCTTACGGATGTATTGGGCGACCAAGTTAATGGGGTTGCTGTCGTTCACAAGATTTTGACAAGTCCATTCCTTGACCCTGAGGAGAAACCAAAGTACATGGAAGCCACCAAGCGCGTGTTGATCGAGCTGAAGGTCATTGCCACACAAGCTTACCGTCGTCTTATCGAGGAGGTTGGCCTCCCCATTCCTAGCTACCAGCCAACCTACACAGCCAACGGTCCGCCTGGCAAGAAAGGACCGACCCAGCATGCACAAGGTGTACCTGGATTACCTTCTGGCTATCCGAACAACGACCAGGGTTTAGCGTCGATGATGGCTGCACTGCAGATGGGCGGGCAGAATCCTCATTCGGGTCCCCCACAGCTTCACATTGATCCTGCATTTGGTCAAAGCAACACCGCTGTGCGCAGCCGCCCCTCTAACCCTTCCACAGCTTTCTCTCCGTCCACAGACCCCTTCAACCCCTTCGCCCTTCGATCTCCTGACCTTAGTAGTCCTCACTCAGCTGTCCGCCGGAACAATGGTGGTTCCGTTCTGACGATGCCACCGAACACCCCCGCTGTCCCATATAACACCCAGCCTTCAAGCCTATCGCAGGCTGGAAGCGCACTTGGGATGGGGCAAGCCCCGTACAACCCTCAAGGAGTTCCGTCGCTCTACCAGCCGTATGCAATGTATCAAGTATACCAACAAACTCCACCCACAAACATGGGCACCTTCAGTTAAAACGCTCCTGCCACGACCCTGTCCACGACATTGCTTTTGTTGCATTGAAAATTATTTCTTTCTGTTGTCTATCTATCGTTCCGCCATACTATACGGCCCAGGTTCTTGCTGACACACGCCGTTCCTTCCTGATACCTACTTCACATCAGTGCTCGAACAGTCACGCTCCTTTTCCCCTCGTTTTGTTGGGTGCCTTGGGCAGAATTTGCGGCGGTTGGTTAGTGCTGGATTGCTGCTATCTTTTCTCATCTTTCCAACCCATTCCTACTTTTGCGAATTGTGTAAAAATAAGCAACGGAGGCTGTAAAACACATGGCCCTAAACTATAGACGAACGATATCGCTTTGCATACATATGAATCGATGTTTGGTTGAGGACCGCTGTAATACATTCATGTTTAGCATTGCCGCGTCATCTTACAGACACCATGGGAGGGGCAACGTCTAAGGTTGTTCGCAGGTTACCCAAAGAAAAGCCTTCGTGGTCGGGAGCCCGAACACCGACTGGCAACGTTCAAGTGCCAGAAGCCTCGCGGTCGGGGACGCTTGCCAGTGAGACTAAAAGCGAAGGTCAGCAGGAAAATTTTGGCAGGTCACCATTTGTACAGACTTACCAGGAACATAATCAGCGATTGAAGCAGATGGGAAGGACCCGCAGTTCATGGCAAAGCTGAACACGCTGGGCCCCGTACGGGTCGAACATCTTAGTCAAGTCACCCAGTCCGTAAGGCGTGTGCCATGTTCTTTTGGTTATCCAGGACACAACGTATCGTTACCAGACAAATCACTCTCAAGCCGTGCATCGTTCCAGGATTCAATTGGAAGCGGAGACTACGAATGCGCAGGTGACACGCAACCGTCTGCTGGCCACCGCCATGAGCGATTTCTTCGACGCCCGGAAGTCTTTAACCACCAAAGCTGAACTGGAATCCCTCGCCGCACAGTACCACATCGATGCAGACAAGCTACAAGAACTCTGTAGTCATTTCAATTCGCCAAGTATCGACGAGAGTACAATCGTTAGAAAAAAGAATGAGGACGGCGAGGAGGCTGTAACGATGATGGTAAGTTGACGAGTTGTGCTTGCGTTGTAGGGTGCATGGCCAATCTAACACCTCGAAAGGCGCGTTGGGTAGATCCTGCGCTACAGGGTCACCGGCAGCCCTGATTCGTTCAATGTATACTTGAACCGACAGTCATCATGCGCTATCAAGTGTACATCCTCTATTGTACAAGTCCATGCAATGCAAATTAACAAAGCTATTTCTAGAAATATATGCGCAGGGCGCCGGCTTGTGAAGATTCTGTGGGACAGTATGGGCATTTGACGCGTCTGAAGATACATGAGCCAGAGTGGCAAAAGAAAGCAAGGTGCACAGACCCATTGGCTTTGCTCAGCTTCTGCAAGCTGTCCTTGGTAATGACATGCCCACAAGTCATCATCATAGGCGGATTCTGTTCTGTGGACTGTTCCTTGGAGACAGGACATGCGAAAATAGAGTGATAGCGATTCTCCGCCGGCAGAGTTATCTCAATCTGTGTGGAAACAAGTCGACTGCTGACACTTTCGCATGTTGATATGATCTACTCACCGGAAGCTCATCGCTTTGACTCCACTCGCTCTTCCTCTCTTTCATCACCGCATGGGCCTTCTCGATCCTTGCCAAGGCACTGCCAGCACCGATGTCGCCGACCACTCTCAATGGTACTTGGCGACTCATGCCAAGACGTGCACAGTACTCAATAGCAAACAGCGACTCGAGGTCAGTATGTACCGTTGGCAACGTGAGGTCCGCGTAAGGAGACCGTTCCAACTTCTCCTTGGGAAGATATGCAACGCATGTCAACAGACGTCTGAACTCGGTAGTATGTTCTGCATAGAAGTGCCGGAGTGTGTCGTTGGCGTATGAGAGCGCAAGCTGATAATTTGGTGGGTCACATGCAAGAAGGAGTCGGATATACTGGGAACGGTGGAGATAAAACTCCAACGGAGAGGACCTTGAGCGCAGGAATTCACGATTCTCGCGAGACCATCTGTAGTCAGAACATGAGTGCGACGAGACTGCGATGTGATGTTTGGTGCTTACTCCAACGCTGGCCCTATAAGTTGTCTTCGGAGGGCGGTCAAGATGCAGTAGAGCTCCTCGAATTTCCCGCGGAACTTTGGTTCAATGACAACACCGGATTCCTACACAATCCGCATGAGCCAATCGGGTAGGCTGCATCAGTGAATAAACCAAGAAACCTGAATGAAAGTCTCTGCCGTGGAGAATTGCCCCGTCCGTAAAAAGTGCATTGCAATGATTAGGTCAAGAGATGCCTTCGCGTTATCCGATGTGAAGAGTGGATCATAGGTAGGCAACATTTGCGGGAAAGTCTATTCAGGAGTAAGGCATAACGCCAGCCGGAGACAGCTATGCAAGTCCTGACCTTATCAAGTGCCTTGCCCACCCGTGCAATGGCGTTATAAACCTCCTTCTGCTTCTCATCGATCTCTTTCTTCTTGGCTTCGACGGTCTGTGCCAGCAATGCGAATGTGTCTTCGGTGGTGGTCCCGGCCTCGAGTCTGCTCCTCACTTGGTAGAGTGTCTGCAGAAGAGAGTCCAACGAATGCTCGATGGATGGATTCTTTCCCTTTGATGTGCCCTCTGTGACAGCCCTCAGTTTTGCAAGGTCTTTCAAAGGACCATCCATGGTTAGTAGAATGGATATGTAGGGGTCACAGCCACAGCGACGCTGGCATATGTAATTTTGTGAAGATCCGAAAGCGCCTCAAAAAACGATGCCCCGATTTCTTGCTGGCGATGAGTTGGGCAGCATAAAGTCCATCTCGTATGAGCAGAAAGCGCCCTCCAACTCTAGGGCTCATCTAAAAACTTTGTACGATGGCACAGCGACGGGGCGAGCGAGGGGCATTCAGAGGTTGTCGATACGCAACGGAGATGATACACTGGTACGTAGTTTCCTTTCCTCCAGGCGCAAACGCAAGGGAAGGCGCGTCAAAGTAATACTCAAGATAGATAGCTTCCGCACATGCGGATGGCACAGTCCGGCTGTCGTCGCTGACGGACGACGACGAGCTACAACAGTTGTATGAATGGAAGGAGACGCGGATAAAACCAGAGCAAACCTTTGTCGGGCTTGTAGCCTCTCAAAAGTGAGTCTGGGCGAGAAGCAATCATCTTTCTCTGAAATGACTACCATGACCACCAAGCACTATTTTTTCGTGCACATCTAACGGTGCGCTACGACTGGCAGCCCTCAACGAAGCAGCTGCATCTCCTACACACCAACTTGCTGCCCTGCCTTCCCGACTCACCGACTGGCGATCAAGTCATAACCAAGAGACTTTCGCATATGGCGGAGATGAAGTAGAACTGTCCGTGTGGAACACCGAGCGCGCCTTCGATCCCTCACCTCCCGCTGAGAATACACCGACCGCAACCAACAACATGAAAAAGCGTAAACGAGCAAACGACGCGCTGTTCCCAGGCGAGATATGGCGTGCAAAAAATGTTCCAAATGATTTCCTCGGGCTCCGTCAGCCCGTGCATAATACCTGCATGACATACATCTGTCCGTCAAGCTCCGTAGGTCAGCAGCACCTACTTGCCGGCACCCGGTTTGGGGATGTCCGTCGTTACGATACGCGTGCGGGACGCAGACCTGTCAGCGAGTTTAATGGCATCGGAAAAGTCGGTGGTGTACGTACGATCGAAAAGGGGCACTGTGAGCAGTAAGTACTGCGCGCACAAATTTTTGCGTGCATTTCACTCTTTTCCATTTTCTAGTGAGGCATTTGTGTCAGATCAGGGGTCGAACCTGTTTTCCATTGACCTTCGCAACGGATGCATACTTTACGGCTATAAAGGTGGGTACCTCGCCATAATGCGCTGCATGTAGCCGTCAATCTCAGTTTTACAACACAGGTATATCTGGCGCGGTAGCGGCTGTATCCCCAGCTCAGTCGCTTCTCGCATCCGTGGCGCTTGATCGTTACGCCCGCATTCACAGCACATTCCCTCCACCATTAGAGGTGGGGAGGCAGCAAAGTGAAAAGGGTATTGTGCTAGAAAAGATGTATATGACTGCAGTACCTACTGTGGTCGTATGGGATCAGAGGACCGAGAAAACCGCGGACGAAGATGGAGAAGAGGATGGGGAGGAAATATGGGAGAAAATGAAGCATGCGGAGGAAAAAAAGGGAGAATGACCAGTCCTGGACAGAAGTCGAACATCTATTGCGCTGGTTGCTCAGAGCATCACACTTCGAGTTCATCTCTTTCTGAGACAATTATGCTGATCAACTTGCCCTGCAAGGTCACTGCAACTGGAAAAGCGTGTCCTTTTTTTCGTCACCCGCGAATATGATGGTTTGAATGCGCGCCAAAGGTCCGCGTGAAATTAACTCAGCCGTGGCAACAAGGGTATAATGCGGGATACCGCCATAAACCTACAATATTGAGAGATGCTTTGTCTACGTAGTGATACTGGAATCTCATAACGTTTGGTAGTCTATAAATCCTGCATATGCCTTTGTTGTTCTGCTATAATCCTACAATATTGAGAGTCAGTTCAACTGTACACTGTAGCAGTACTATAAATGTTCATTACGTGTGGTTGTCTGGGCAAGGTGCCTGCCGTCCATGAATGCATGACGGCGCTATTTTCTGGCAAATGATTGATTACATAATGGTTATGAAGCTACAGATCATAAGTTTACAACGAGGCTGGACAGTGGCAGTCAAATTGTCAGTCCATGCTAGCCCCTAACAATCCTCAGTTTCCTATCTTGCTTTTCCACGTATGGGCTTTCTCGAAACCATTCTTCCCAAACTGGTCTGGAAGCAGGGTTAGCAGTCGCTTCAGACTCGAAATGGGGGCGCCTCACAGTCAAGCAACGTTTGTTGGACTTCTTCCCTATTGGTCATTACGAATGGCCCATACTGGAAAACAGTCTGATCTAGAGGTTCTCCTGCGATCTAAGCCGATTCAGCTGAATGAAAGGACAGTATACGGATGCATTTATGATGACATACTACCACGAATTGCGTATCATCATGTGCTGCAGTTAATTGTACGCCCGTCTCTCCTTTTTTGTTTGAAAGTACGAGTGTATGGAAACTATCTTGAACTGGACCATCATTGCCAATGCTGACGGCGCCTTTCCATACTGGAAAGCATTCATTTGTTAGATCCCACGGAAGCGCCGCGGAGATGTCCGAAAATACGTACCGTATACAAATGCGGTCCATCCCTCAGCTGACCAGTTCGTTGATGGAAGGTCAGCCCAGAGGTGGTTACGGACTAGTATGGTTGCTGAAGTACTCACGGATGTCCTGGAACATTGTTGCTCCTGATTTCTCCATGGTCACATGGAAAAACCAGCATCCGCCAAGTGGTCGAACCGGAGACTCGATCCCGTGGCTCTTCCCACTGATGACCTTAACATTTATTTGGCCATCTGAGCCGGCAGGATATGCTGTAGGGATCCTGCCGTTGCAGACGGTCCGACCGGTCAGCTGATGAAGTCCACATATTTGGCGTGACAAAATGAAACACATACGCCTCAGGGCCAAGTTCCTGGTACGAAGGTTCCTATAAATAAGGAAGGCGAGTGACGGTGTTATTCTGGCGCCACGTCATAATAATGACGCCGTGTCAACTTACCACCATCTTGAACTGTAAAGAAACAAACATTTCCGCACAACTCGTCAGCGCTTTGCAAGATAAGAGAGGTGCGGATGCATCCATCCTCACAGGAACGTACCTGTTTTGGAAGGTCCACCCAGAGTTGGAGGCCTCTTGGTTCCGGGACACCTGGAGCGTGGACGGGCATCTCAGCATGGATGATGCCCTTTCCCTGCGTTATCGACGAACGTTCCACGACGAATGTGAATGAAAGACGGGGCGCAATAAGGCTAGTGGAACGCACTGCACACATCCATTGGACACCACCGGTCTCGATCGTGCCAGCGTGTCCAGCCGAGTCTTCATGCTGACTTGAGCTTGTATAGGGGTTGGTGGTGAATGCGGTATGCGGTACTGAAGCTTACCCTTCTAGCATGTACGTTACTGTTGCTTGACCACGATGGGGATGATCGGGGAAGCCCTATCGGAGACATGGGTGAAGGGGAACGATCAGAGGTGGAGATACGTACAGCGCCTTTGGAAATGTGGAAATGATCGAGCATCAAGAATGGGGTGAGATTGCGGAGGTTCGCAGTTCCAATGGAGCGCCGGACGCGTGCGCCCGCACCCTATGTGTTCCAAATGGATGCTGTGGTCAAGGGCCACCTCCTCGATGGGGAATAACGGACCTCGGAAGTTTCTACAGCCAAGACCTTCTTGATAACGCGACGAGAAGAATTAGACATGGACATTGTTCTGAGTGTCTTGGAAGAGAAATGCGATATGAGCGAAGACTTTATACTCCTCGACGACTCGAGGCTTTCTCAGCAGATTATCGACGAACACTCTGGCTTGTGAATCAGCAGTGACGAAGATATTTCCTAATCAAGTAAGAAATACTCGGGATTACAATTGGACCCGGTCGGAATTAGTCAGCGGTGGCACTGCCCCGAGCCAAGGAGAGAAGCCCTGGAACCGAAGTCATAGGACATATGCACTGAACCTCGGAGACAATCCACACAGTCTTGGCCAGAACATACCGTGGATAGCCCAACCTTGGCAGAGAAACAGCGACTTGGAGGTGGAACGTGCTGTGACTTCCTGATCTGGACAGGTGCGATCACGTTTGTCTCGAGTCAGTTCCACTCACTTAGGTAATGACCCACATATATATTTTCCTCGTTCTCCCCCTTCAGACTCGGCCCCACCCATGGACAGGTTCCTTGCCCCAAACACTTCAGAGGCTTTAGCCCACTCTCATCTGACGTGGGTCTCTCTCCCATTCCAGCCGGCCTCTTCTAATTCCTTTGCAACAGAGAAAATTGGTTCACCTGGGACCAAGACCACCCCTCTTTCAACGAAACCCTCGTAGCCGGGTGCGCCTCATATCAGGCCTTCAACCGTTACCTTTCCGGTTCAGACCTCTTCATTGTCCCCCGCACTCGCAGCGAGTTGCAAAGCGTATTGTGCGATCTCCTCTGTGGCACTCACAGCCAAAATGACTCACCCTGTACTCCTTAAGACGCAGATACGCTTACGATGGCATTCACAATGCCATTTCCGTCTCTCGCCAGACCCTCCAACCTGGTGGGTACAGCAGAGTACGTCATTCCACCCGTGCCAAACGACAGTGTGGCTAACAAATATTTCTTTCAGATATGCATGCTAGCCGAAAAATCGATTCGCAATGTACTAAACACGAATGACAATGTGGACGTCCTTCTTTCCCTGCATTTATCAAAATCCACCCCTCAAACACCGATGGCAGACATGACCATGTCAAACAAGGGTATCAGAACGTGATGGGGTGCCGGCCAGGAGTTCCCTCGCACGCGCAAGCGCCTGATACCCTAATTCGTCCTACTTTGTATATGCTCCATCATTTTCGTTCATTGCCTCCACTTGGTCGTCTCTCGCCGCATCTGTATCAATTCCTCCGCAATACGTTCGCTCTATGGCACTATTTTCGTACCTCACCCCCGTAATGCCAACTGTACTACTGTCAGTAATTTATCAACACTTGCTCTCTTGTGCCTTCATCTGGTGTGAACCCTGTCAAACGCGCGCAAATACCTACATGCATTGTCTTTCTTCCGTGAACTGATATGACAACTGCGAAGTTGGTCAAGGTACGTAAAGAGCTCGTAGTCCCCTATCTCCCACGCCTTTGATGGCTAATCTGAATTGTGTGTGCAGCACCCAACCACTGGTCGTCGTATCTACCATCAGATCCGGAATGTCATGGCCAATTTCCCATAACATGGGACTACGTACATGTTGTGAAACACTGAAACTCAAACCCAGTGTGTATCGCCACAGCTATTGATCCCAACCAACACGATAGTACGTAGGGTTGCCGTTGCGGGCAAAAAAAATCACCGGAATCAGCAGATTTTAAGAAACATGCCAAGTACATCGTGACGATAACCTCACAGCTAGCGCAGATGCCGGCACATGCGCACGTCAACGGTCAGAGATAACGCTTCACAACTATTGCTTAACGTACACACGGTGGGAAGGAATGTGCTGGAACGTTGACTGCCAATGTGAAAGGGACGAGGGGAGAAGGGCCATGCCATGCGCAGCAAGTTTATGGCGTCTGGTGAGGCAGGTAACGTGGATCAAGCCTATCAGCGGCAGTTTCACAGCACATGCACAGCTACACAAGAAGTGGGACAGTGAGGCCTTCAGAAGTGATAACGAAGGCTCAGAAGACTTTGCTTAACCGAGGTTCAGGAAATGTAACCTAGATAAGATCGTGATCAGTGATGCAAAACCAAACATACGAGGCCGTGGCAATTGAATGTGTTGTCCGGTACGACACAAAAGGCCCTGAAATTCGGGCCTATCAAGTCCATCAGAATGCCGACGAATAACAACGCGAGCGCATGTGTCGCGACAAATGCAAAACCACATGGCGCAACACGAGTAGCTTTGCAGAAAGCGTTTAGCTGGTCAACTCGAAAGCTGCTGGGGAAAAATGGTATAATGACACTGGGTAAAATGCTGGCCCCAGTGCTAATCGCCAAATATAACCGTTACAATCTATGCATCCCAAAGTGATCAGAAGGAACCCTGCTGCAGAAAGGGTAAACCCAGGTATGGCCAGGTCTCAGGAACGGCGTATATGAAGTCGGAATTGCCTAAGAAAGCTCGGTGGGCTTTAGTACAAGTACATCCATGCTGTGCATGCCTGTAGCGATACCTTGAGGCCAAGGCACTGCCCACTAATGAATGTTCTCCGACGGAAAGCGTCCACACTTACCCATTACTGGATCATTAAGAGCGGCTACCAAGGTCTTGCTGTGGGTATAAAGCTAGAGGTTTGGTCACCATTCAACTGTCGCAGACATCGAACGGGCTCATTGTGCTCGTTCCCAGGCACTTCTGTGCCCTTGAAGCCCGATCCGACCTCAAATGCCTTGGTGGCGGGAATAGAGAACATAGCTTTCGCCTCGAATTTGTCAAATACGGACTCGCCCAAACCCTGAGGGGTATTTCTAATGAAGAAGGTAACAGTGTCAGCCGTTGAGCTGGGGGGCTGGTGGCCATTGCCGTCGATGTGCTGGTGGTTATCCGCGTCGTGCTGGTGGTTCGTCGATCATGGGGGTGTCAATGTTGAGGTGCATCACACATAAAATGCTGGCCTCAGTACTAATCGCCAAACATAACCGTTACAGTTTATGCCTGATCTCCTTTCGTGCAATCATCCCAAAGCGATCAGAAGGAACCCCGCTGCAGAGTCTTTGTGCTTGAGCATAGCTCTCCCGGAGGTTAAGAGCATCAGGGTTGTTTTTCTCGGCAATGCCAGCTTTGATAAGGGATTTGATTGCTAGCAAAGACGATTGTTGTAGACCGTCGAGTTCGGAAAGTAGGTGTTGGTGAACAGCTTTATGGAACGATTCCGTAGTTTGTGAAGGGAAGATTTTACTGAAAGCCAAGATGAACAAAGGTGTTATGCATCTTGGAAAGGTGTCTTACTTTATAAAACCGCACTCCAGTAATTCCTGGGCAGTTTTCTTCTTGTTAAAGATTAAGATTTCATTAGCCTTTGCAAGTCCAACTGACGACCATTTGTCAAAATCTTACAAAAAGAACCGCAACAAATGAAACCCACCTCGGTTGACAAAGGTCACGCTCGCTCCACCCTCCACGGCGAGACCTTATAATTCAATAAACAACAATCCAAACTCGAAAAATAGTACCCAACCTAGAAAGGGTAAACCCAGGTATAACCAGGCCTCAGGAACGGCATATATGAAGTCGAAGTTGCCTAAGAAAGCTTGGTGGGCTTTAGTATAAGTACGTCCATACTACTATGGCGTGCATGCCTGTAGCGATACCTTGAAAGCCAAGGCACCCATCAATGAATGTTCTCCGACGGAAAACATCCCCACTTACCCATTACCGGACCATTGAGAGCAGCTACCAAGATCTTGCTGTGGGTATAAAGCTAGAGGTTTGGTCACCATTCAACGTCGCAGAAGTTCGAGTTTGTGATCATATTGCCTACTGCGTGTGTGTAATCTGTGTGTGTAGAAATGACTCGCGCCTGCAGGTGATCCCGGATAGACGCCCCGACAGGTGGCGAGTTACTACTTGCTTTCACGTTGGTTCCGCTGGGCACCGTGCGTCGTCTGCCTGTAAGTCGACAAACATGATTTGGGATCACTCACGCACAAAACCAGTTTCCATTGGCTAAGGAAGCACAATCAACCTCGTGTATGAGACAGGCAGATACCACAACGCGTACCTTGCCAAACCGTAGCGACGACGTCATCTCTTTGGTCGATTTCCCTCAGCGAGTTGGCAAAATCATCGTAGTCTACAAGGTCCCTGGTAGGATCAGAAACGGAAGTTTGGATGCGAACAAGCCGACCTTCAGGTGATAACGCGTTCAATCGCTGTGGCTCGTTCAACGTGATCGTCGCAATTCCTTGTGAAACAGTAACAGTAATCTTGCCTTTGCCCATCTTCTGTGATCTGGAGACACCTAACCCTGAGAAGGGCTGGCATGCACTGAGTACAGTCTCCGGCTGGTTGGAATAACCGGTGCCGGATATAAGTATGCACAAGGCGAGGGTATATATGGACGACTACTAGTACTCGAAATGCCGCCTGCGTCGGCAGAACCCTTGCTTGGCGGGAATGGCCTAAGTTCAAAATTACAGCTATTGTGAAGCAATAACTAAGTCCAAACATACGAAGATATAGTCAACGCCGAAGCACGGAACCAACTACATACTACTGCAGAGATTGCATTCCAAGTTCACACGCTCGGTCAGGAAAGGAAGGACTTTCAAAAGTTACATATTCTCATGACTTACATAAGGTATTCCCAGAACCCTTGCTTGGAGAGCAAGGGAACATATGAAGTAACAAAGGAAATTCTAGCATCACCTTGCCCTGCAAGGTCACTGCAACCAGTGTTGGCAAGGTCAATTTGACTACTGGTCAATAGAGTCAAGTCAATAGGGAGTCAAGTTTGGATGACTCGTCATTGACTGGTCACTGACCAGTTAAGCAAAATGCTAGTCTTTTTTGCAAT
>Ga0307516_10002822_pt1 | contig 22893 bp, 32 predicted proteins | sample 19_EM_MG_FD_203310 | JGI IMG/M metagenome (GOLD analysis project Ga0307516, IMG submission 203310) | Populus trichocarpa ectomycorrhiza microbial communities from riparian zone in the Pacific Northwest, United States - 19_EM | ecosystem: Host-associated > Plants > Roots > Unclassified | place... | reverse complement strand
AGATATTATTTTTTATATAATTATTGCTCGCCACCGTGGGTTAGGCGGAGTTCAAAAGGGTGTTCTCACACGATACTCGCAAACCACAAACTTGTCCTTTGCCTTTCAGTTGACAACTTAACCAACCACCTCCTCCTCGGTACTTCACAATGGGGCTCACGGTTTCTCGTCTCCTCTCGGTCTTGTTCAAGAACAAGGAAATGCGTAAGTATACTTTCCCTTCTTACGGCCATTTCCGAGGAGCCACGTACTGACTTGCACCATTTTCTACAGGCATCTTGATGGTCTGCCCCAATGTCATTTGGCCCAATGGATTCACTCCACTAACAACCATCTAGGTCGGTCTTGATGCAGCTGGTAAGACGACAATTCTCTACAAGCTCAAGCTTGGCGAGATTGTCACTACAATCCCTACGATTGGTACGCAGAGTCATGGCTGTGTGACAAATTGGTGACACGTCATTTAGGATTCAATGTTGAAACGGTGGAGTATAAGAACATTTCGTTTACTGTCTGGGATGTGGGAGGCCAGGATAAGATCCGCCCATTGTGGAGGCACTGTAGGTCGTGATCCAACTAACATAATCCTAGTAACCGATATCACTTTTTTTTAGACTTCCAAAATACTCAGGGCATCATCTTTGTGGTCGACTCAAACGACCGAGAGCGTGTGTCTGAGGCACGGGAGGAGCTGCAGCGGATGTTGAACGAAGATGAGCTCCGGGATGCTCTGCTTCTGGTGTTCGCTAACAAGCAAGATCTTCCTAACGCCATGAATGCCGCCGAGATTACGGACAAACTTGGTTTGCAAGCGCTCAGACAGCGGACATGGTATATTCAGGTTAGTTCTCATACTCACAACGTGGCACCGGCATCCCTTTATAACTTCCCTTCAGGCCGCGTGTGCCACCTCTGGTGATGGTCTCTACGAAGGTCTAGAGTGGTTGGCTACCAATATCCAGCGGCGGAGAGTGTGAGGAGTGGGGTTGATTGGCGAGCTATCATGTTTCCCGACTCGTCATATCTCCTTCATGACATGAATGACACCATTTTCCACTCAATTGTCATTTGTCTCCTGTGACCCTCGCTTTGGTTTCGTATTTCTCCGTCTGTGATATGCAAATCTTACAGCTAGTGTGGACGCGATGATTGCAGCTCCCTTTGTTGTAAGTTCACTCCTAGAATTTCTTTAATACCTCCAAATGCTATTTCTCTGTTTCAAACCAGTAGGAGTGGTACTCCAAAGAAGGGAAGTCGACTGACGGTGAGGTCTATAGAGACGTTGCTTCCACGCTTTCTTTTGGCTGTTTAGGTATCGTTTGAGGATATAATATTTACCGAGTGTTCACTGGTCACTGCAGTTCAAGTGGCGAATAGGGTGCAGTATCCTGGTTATTAAAACCTTGGAATGGCATCGGTCAAGCGATTATTCAAACGAGTCTACCGACCCCCTCTGCCTCTTTCCGTCGTTTCTCCGCTTGTTCTCTAGACGCGTGGTCGCGGCGACTGGCTGCGTACTTGATAAGCTTCTCAAGAAGTGCTTGTAGCCGTCTAGGTTTTAGACCCCCGTACGACGCTTGCCGAACGGATGGATGCAAGTATTCCTGTACTTTATCCTGCAGCACAACGCCAGCCATCTGGGGAGGGGTGATAAACGGATGGTATCAAGAATCAACAGAACTTACGCAATGCAATTCCGAAAATGCGGAGTTGAGGTGGCCTCGCCCAATATTCGTGATCTCAACTTCTAAGAACGTAATGTCCGTCACGATGTTGGCTATCGCATTCTCGTTCATGACGGGTACATTCGGTCCAATCATGAAATTCTGATAAGGGGACGCGTTTCAGAATAGAGAAAATAATAGATCAATCCAATGACGCACCATCATGCTCTCAGCGATATACCCCACGGCAGCTTTGTATGCATCATCTTTGTACGTCTCCTTGATGACAAGAGAATCCACGACCGTTGTGAGCCAGTTCACGAGTTCATACAGATACATGCTGGGAGTCCCCTCTCTTACTTGGGGCGTCCAGTCATACTCTGACAGTTCGAAGAAGTCGTCAAGTTTGGAAGTAATGAGTGCGGTGATGCGGTTGCGCGCTTTAAGAAACGATTCGGAGAACGGCGATGGGGATGGCCGTGTTCCCTCTCCTTTCTGGGTGGCTCTATGAAAGCAATCAGGAACTATAAGATGGAGAGAGAGAGAGAGTTGCCTTATTTTAAAGATAGACTGCCACATCTCAGAGCAGGCTATCTCAAAATATTCTAGATTTGTCATAATCTGTGCGATCTGCGATAGTGTCGTACTTCCAAGTCGTTTGCTTATACACGCGCCTACGTGATTGGATAGCAGTTTATCCAGAGACTATTGAAGAAAGTTAAGAGTGCAACACAGGGAACAAACCATTCACTCTACCTGGCCAAGGAGGTCGTCGATGTTGCCGTGGTGTTGTGACACACCCTCCACGAACTGGTAGAACTTCTGTATGAACGTTCGTAGCTGCAACAAAGATCCAGTTAGATGCCGCATAAGGAAGTAGGGAACCTACATCCCGACAGCATAGATAAAAGCTCTGAGACCAGGGCAAATAAACAGGCGGTGCGTGTCTATCCAGTTGTGAGAAGGGGTGTTAAGTGCAGTAGAAAGTAGGTACTTTGCGAGCGCTTCATGTTCAGCATTGGCTAGCCATACGGAACTAAGTATTGAGTCCAATTCAATCGCAGTTACAACCTGCATAGGTAGATAGTCATCTTCGAGGACAACCTAATTCACGTCTACGCAAATGGCCACTCAAAGAAGTAGCTTTTTTAACTTACTTTGTCAAGCATTTGGCTGAACTGAGCTTCAAGAAGACCTGCATATGTCGAGAAGAGTGCAAGCATCAAATCACGGTGGGCTTGTGTGGAGTAGGAGTAAGACTGCAGTTCTGCAAATCAGCGAAAATCGTCCCTCTGAAACATATGCAATCACCAACCTCTAGGGTCATAACGAATCCTATCAAACACTCCTTGACTCTTAGGAACGTATCTGGATCCTTCTCTCCTGCCAAAACATCCCGGATCGCTGAAGATAGTCGGGCTATCACTGCATCCCAAAGCTCTTCAACTTCCAGCTCAGATCGAAAACCAGATGTGGTCTCCAAAACATGAGACTCGATGATAAAGAAACCACATATCTCCTGAATAATTTCGGATAGAGACGGCAACGGAAGATTGATGGGAAGTATAAGGTCTGATTGCGCCTACAGCCATAATTAGCAATATTTAGGACGTGATGTAGTCGGTCACAAACCTTGCGATCAGCTTGGTATGAATTCCTGAGCTCGTCGAGGGAGTCCAGTGACATATAGATGTGAATGCATTGGTACAAGGGCTGGAAATCAACCTTGACTTGATCGAGGACGATATCTGCAGTAAACACGGTGAAGCATTTGTGATACACCAAATGTAATTCAGACATACTATCCGACCTCTCATGCGTGACCACCTCCACTGCACTGCCCACGCGACTGAGTCTCAACATAGGATCTTTCTCGCGGCGGGATCTCCATTTCCGTGTTCGCGCATCCATGGCCTCTATGGCCGCTTTGCCAACGGTGCCAGTTACATTTCTGATCTCCAAAAGCCACTGCTTCATAGATGCTGTGACCGCATTTTGGATTTGAGTTCGCAGAGAGGGTATCGAGGAGATGATATGTTGGTATAGCGGTGTTTGAGACAAGGAAACCGGTGGAGTGGCCTGTATGTCTTCCAAGGACTTGAGAAGGGAGGCCAACCTATGTGATCCCAGTAACACTGCGAATATTGGGTATCAACTCACTCTCAGGGCGCTCCAGAATTTTCCCTCTCGAATCATGTCTCTGATGCGGTCGACAACGTCTAGCAGCTTGAGACACGCCTGGAGCGTGTCAATGGCTTCATCGAGGTTGGCAGCAGTCTTCTTGGACTGTAATAGAGCCTTCTTTTTTTCAGTGAGACCCTTGCCTACGTGGGCAACACTCTCGTCCAACGTTGCGATCTTCTCTCGAAGATTGGTCGTGTATGACTTCACAGTGAATAGAGTTGAGACCGAAGATATAAACTCCTGGTAATTTTGGGTGCATATAGACTCTATCTCACTATCCTTGCCCTCGACGAGCGCTTGGAGATTCCGTAAATAAGGCTCTTGTTGCCTGTTGGCATGGATTTGCTTTATTATCGGACCCAGTTGCTCAAGGTTTTCTGAAGAGGACGAAGGGTCAAGCAGATGTATTTGCTGTAGTTGATGGTCGATGCTCTCTGTAGTGTATTGTGGACGGCGTCGGGGTGGCATGGTCGATTGGCAGTGTAAAGGAAGTTTCCTCTCAGGTGTCAGACCGTACTCACTACTAAATGGGATAAATACTACCTCCTGTTTTTAGCCTCGCTTGTTGTTCTCATCTCACCCGACCCCGTACAGAACTCAGGTCGAGGATTTTCGTGTGGAGCTATGTGAGCATCCACCCACCCTCCATTTGATCATCAAACAAGACTTTTGGACATGGACCGAGAACACTGGTATGCACGACAGACAGCGTGGTAGGCGCTTAAAGATGTTTCCAAAGCCCTACCCTCGCAGACACCGACTACATTCCAAAAAGTTAGGGCGACTTGCTCAGAACGAGACTTCAATGGGACACCGCCAATTCATTCGGTATCAGAACAGTCGAGAATATGCGAAAGTCCTGCGGCATTACTGACCGCTGTTTTGTTAGCAGTGAAATCAAGAAAGAAACACTATCCATGAGAGCTATATAATAAGGCGCTTCGTTTAAGTCAAGTAACGAACATATCTTGGGTCATCCAAATTGCATGAAGGAAGATTAACATTGAGGAAAAGGGGGATAAGAACGAAAGAAAAGAACTAATACTCGCCCTCTTCCTCAGCATCTACAGAGTCAGTACCGACCTCCTCGTAATCCTTTTCGAGGGCTGCAAGGTCCTCGCGGGCTTCCGCAAATTCACCCTGTAACAAAGTGAGGCAGAGTGTGGACTGTGAAACTGACCACTGACCTCCTCCATACCCTCTCCAACGTACCAGTGAACAAAGGCGCGCTTCGAGTACATCAAATCGAACTTGTAGTCTGCACGGCATGTAAACGGAAACTCAAACCAGTATGAATGCCTGTGGCTCACCGAGTCGACTCCAGGCAACGGAGATAGCGGTGGTACTAATAAAAATACACGTTGGTCGGTATTCCTGCAAATCACTGAGAAATAAACGTACTTGGACAACATGCAGAGACTTCGAGTGTTCTTTGCAAGGTCACCACCAGGGATAGAAGCGGAAGGCTCGTTGCAGATGCCAATCTGAGATTGCCGCTAGAACCATCTGTATCCAGACACCGCCTGGAGAACACTTACCTTGAAACCAGTTGGGCACCAATCAACAAACTGAATCGTTCGCTTTGTTTTAACACTAGCAACTGCTCCTTGGACTTCCTTGGGCACGACATCTCCGCGGTAGAGGAGAGCACATGCCACTGGTGCTAGATGAGGCCCGCTAGTCGTGGAAAGAATGGAGTAAAAACATACTATATTTGCCATCCTTGGGGTCACATTTCACCTTCGAGCGAGTTAATAAAATATCTGGAATCAAGAAAAGTTGTCACCCACCATCTGGTGCCCACTCTCAAAGCACGAGAAGGTCATCTCACTGACTGAGTTCTGTTCGTGTGTAGCCTTCTCAGCAGAGTGAAGAGGAGCATAAGTAGCGAGGGGAAAGTGGATACGAGGGAAGCTAAATCGCGATGAGTATCACGATCGAGGGAAATCATCTGACATACGGGACAAGGTTAGTCTGGAATTCGTTCAGATCAACGTTGAGGGATCCATCGAAGCGCAGTGACGCAGTGATTGAAGAAACGACCTGGGCAATCAAGCGGTTTAGGTTAGTAAAGCTGGGTTGCGTAACGCCAAGCTTCTTCTTGCAGATATCATAGATTGCCTCGTTGTCGACCTTGAATCGGGGAATCTCAGTATTACGCAGGTAATGACTAGGGATCGGTGTTACCATGAACGAGCAGTCCGAGTGCTCAAGTGTGGTATGAGTTGTAAGAACTGAGTTATACGGCTCTACTACAGAGCTGGAGAGCTGTGGGGCAGGGTATACACAAAATTCCAGCTTCGATTTCTTTCCATAGTCAGTGGAGAGTCGTTCAAGGAGGAGTGCACCAAAACCAGAGCCAGTACCACCGCCGAATGAATGGAAGACGAAGAATCCTTGTAGACCAGAACAGTTGTCTGCGAGTCGACGAATTTTGTCCATAACTGGGTCGATCAACTCTTTTCCGACAGTGTAGTGACCACGAGCATCTGTGCAAATGGGCGATATGAAAAAAAAAAATAGTTGATCGGTTATGAACAATGGGCTCACAATTGTTGGCAGCGTCCTCCTTGCCAGTGACCATGGTCTCGGGGTGGAATAGAGATCGGTACCGGCCGGTCTTAACTTCGTCTATGACACCGGGTTCCAAGTCGACATACAGGGAACGGGGAACATGTTTCCCAGAACCAGTTTCGGAAAAGAAGGTTGAAAAGCCGTGATCCGTCTTTGCAGAGGGGTCGGCGACGCGACCATCAGGCTGTGATACAGTTAGGACAGGTTAATCAGACCAAGCTCCAGGCACGTACGCTCAACCCGTGTTCTAGTGTATAAAGCTCCCCTTGGTCTTGTGAGCAAGACGTCGCCATCAAGATATGGTAACTCACAGCACGCATTGCCGATCTGGACACCGGCTTGACCAACATGGAGAGAAATGACCTCGCGCATTGCTGTGGGCTAACACTATGAACTTCGTTTCGTGGATGGAGGGGGTGTGGTGACAAAAGCGACCAAGTGTTGCAACGGCGACTCGGGTACAAAATTTACTGGGACACGAGTCTTGTTATGGTAATATCTATTTCCGAGATGGAAAACACACACAACTTGTCTGCAGACGTGTCGACGGAGCCCGTGTTTCGACGAGGACGCCGCAATTACCTATGTGGGCACGTAATCTCAAGCCGACGCACGAGTTCAAGCACTCGTACGTACAGAAGGCAACTTTTACTTAAAATCCGAAAGCGCGTTCCCGTTCAATGAGTACGTATCAAGTGGTATAGACGAAATCGTAAAAATCATCAAGACAAGAACATTACAAGGACAGCTATGTTTTTGTAATCTGAGCCCCAAGGCGCGAAAGGTAAGCGGAAAAGTAATGTGATCGCCTAGTACTCCCCAGCATCCTCCACGTCTGCAGAGTCGATGCCAACTTCTTCATAATCTTTTTCGAGGGCGGCGAGGTCCTCACGGGCTTCCGAGAACTCACCCTCTTCCATACCCTCACCAACATACCAGTGGACAAAGGCCCGCTTCGAGTACAGCAGGTCGAACTTGTGGTCCAGACGACTCCAAGCAGTGGAAATGGCGGTTGTGTTCGACAACATACACAAACTCCGAGAGACCTTGGCAAGGTCACCACCTGGAATGTGTGCTGGGGGCTCGTTGCAAATACCGAGCTTGAAGCCTGTCGGACACCAGTCCACGAACTGGATCGTGCGTCTAGTCTTGATGATGCTAACGGCTGCATTGACGTCCTTCGGTACAACGTCACCACGGTAGAGTAAAGCGCAAGCCACTGTCAAAGTTGGTTGAATAGCACAAAATTTCAAGATCACACAACACGTACTGTATTTGCCCTCACGGGGATCACATTTCACCATCTGGTTGCCGGTCTCGAAACATGAGAAAGTCATATCTGCAACCGAGTTCTGTTCATGGTGAGCCTTCTCCGCCGAGATGATAGGCGCAAAAGTCGCCAGTGGGAAGTGGATACGTGGGAAACTGACAACTTGTTTGAGCCTACTTGCTAAACCGTTTTAAGATCATATTACTCACGGAACCAGGTTGGTCTGGAACTCGTTCAAATCTACGTTGAGAGACCCATCGAAGCGTAGAGATGCAGTGATCGACGAGACAACCTGGGCGATCAAGCGGTTCAAGTTGGTGAAGCTGGGTGATGAGATGTTCAGGTTCCGCTTGCAAATGTCGTAAATGGCCTCATTGTCAACCTGATACAAGTCACCAACTGTATATCGCAAAATGTATCAGAAAACTAACCATGAATGAGCAGTCAGAGTGTTCGAGAGTGGTGTGGGTCGTCAGGACCGAGTTGTAAGGCTCAACGACGGAATTCGCCATCGTTGGTGCGGGGTACACGCTGAACTCTAGCTTCGACTTCTTGCCGTAATCGGTGGAAAGACGTTCCAAAATCAGCGCCCCAAAACCTGAACCTGTGCCACCACCAAAGGAGTGGAAGACAAAGAATCCCTGCAGACCAGAGCAATTATCGGCCAGGCGACGGACTTTGTCCATGACATTATCGATCTGCTCTTTACCGATCGTGTAGTGGCCACGGGCATCTGTAAACTTCAATTAAAAGAATAAAGAGCGGATGATTGTTATTGTTTACAGTTGCTCGCGGCATCCTCTTTTCCAGTCACCAAGGTCTCGGGATGGAAGAGACTCCTGTAGGTACCAGTCCGGACTTCATCGATCACGTTGGGTTCAAGATCGATGTACAGTGATCGAGGGACGTGTTTGCCAGATGAAGTCTCGGAGAAGAAAGTGCTGAAGCCATCATCATTGGCGGAAGGGGAGCCCTCCACGAGGCGACCATCTGGCTATTGACGTAAATTAGTGTGACGCGTTTGAGACGGAGAACAAAAATTGATCTTACACTGAGACCGTGCTCGACGGTGTACAGTTCCCCTAAGAAAATGTTAGAATCGAGTATGAGAGCGACAGATGCAATATCGAAAGCCAATACACGTGGCGAGAAACGCATTGTAGCATAATCGGTCAAAAAGATATCAGAGACCTACAGCAGGCGTTTCCGATCTGGACACCAGCTTGGCCGACGTGGACGGAGATGACTTCACGCATATTTTGCTGGAGAGAGAGACGTCAGTACGAGGGTGGACGAGCAGACACGAAGAGACGCGTCTAGGTGCTTACTGGATGTGAGGATGGGTGATGGTCCAGAAGAAAGGGCGGAGGGTTAAAAAGAACGACAAACACATGGCGCTTATCTAATCCGGTCCTTTTCTCACGCCGCGGCTTTCTTTATTATTATGTCAGCCACTGTGTTGAGGCTGCAGTGTAATGATCACATTCATTCCACTGTCTGGCGCAGTCGGTGCGTCCCAGGCATCCCCTCTTGCATATCTTTTACAGCTCGATGATGTCCGTGTCCTTCTCGACTGTGGCTCCCCCGATTGGAATCCAGAGCAAGACGTTTTCAAACCAACACACGACTCTCCACCACCCTCCTGGACAGATTACTGCCATGCGCTGCGTCAGTACGTACTCGAATATGCTTGTCATACTTATTTGCGAAAAGCGGTACAGGTATGCGCCCACTGTAGACCTCGTGCTTCTCTCCCATGGCGATCTTGCGCACTCTGGACTGTATGCATACGCGTACGCTCGCTGGGGCCTCAAGGCTCCCGCATACACTACTATTCCAGTTCAGGCCATGGCACGGATTGTAACCCTCGAAGATATTGAGGGAATACGAGACGAACAGAATATTGATGATTTGGTTCCTGAGCAGGATCTGCCCAATGCAGAGAATAGTCCAAGTGATACCGAGGATCGTAACCAGTCGCGTACGGAAGAGTCTTCGATATCTTTCCTAGGGAAGTATGTGGCAACTGTGCAGGAAGTACACGAGGCATACGACGCAGTGAATACTTTGAGATATTCGCAGCCGACGCATTTGCAGGGTTAGTCCTACGGAGGTCTCGATGTATCCCAGAGTCTTGATGAAATGGGTTGTCCTTCATACAGGAAAATGTCAAGGTATCACAATAATTCCGTTTTCTGCTGGTCATACCTTAGGAGGCACTATATGGAAGATTCGTTCCCCTTCGGTTGGGACAATTGTCTATGCCGTGAATATGAACCACATGAAAGAACGCCATCTTGATGGCACAGTCCTCTTCAGACCATCCGCCGGGGGTATCTTCGAACCCCTTGCACGACCTGACCTCTTCATCACCGACGCCGATCGGGCAAACGTCACGACACCTAGGCGTAAGGACCGTGATGCCGCTCTTATAGGTGTGCTAATACATCGGTCCTTTTACATAAAGCTAAATGTACATATCAGACACAATCAGTGCCACGCTATCCTCACGTTCTTCATTGCTGTTACCATGTGATGCAGGGCCTCGCCTATTGGAGCTTCTTGTACTTCTCGACCAACACTGGAGATATGCTGACTACCGATATCCAATTTGTCTCTTGTCTCGCAACGGTAGGGAAATGCTGACATTCGTTCGCAGCATGATGGAATGGGTTGGTGGCACGGTTAGCAAAGAAGATGTTGGCGTGGACAACAGCGGTAAAACTGGAATAAAACGACGTAGGGGTGATGATGATGTGGAGGATGAGGCTCTGGGAGCGTTTGCACTGAGATTCAGGTAACTGGACCTTTTTTTCTGGAACGTGTTCTCTTCAACCATTGTCAGATTTCTGGAGTTTTTCCTTAACCCACAATCACTCATGCAAATGTATTCCTCAAAAGAGCCCAAAATCATTTTGGCTGTTCCTGCCTCGTTATCGCATGGAGCGTCTAGATCTCTATTTGCGGACTTTGCAGCTGTCCCAGACAATGTTGTTCTCTTGACCTGCAGAGGGGAAGAAGGCACATTAAATCGCATACTTTTCGACCGCTGGAACAATTCACAAAGGGACACCGACAAATGGGATAGGGGGAAGATTGGCAGCAATGTCATGATGGATGGTACACTCCAGTTGAAGGTATTTTTAGTACCACGTCTCGTCAATGCTAGTCTGATTACTATGCAGATGAATTCAAAAGTCCCACTGCAGGGCGCGGAGCTCGAGGCGTACCTTGCTAAAGAGCGTGCAGCAAAGGAAAAGGAAGCAGCGCATCAAGCTGCAATTGTCCGCAATCAGCGCGTGCTTGAAGCAGACGAAGACGAAAGTGACGATGAATCCGACACTGATTCCGAGGAAGAAGAAGTTGAGCGTACCTTGAATGACGATGACATGGATACCTTTGATGATGATAGCCGTGCGGGCCGACGGCGAAAGCATGACAAAACCGAGGACAATGCCGACTGGGGTGGGGATATGGACGATGGGCTGACAAAAACTTTGTTATCCTTTGATATTTATCTGAAAGGGAATGTCTCGAAATTGACATCCTTCTTCAAGAGCACTGATGGTCAGGCCCATCGCTTTCGTATGTTCCCGTACGTGGAGAAGAAACGCAAAGTGGACGAATATGGTGAGACAATTGACGTTGGAATGTGGCTGAGAAAAGGGAAAGTGTTTGAAGAAGACGCCGAAAGCGAAGAAGTCAAGGAGGCAAAACGTAGGCAGGCGGAAGAAGAGGACAAGGTACTTCGCTTCCCCAATCGGCTTGCTAGCTGTCCTTATGGTCTTTAGAGTGCAGCTCGAGAACCTCCTTCAAAATTTGTTTTCTCCGAAATTGAGATTCAGCTAGCGTGTCGTCTCCTCTTCGTTGACTTGGAAGGTCTGAGCGATGGTCGTGCTGTAAAAGCTATTGTTCCCCAAGTGAACCCCAGAAAAATGGTACGTTGATGAACGAGTCCTTCTCTGCTATTCCAGGGCATCATACTCATCCATTTCTAGATCATTGTTCATGCCCCTATAGCAGCAGCTAATACACTCATCGAAAGCTGTGGACAGATCCGATCGATGACGAAAGACATCTACGCGCCTTCGACAGGGGAAAGTGTTCATATTGGTCAACATACAAATACGTTCTCGATATCTATTAGTGATGAATTATTGAGCACATTGAAGATGTCACGAGTATGTAAACTCTCGGTTGTGTTCGGTCGTACTGATTCCCCCAGTTCGAGGACAATGAAGTTGGATACGTAACTGGTCGTGTCACGAACCATTTCAGCTTAAATATTCCCATTCTTGAACCAACAGGGTCTTCAGTCCCCTCGGATACAATCCATGCGAGGATCGCTGTTCCGTCTGGTCGTATCTTGGGCTCTCGTGTACCTCAGCCTCTTCCCCGTTCCACGATGGTTGGGGAACTGAAGCTCACAGCTCTCAAGGCCAGACTGGCAACCATCGGGATTCCGGCAGAATTGATCGGAGAAGGTGTGCTGATATGCGGCGCTGGGGCAAGGAGAGACCAATCTTCTGATGACATCACGGAAACCGTCGCGGTCAGAAAGACTGGGCGCGGAAAAGTTGAACTCGAAGGCAACGTTTCTGATGTGTATTACACTGTGCGAAAAGAGATATATAGTTTACATGCACTTATCGCTGCGTAGAAAGCGAGTATAATCACTTGATGGCTTGTTACCCTATACGCCCTTACCTGCGTCCTCCTTCAGACCCACAATCCTGTTCAGTACTATGTAATCCCCTTGGGTACGCCCAGTTCCAACACCTGGCTGATCGAGAATAGCGACACGTGAATCCTTGTCCAATGCGAAATACGCAACCCGAAGGCCTTGGAAACGAACACACTCTTTCCCCACCAGCACAGATGGCGTAATCGCTGGTGACTTCATTTCCCCGATGCGTACCCGACTCTCTTCAAGAGCCTTCATCATAGATTCCTGGGCCAGGGACCAGAATCCAATTTCAACCATGGCCCCGTGAATCACCTCCACACTGTTAGGATTGATATCCGCTCTGAAGTCCGGGACAGTGGCAAGCGGGTTGTCGCTCTTGAATAGCGGGTAGAAATATCGGGTTTCATCGATCCGAACAGGACTCCCAGATGAGGGATGTTCAGCTACCCACTGAATGAATGCTTTCGGTTTGCGTGCATTGCGATCTTCAAGGCGGCAAATGACCTCCGTCACCTTGCCAGTGCTGGGGTCCTTGATGTATGATGTACAGGTGATAGGGTAAGGTGCTTGGAAGAGACCGACAGTCTTCCCAGGAGCAAGGCGGAAGTAGTCCTTTGAGTCCTCGAGCCTAAAATCTTCGGCATCGATGTAAATAGTACGAGTGAAAGGGACTGTCGAAGTTCCAAGTTCAGGAACTTTGGGATGAAGTGGTTTTTCGACCATCAGCACGTAATCTTCCGGAAGATTCTCAATCGTGACCTTGAGAGGGCGGAGCACCATTAGAAGACGCGGTACAGATCCTTCCAGATACTGTCTAATGCTTTGCTCAAAACGTGCTATCTGGATATTGGACGCTGCGGTAGAGACGCCAAGAGAGCTCACGAAATTAAGGATAGCCTCTGGAGGCACCCCTCGACGTCGAAGGGCAATGGCAGTGTACATTCGAGGGTCATCCCAACCGGAAACATACTTCTCCTCTACGAGCTGGAGTAGTTTCCGTTTCGAAGTTATCGTCCCTTGGATGTTCAATCTGCCATATTCCGATTGCCTTGGCTTATACACCTCAAGAGCATCGCAAAGCCAGTCGTATGACTGACGTGAAGCAATGAACTCTGTAGTACACAGTGAATGTCTAGCATGCAGTATAATCAGTGGAATGCTCCTTGTTCCGAAGACAAGAGTCACCCACGAGATGTTCTCGAAGCTATCTACCAAACAATGCGTGAAGTCATAGGTCGGATATATTTTCCATTTGGAACCAGTGCGATGGTGAGGGGCATCTAGAACGCGATATGCAGGAAGGTCCCACATCTGAGGATTACCGTCGGTAAGGTCCTGTTTCATCCGCAAGAATGCCTCCTTGGGGCGGTAACCCCCGTTCTTCATCTTCCGGAACTCTTCTAATGATTCCTCAATAAGTCTCGAACGATGAACGCAGGCCTTTGGACAGGAAACTTTCTCTCCACGATCGGCTTTGATTTGTTCCTCTGAGGGACAGAGTTAATAAGAAATAAGCAACACAGAAAACAAGCTCACGAGAGCAGTGGCATACATACGCCTTGTCGCGTTTAATTAGTTCTTCTGCAAGTTGGTATAGTTCGTCAAAGTAATCGCTTGAATAGGTTATTTTCCAAGGTTGAAAGCCCAACCAATAGATGACTTCTATGATGCTATCGAAGTACCGCCCTTCTTCTTTCTCCGGGTTGGTATCATCGAAACGAAGGTAGCACACTCCATTGTGATGAGCAGCGTAACCGAAATTAACAAATATTGCCTTGCAGTGACCAATATGCAGATAGCCATTGGGTTCTGGAGGGAATCGAGTATACACTTGACCCCCAGTGGCAGCTAGGTGCTGCTTGCGGAGGTGAGGGTGAATCTGAGGATTGCAACCGGGTTTGTGCAAGGCACCTAAGAAACCCCCTTCAAAGACAACCTTCCTGGCTTTAGCATTCTGCACCGGGTCATATTCATTCACCGATGGCTTGCTTTCAGACACTTCAGCCGTGTTATTGGACTCTTTCTGCCAAGATAAAGCAGTGTAACATCATAGTAAAAGCAGGAGTTATTACTCACTTTTATTTTGGCCTTACCAGTTTCTTTGGGACCGAATGTTTCAGTAAATACACGCTCTACCACGTTCTTGACGTCTAAAGGGCTCGCCCACCGGAGCGCGGGGATGTTCTTGACGCCACTAATAACACCACCCAAATGAGACCAATTAGTGACTGGATTAGCGTTGATATATTCCTTGACATGGTGGGCTAGCTGAACATCTGTTATGGTAAAGCCTATTCGCTGGGATAAGCCAGCTAGTTGGCGTGTTCAGGCAAGAATGAACTCGCCGACACCACATGTAGTGTTGAAGTCATCCTCGTCCACGGGGACACTGTGTGTCTCGAAGTATTTCGCGGCCACTACCCAAGTGTCAAACTATGACAGATCTCCGAGTTTCAAGGAATTCACTGACCATTCACCTGATCCACAGACTTGAGCTTCTCTTCAAGGACCACCTTGACAATGTAGGCGCGTTCGTCCGAACCAATATTCTGGGACTTGGTCAGCTGCACTGCCAGTGCTGAGACCAATACAGCTTGCTTCTCCGAAAGTCCTGCTGATGCGAGATTGTGGGAGTCAATGAGATCGCGAAAGACGGAGGCAATCTTAGGGCTCTTGGCGGCCTCCGCCGCCTTAGATTGAGGTAAACCGGTTGATTTAAAGAGATGAATGAAGTTCTCTGAAGCTCCAGTAGACGGGGCAGCCGCGGCCATTATCACACGATCGATGTTGGTAAAAGCAGAGCGGTGTTGGAACTCGACCTCTGGTGACTTTCGCTGCTATTCTGGGTCAGTTTAATCGCAATCAAGTATTGATCTGCAATCTATCTACCGCCACTTTATGCATCGCTACAAAGAAAATCCGAACCTAGTACAGGTGTAGCTAATGGGCTATTCTAACTTCCATATTCCTCGGCGAGAGCACATCGATCGCCTCTTGTCAAGGAATGTAAGGTAAAGCTTCAGTGAGACAGTCCGGCCCAAAGTCGGATTTGTGGTGGGATCCAACTACTAGAGAAAATAAGCCATGAGACCTTGAGTCGATCAAGTAACTATTGCTTACTGGTCGTTAGTACATAATTGTCAAGTTGGCCCCTGCTCTCAGGACTGGACAAGATCGCTCCAAAGGCGTACATAGTGTACTTCCCTTCGCCGTAAAGCCAGTTGTAGACCCACCAACCTTCAAGCTTCAGAAGCGGCTGCCATGACAAGCCATGACATCCAGGATGTATCAGTAAGTACTCTTTGGTGAGACGGAAATCAGAACCTGCCTGAGAAGCGGGCGTATCCCCAACAGCGAGGGCTCCACAGGACTATGCAGATAGTAATATCAATGGCAGTAGTGCCGTCTGTCAGAATGTACTGCATCCTGGCTGCCCACCACACTTTGATAGGCACAGAAGCTCGCAATCATGGTCGAACAGAAAAGCTTCAGCTCGGATGGTCGGCGCGACGCAGCGGATGAGAGAACAGACCGTTGCGCAGCAGCCACAACTGGCGCCCGGTACAATCAACGTATATGTAGAGGCATGTGAACTGTGAACAGTAAAATATACAGGATGTACGTGCGCCAGAGAAGGGAACTCGAAGTACATGAAACGTAAAACAACTTACACACCACAACTCGTACATAGAACCAGCCCCCGGCTATCATTTTCACAGTTGTTTCGGCGCAACAGTGCTGAATGGTTTGCTAAGCGGCAAAGGCTCCGAGACAGGAAGTGTGCCAGGCATCGATTTGACTGCCTTGGGGTACGCACACGGAGGAGCTGCGAGCAGGGTAGGGGTCTGTGAAGCCTTTCCTCGAGAAGATTCTGCTCGGGAATCAAATTTGATTCTCATGACAGGGGGAGGATTGGGGTCTGGAGGGGTATCTCGGTTCGGGGAGTCGCGGACGATTCTTGTTGTGCCAAAGGGCCACGGTGTGGGCTCCGTTGGGACGACCTGACCAACTGATTTGAAGGTGTCCTGGAAATGGTCTGTTGGGATCTTTGAGAATGGGTGGGAACAACCTCGAGGGAGTGATCCTGGAATGACCATCTCTGGTTGTGCCACGGCATTTATTTCCGTATTCCCTTCAGCTTTAGAGGATATCCCCTCCTTGCCAAAAGGATTTGCTTGTTGTTTACAAAGCTCCTTCTGGAGGGACATTATTTGGTGCTTGAGGGCATCCGCGAAGTTGACCTTGTCACCTTCACTTGCATTAGCCAAATCCACAAGTGCAGAAACGCTGACAGATAATGAGCTACTGGAGAACATACAAGTGGACGGACTTACAAGGCCTCCTTCAAATAAGAAAAGCTGAATCCTGCTGTAATACTCGCTATCTCCTCCACGAGAGAGTCCGGAAAGGATACTTCTTCATTGTCTTTCAGTTTGTTCTGCCAATACTTGGCATATAGGCCTCTCTCTTCATGGTCGGGGTCGTCAAAGTGGCTACAGACTGGGTGTCGGTGGTCAAATCCACATACAACACCACCTACTTACTATTTTCGATCGAATCTACTAGGCCTGTTGGACAAAGCAGGATCAAGCTTCTCGAGGTGGTTGGTAGATCCAATGACCAATAAACCGTCGTTTCCTTCAAGACCATCGAGTTGGTTGAGGAAATATGATCGGTTGCTGTTTTTGATCAGACTGTCGAGGTCCTCCAAAATCAGCTATATAGTTAAATTTGGTAAGACACCAGTGATCATGATACAAAAGGAGGGCATACCACACAAGGGGACATCTGACGAGCCTTCTCGAAAACTTCTTCCATGGCAGTTTCATTGTCTCCAAAGTCTTGGGCAAAAGTTAGTTCTCGAATTGGTAACAACACTATATGGTGCTTACGCAAGAACGATTTAACATAAAGGGGAATAAATCCACGTTCCGCGCAGATTTTGATTACCACTTTCATGGTGATAGTCTTTCCATTGCCTGGGGAAAGTAGTAAGCATGATGCTCCACAGCAAATCAGAGCTACAGCACATACCTGGAGGGCCATACAGAATCAGACCACGCTTGGATGGACATCAATACGCGGACGACTATCAAAGCTGTTGGATGACGAACCTTCCAAGGTATCGAGAGCTTCTTATACAGCGCTTCCGCATCAAAGAAGCCGTATATGTCCTTCTTTAGGGCCTCCTTGCAGCTATCCTTCTTGACGATGTCATCCCAGGAGGAGTTCTGGAACCCAGACCACAGGTTCTTGTCCTTGCTCCAGCGCCCAGAGTTATATACCCATATCTGATTGTGCAACTTCTCCTGGTAAAGCAATGCAGAGAGCAACAGATCCCGAGCTGGCTCTTCGCCATCAGAATGCAGGATAAAGTGCAGGACCTTGGACATCATCCCTTGCGGAACCTAGCAATTCCCCGTGTAAACACGCTTCCGAGTGTGATCCGTGCCTTAACACACACACACCTTCATGACATGCACGATGAATTTTTTGTCCTAGTACGAACGATGCTTAGCATCGTTATGCCTAATGAGCAGCGATCGTACCTTCCAGGACATCCTGTATGATCCACAAACTACACTATCTACGAGCCTGCCACGGATAGCACCTCCGGTACGCCGAGGAACACCCACGGAAGTGGTGTTCTTGACTTCCCCGGAGGACGGAATGCGTTCAATTTTGGCTTCGGGGAAGGAGGGCAGGTCGAGTCGAGAGTCATCTGACATGATAAGAGAGTATCCTGGGTATAACTTGCGTAGCGCATGCGAGCTGATGCGTGGAATGAATACGGTTTGAAAATCCGCAAATTTATGGACGCACATAGTTAGGTCGGGGAAAACATGCTTCCCTGAAGTTGGAAAGGATGTGCTCAATCGACAGCCAGCTATAGATGTAAGGAGAAGCTGACCTTGTTCGACACATTTCTCGTAAAAAGAATCAAGACAATCGTCGTTGGAGCTGTTCGAAGACGACTGTTCTGGTTCATCTGGGTCAGTTCTGCCGCCGACGTCGACATAGTCTTCGTCTGGAAGTCTGGTCATGATACTAGGGAGTACAAAAGAAAGGAAGCAAGGTCCACAGCTTGCAGACACGAGGCAGAACCAAAAGGAGCTGGGAGTGGAAAGGGGCTGAACTGCCAAATCGAGCGGAAGCCGTCGGTCGAGTTCGGACGTTGTTCAATTCGATCATCCATGTCCACTCAACCGCTGCTCCAGCGCACCGCGTCCAAACGCGTCGCACTCCCGGTCAGGGTAGAGCCCAAGGTCTCGTTTGCAAACGAACGCACATTTTTATCATGGCTCCACTTCACAGTCGTCTTGGGTGGTCTCGCCGTCGGTCTGCTCAACTTTGGTGACAATGTTCGTCCTCTTTTCATCTCCTCTCCTTTCCCAACTAAAATCTATTTAGGTAGGCAGGATAAGCGCGGCTATGTTCTCTGCAGTGGGTGAGATTTCGTTTTCGGCTTCTTGCGGCGTAAATCGCTCATACCTATCAGCTATGGCGGTGATGATATATGCATTGTACACCTACCACTGGAGAGCTGCTTCTATTCGCCGCGGTGGTCGCGGTCCATATGACGACAGAGTTGGGCCCGTAAGTGTCTCTCTCAGATGTCTCGTTCGTGAAGATTTCCAATCTCTTCAACATAGACCATCCTGTGTGTTGCACTGCTCGGTAAGCGTTTTGTTGTGTAGGATTGTCAGATTCTGATGCTGCTATCCCATTTTTGAAGTTGCGATCATCACCAATTTCTTCCTTCGGTTTACCCAGGCTTGAATGAGGTGGTCCGTCCAATGCTCACACAAACCATGGAAGTCATTACAAACATGTTGCTATCTTTGCTTGCTGTGTATCTAAGTAGGATGTGACAATGTGTGTAAATACATATCAAAAATCTAGCCTCTCTTTTGTCTTTTGGTACCAGTCCGAGTCGATGTGGATGTGTCAATGGAAGATACCGACAACGAGCGACGTGACTGAGACTCGTTAGCCCACTCAGCCATATGCTAGGAGAGGTCGAGACACTCACTTGCTTGCGACCTCGTCCGCTTTTTGTACTGACGACACTCTGTGCTCGTCCATCGACCTCACCTTCTCTGCTTGCACCTCCGTCTTCCTTGGGCTCGTCAACATCCATCAGTGTCAACTCTTCCGTTCCTCCCTCAACACCCTCACTTTCTCTCAACCCCAATCTTATTCGCAGGACCCGAATATCCTGATCTACCTTGTCTACCATCTTCTTGGTTTCCAGCAGGGCTGTGGTTGATTCTAGAATGGCCTCGAACTTGGCGCAGTTCTCGCGAGTAGGCATGACCAGACGGGAATGCGTAATGCCGACCTCAGAAAGCGCCTGTATGACCTTCGGTGCGATGGCTGCTTTCGGAATAGGAAGTTTAAAGCTGCGTAGGTGAACAGGTACATGTGTGGTTTTTGTGGTGGTTGTTGCTGGCGGTTCAACACGCAAAATGCAGTGTTTCTCGTCTGAACAGACGGTGAGGGTTAGTTGGCATCGAAAAAACAATCAACTCACCATAAACGGCCGCTTTTACTGATTGCGCTCGCTTTGGTGCGGCTGCACCCAACGATATGACATTGGTGGGTGTGGATGGAACGTCGGTATCCGTTGTCCCTTTCTTTCTTTTCTTAAGTCCTTCGACGGGGATAGAAGCGGGGCCTTCTTCTTCCGCTACAATATCAGGCAGCCCAGAGTCGATACCTAGTAAGGTGCGGAGCAATTCGTCACGTTCTTTCCTAAACTTGCGCTCATTTTGTTCTAATCGTTTCAGTTCGATGAACAATGCTTCCTCTTCAGCTATTTCTTCCTGAGTACGTGCTTCGAGGCTTGCGATGTAGTTCTTCCGCATCTTTTCACGTTCTGAATATCGGCATGTGTAAGTCACAAAGTTAAATAGGACAATATGGGTTGACCTTTGTCGAACTGGTAGCTGTTAAGAAGCTGCGACTTGCTGACATCGTCTCCTGACCAGGGTCGATTACGAATGAGTTTTCTGCAACAGCTGTAGTATCTGTCTTTGAGATCCTGTTGACATTTCATTCTCCAGAGCTAGCGCACATAATCCTAGCACTTTACCTCTATCGCACGTGGAGGGCTCCCTGGGAAGTCGTAGCGGTCAAGTATGACATACCACCGGAGGTCATACTCGTGCACGATGTTGAACAAGTAGTCTGTCTCGTCCTTGGACCATTCATTGTCTGTAGACATGTGAGAAGATAGAGGCAAGTGATATGGATTGACAAACCATCCAACAGCCCCGTGTACTCCTCTTCAGAGTAAGTGTATTTAGTGGGTTGCACGTTATACTTTGCGAAGGAATACTCTAGATAACATGGGTTTGACTGCATTGATTATGAATAATCCACACTCACGGGCATCCCGCTCACTCGCTTTTGCCCAGTGGTGGAGTTGCAAAGAGTCGGTACGCGCGAGATGGCAGATAGGTCTTCGTTCCCTACCTCCTTATGTTAATTCTGACGGTGAAGTTTAAAGGCACCTCACACCATTTGACTGTTCCACGGCCCGAAAAGTTCGGTTTCTGCTTAAGTCTCGGCTTTGCGAGGGTTGCAGCGAGAGAGGGTGCTGAAGTGCCGATCAGAGCATAGAGTTCGCGTGATATGCCTTCGGGCTTCTTTGGACCTTGTGCATGGGACTTTCTAGGCTGAGATGGACCTGGTGTGGGTGTCGGAAGCGAAAGTGCACTGCGGACATCTGCAGCAGAGATGGCAGACATTGATCTTGGACCTTTGGTGGGCGGAAGAGACTGGGTCACGTGCCACGGCAATGATAGGATCTCGGGTAGTAACAAGCAACTGATCAACTAATTGCATGTTGGAACGTTGGCTGGCCACTCTTACTTCCAATTTTTAGCATTGCAGGCCTGTGGCCTCCAGTCCCTGCCTATCCTTTACCCCTCCGCTGTCCATCGCTTCTTCGTACACCAAAGATGCGCTTGGAACGCAGACGCACATTCCTTTGGTTGTCCACACTCTCCTTCGTCGTCTCTGGTGCGCAATCACTCGTTTCCGATGGTTCTCTCCTTCGCATGAAGCATAAGAGACTCGCGCTCGACGTCTTGCCCTCCGACGTTGAGGGAGCGGTCACCACCAACCCGCTGGACGGCGGTTCATCTGTAAACTTCTCGTTTACCTTTCCACTCTCTTCTGTGTCAATTCCCATCCCTTCGTTGAATTCCGGTGTTTCTCCCTTGACATCTCTACTCCCGCTCCCCAGTACCTCCACCAGTACTTCCTCTTCGGCACTCCCCACGACCGTTTCATCATCCATATCAACACCAACGGCGACCTCTCAGGCTGCAACGTCATCCACAACTACTTCACCGACGTCTTTCACCTAGTGTGTCATGTTTCATGTTCTTTTTTCTTCAGAAGATGAATCAACACATCGATATTTCCAGTGCAAGCAACACTGCCCAACCTGGGACACAAATAATAACTTCCACATCTTCAGGTAATGCTCCCGTGGCAACTACACCCAATGCAGATTCTGGGTCTACAGGCCCCGGGGACTCCTCCGATGCATCTCCCTCCGTTTCCCCAAGTAGTTCATCCACCACTTCATCATCCGGGTAAGACTTACTCTTTTATGTTAACAAACGTTAGACGTTCAATACAATGCAGTTTCTTCTCTGATACAGGTGCTGTCGCTGGGACCTTTACGGTAATTGGCCTTGTCGGAGTTGCGGGCGTCATCGGGCTGGGCATGTTCATTGCCAAGCGCCGTCATGCCAGCCAATTTGATGACGACATTGAATTCCTAGAAAAGACCCAATTCGCACCAGAACCCCCGCAGCAGCCAAATTATTCCGTTGAAGATGAGCCGACCCTCACCGAGATGGGACATTATGGAGAACCAATGGCTGTTGCACCACCCCCAGCCGCATATTATCCGAATTACGGCTATGGTACATCCTACGTACCTGATGCACAGGCATATTATAATCAAGGGGTATACCCCCCCGCGCACTCTGCCGCCGCATATACTCTTGGCTACCAAGAGATGCCAAATCCGCACCGCATCGCGGAAGTTGACCTTGGCCCAACCCCTCCTGAGGGTAATGATCTGAGCGCTGCGCAGCCGTCTGTTCGACCGAGTACGCCCCATCCCGTTGCAGATTTCCTTGTTATGGATGATCGCCTTTCCATTGATTCTTTTTATACTGGTATGGGCAGTTCCACAGAGACTCCAGGAGGGGCTCTTTAGGATGCTTTCATTAGTCTTATATTGTTATTATTGCTATTTATATTTTTTTTTTCGTGGTTACGACGTTTGATGGTTTATTTTCGTTGCCCTTGCATTAAAATTAAACCACTGCTCCTGCATTTTGTCTTCGTGCACTGGGCCATCCAGCTTGAAACTTTTGCTGCCTTCGCCAGTGCAGAGATTCCTGAATATCAATGTCATTCGCAATAATATTAAGTAGTAATATTGACACCTTGTCTAACAAGGTCACTCACACCCGAAATGTGTCAAC
>Ga0307516_10002821_pt1 | contig 22895 bp, 23 predicted proteins | sample 19_EM_MG_FD_203310 | JGI IMG/M metagenome (GOLD analysis project Ga0307516, IMG submission 203310) | Populus trichocarpa ectomycorrhiza microbial communities from riparian zone in the Pacific Northwest, United States - 19_EM | ecosystem: Host-associated > Plants > Roots > Unclassified | place... | reverse complement strand
CGCAAGCAACAATGGCTCCTTTCCTGGCGGAGGAGAATCCCAAACCCTACAGTCACAAGACTCTTTCGCAGCCAGCTTCGCCATGAAATCTGCACACGCGTTACCTTCTTTGTAGAAATGACAAATGTTGACCTCTTAATTCTTAGCCAGGAGGCTTTTTTTACAATGGAAACAAAGAAAAAAAGACTAAACAGCTATAGGGAAGCTAATTCCTATGATATCTGCTAGAAGAAGCTGTTGCAACTTGCAAGCCTTGAGGAGGCTCATCCCAGATCATCAAACCATAATAACAGGAAGCTTTGCCATAAAATCAACACAGAAATTAGCTTGTCTAAATGTATGTTCAATTCTACTTATCCAGTCTCTACTCAGTAATTCTCTAATCTCTAAAATAAAAGCCCTATACTTATGGAAACCTACTTGGTTAGCAGATAACAATCTAATAGCATCCTTTGAATCTGAGTGACAGATTATCTTACGATATCCTCGATCCCAAGCTAGCTTCAGTTCTTTAGCAATATCTAATAACTCTGGAAGAAGGTTACAAGCAACACCTGTAAAGGCAGTAAATCCAACAAGAAAATTCCCTGTACTGAACCTAATTAAACCACCAGCTCCAATCCTACCAAGGTTACCGAGAGAGCTACCATCCACATTAATCTTTATGAAATCCCAAGGAGGTCGCTGCCACAAGATCTGAATTGTTTCTTTGGTTACATACATATCTTTCCCCCAAGCCATATGAGAATCAGCAGCTATTCTCCAAGTATCTAACCCTTGTACAACATTTTTCTCATAAACACTCCAAGCTCCAGAAACCACCTCCTAATAATCCTTATGGGTGGACCAAGCAACTTCAAAATGAAAAGGCCGCTCTCTTTTAAACACCGGTAAACCACCGCATCGTAGAAGAATAAGAAGATGGTCAGAATGCAGCTTATATAAATTCTCCACAAATGCCTCAGGAAACTTATCCCGCCATTCCAGATCAACCAAGGCTCTATCTAATTTTTTTGCTAGGTGTGTCACTTCCTGAATGTGATGGTGCCAAGTAAACTTAAAGCCTTTTGCTTCCAAGTCGGTGAGATTACAAGCAGATAAAACTTCACAAAACTTCCCTGCTTTAACATGCGAAAAAAATCCCCCACAGATTCTGAAGGTAGAAGGACTTCATTGAAGTCTCCAGTGAGCATCCAGGGGCCATTGACCATTGTTTTGATAGAAGTGAGTCGATCCCAGAGCTGATAATGCAAACTAGGAATGAGAGAAGCATAAAATAGGGACATGAACCAAGATTGACTACCCACTTTAATCTCTACCGTGGCACATTGAGCCATGAAATCTACTGTAGAAACAAAAAAAATTACCCCCTAATGTTAGCACCTAAATACCTCCAGCATTAACTTCAACAATTACTACAGGAAAATAGCCTAGCCGATTCCAGAAGCTGGCCACTCTCCCAAATTGAACATGAGTTTCCAATAACACGCAAATACTAGGATGATATTTCCTAATTAACCTTTTACAATGAGGCTTGCTTGTGGCATTAACAGCTCCACGTACATTCCAAGACCAAACAAGAAAATCATCAAAACAATTCATCATAAGAAAAAGAAAAATTGAGAGGCAGACAAAACCTTCCTACCAAACTACTATTGGTTAGTCTTATTCCCTGACCTTAGGATCATCCTGGTATCACTTACTTTATCCCCACGTTCAGTATGCAAGTACGAATTTACCCCTCGTGACATTCACTGTATTTATGTCAACTTTCAAGAGCCAAGCCTAAAGCAAGGAGAAAACCCTCATCGTAGAACACGAAATTCAAATCAGGAATTCTAGCCCATACTAGCGTCCAATTGATTTTGGCTGTTGTAGATACAAAGGATGGAGACCATGTTCTAAAAGTTAAATAGTGATCAAAGATCATGTATGGTCCGTCATTCATCACCTTTATCCTATCCATTTCCTGGTTGAATTTCACCATGAAAAATCCATGACCCATATCCATTAGCTCAAATCCCCTGGCAAGGTGCCATACCTTTTTGAGTATGATATTCTTTTCTAAGAGCTTAACTGTTAGGGAATCACACAATGGGTAACACAATTTTGTGAAGACCTTGTCATCTAGATGAACCTTCAGAAGCAACTGATTTCTATCTTCATATTCGATACGACACTAGCTTCTCTATTAGCAAATCAACTTTCTCATGCATAGATGATGGTGGTTTCGTTCCCAAAACCTTATCTCTAAACAATATCTACCCCTGAAAAGATGTTCCATTGATGTTAAATGATTTAGCACCACCATCCAAGTCTGGTGGTTTATTAGAGATAGTTTCATGCCCACTTTTTCATGCCCACTTTGTGTTCCAGAGAGTTCTGCTTCCATCTCGAAATTTACCTAAAAAATCCATTTATAGCCAGAAGGCTTCTGATATCTAAGATAGTAGTTTTATATCTATGAAAATCAACTTGGTAAATCAAGCGAATGGTGGCCTCCCGAGAATCTGAGTTTCATAAGACTTTTCTATAGCCTCGATCCCAAACTAGGAGAAGGCCATGTTTCAATGCTAGAAATTCAAGAAGTAAATTAGATTCCATACCTGCAAAAACTATAAATCCCACCTGATAAGTTCTCGCAGCTGTGCGAATATGACTCCCCAGAGCCAACTCTACCAGCGGCGTTACCCAAAGAACTCTCATCTACATCTAGCTTAACGACACCTTCTTCTAGTCCCTGCCATGACACTGTAAAGGCTGAAGACTGTGCCTTATCAATTCATAAATAGTGCTCTCACATCTTGATTCCCAAAGACAATCATATTGCATCTTTGTCAAATCCACCACATGGTAGCGAGGGACATATATTGATTTCCTGTGGAAGTCATCATAATAATCCAATATGTAGGATTGGCAGTATAGAAGCCTATCATATGAATGAATCTCAACTCCTGCCAAATACGTTTAGCCATGCCGTGGTCTCACAAAAAGTAGAGAATGTGTTCATTTCTAGATTTGCAAATATCACAAAGAGAAGTAAGTACTAAATCTCTGTTGGACCTAAAAGAATTAGTTGGCAGACTCATGTGAGAAATAAGCCAAATCATGTTTTTTAGCTTTTCAGGGGCCTTGAGTTTGGTTAACCAGTTCCATTTTGTATCTTGTTGAAGCATTCTCCTCCTCGAGATCAGCCAAGAATAAGCCAGGTAGGGCTTATACATGCTTGCATGGAGCTGCTCCAGGCCATGTAATCCTCAATGTTAGCCATAGAAGGGATATGAATCGCTAATATTTTTACTTTCAAACAGAGGTACACGTTGATACACAACCTAGGTTCCAAACACCATCATCCCACACATCCCACCACCATCCTTAAGCCAATTATCACCGTAAGGATAAATCCCTTTTGCCAATCCTCCAAATAAACCCCTCCTGAAGCTGAACGAAGGCTTTCTGAATAGAAGTCCATGCGTATGAACCTAAGGTCGCAATATTAAGATGAAGATGCTGACTATTCTGAAGGTACTTGTGCTTAAGGATTTTCACCCATAACTTGTTCGGTGACTGAAAAATTTACTTGACCAATTTTCCTAGCAAGGAGTTGTTTGAGAGCATGACATCCTTCATACCAAGACCACCATACCCATACAGGCACACAATCTTTGTTAGATCATCAGATACTTTAGGAAAAAATCATGGAGCATCTGTAACATATTCCAATATTCATTCTGTTAACCATTTGATTGAGTTTCCTAATATTGTGCCATCTTTTTAGAATGAGTTTGTTTGTAGTTTACTAACTTATAGTTACAATGTATATCTATAAATGCAGAATTGAAAGGAAACTTACTTATAACATGAGAATTCACTTTCTTGTCCCTAGATCAATTACTTCAGTGCCACTTCAATTACTAGAACTAAAGTGATATTCCACAATACAAATATCTTTGTAAATCTTGTCAAGTTAATACAAAGAGTCCAAAATAAAAGAAGAGAAAGAGAAAACTATTTTCTTTTCTTTCAACAATAAAAACTTGCCTTTTCATATGATTTATGTCCCTTATATATATATATATATATAAGTAGAGGAAATAGTTACTTCATTTAGTAACTCCTTTAAATACTTGGACTAAACTCATTCCATGAATGACTGAATCTATATAATACATTATATTTCAGACTTGTACAAGAATTTCATACTTAATGAACAAACTATGCGACCTAAAGCACACAGTGAAATGAGCTCCAATATATAAACCTAATACACGCCACATATGAGACATCAACCTCATAATTAATTATATTTTAAAATGTACTAATATACCCCAAGCATTTTTAGTTACACATGATTGAATATAATTCAATCCCTCAAGAATTTCATACTTAATCCATCCTTACAATTACAAGTATTCTAAATCATATCAAATTTATTCAAGTGATATGATCCCAGCCGGTGAAAACAAGTAACATGTGTAGAACTAAAATTACCTTTTCTTTCGCACTCATATCAATCAGATTTGAATTAACTCGCTTTTCTAAGAGTATTTCTTTTTAAGTTGAATAATTCCATGGCCATGAGATATACTCTTAAAGTGGCGATCATTTATATATCACCTCTTTCTACAGTCAAAAGTCACAAATGATAAGATTTTGAGATCTTATATATGATCTCCAAGACTCATATAATAAAGAAACAGGGATCCATTCTTTATTCTTCTAGTGGTCGTTAACACATGTAGTATAAATACATGCTATAGTGGAACTTAATTTTTTTTTTTTGCTCAAGACAAAAAGTGCATGTCAATGCTCTTCTTGTTAGAGAAAATACACCATACGAGTCTTAGTCTTGTCGCCAAAAACATAGACTTCAAATAAGAAATTTTCATTTGCTCATTGTCATTAGTGGCAGATGAATAATCTTATACCCGACTTCAATCATATAGACACATGAATGGTGAGAATTCATTTATGTTGATATTTTTATTTAAGAACCTCATTTTGATTCCAATCAAGGTGATATTTTAATATTTACTTTGAGTTAAATTTGCTCTCATTGTGCCCAAGTCATTTATTGAGCATTAAAACTCAATTAGTCTCATCTCTACTCACTTTACAAGTGCTAGAGGTGATTGCTCATGTGAGTGAGCCAATCAAAGTCTATTGACATACTTTAACAAATTGTACTATACGATACTCAATATATTCCATAAATATATAATGAATAAAATGATATTCTAATGGCATTTATTCATTACTCAATCACTATAAGCCTTCGTATGATCGTTAGAAACTAGTTATATTACTAATTACATTCTACACAGGTCAAGAGATCTCACATGTCTAACAAATGCATCCTTTGCTATTGGTTTTGTGAGTGGATCTGCAACTATAGAATTTGTAGAAATATGTTTTAGGATCATGTCATGTTCAGTAATTGCTTCTCTAATGTAATGATATCTCATCTTGATATGTTTAGTCTTTCCATGGTATTTTGGATCTTTGACCATAACTACTACAGTAGTGTTATCATAGTAAATTGTCACTGGATTTGATGCTGATTTGACAAATTTCAAATGATATTTTTTTTTAACCAAATAACATCTTGTATGCTGCGGAATAAGCTACATACTCAGCCTCTATAGTTGATAAGGCTATACAGGATTGTTTCTTTCTCCTTTATAATATTGCACTATCATTAAGCAAGAAAATATATCCCGAAGTTGATTTGGATTGGTCGACATCTCCTCCACAATCAGCATCAGAGTAATCAATCAATCGTAAGTCTATCTTTCTTTGGTAACATAATATGTAATTTGAAGTTCCTTTCAGATATCGTAGAATCTTTTTGATTGCCATCTAGTGTTTTTTACCAGGGTTTGATTGATATCGGTTAACCAATCCAACGACATAACATATATCAGGACGTGTGCATATCATTGCATACATCAAACTACCAACGATACTAGCATAAAGTACTCTGGACATTTTCTTTTTTTCTTTTAGAGAGTCTTGGGATACATATCACGACTTAGGCTCAAGCTTTTATCAACAAGGGTGTCCATTGGTTTGCTATCTTGCATGTGATAACGCTCTAACATCTTTTTAATGTAAGTATCTTGAGTTAAACCCAAAAACCTTTTAGTGCAATCTCTTATGATTTTCACACTAAGAACATAGCTAACCTCACCCATGTCTTTCATTTCAAAGTTTGATGATAACCACCTTTTAGTAGTATCAATCATCTATTTGCTATTTCTAGTTATTAAGATGTCATCAACATATAAGGACAATACTATAAAACTATTCTTAGAACATTTTAAACACACGCAATTATCTTCTTCCATAATTGTAAAACCATCCTTAAGGATAGCTTGATGAAGCTTGAAGTTTCATTGTCTAAAAGTTTGCTTAAGACCATATATGGATCTTTTAAGCTTGCAAACTTTGTGCTCTTATTCTTTAGTCTCGAATGCTAAAAGCTGATCCATATAGATATTCTTATTTAGTTCTCCATTGAGAAATGCAGTTCTAACATCCATTTGGTATAACTTTAGGTCCATATGTGGGACTATAGCTAACATGAGATGAACTGAAGTAATCATTATAACTTGTGAGAATGTATCTTCATAATCAATTCCCTATTCTTGAGTGTAGCCTTTCACTACTAATCGAGCCTTTTAATGTTCTATTGACCCATCCACCTTACGCTTAATTTTAAGAACCCATTTATTTCCAATGGATCTTCATCCTGATGATAAATCAACCAAGTCCCAAACTTGATTAGTTTTCACCGACTCAATTTTTTCTTCTATAGCTTTAATCCATTCTCTTGGTTTAGGACCAGACAGAGCATTACTGAATGTTTTAGGCTCTTCATTGTCTTGTGGAGCAATCATGAATGCTTCCTCCTCAATCTCAAATCAACGACAAGGAATTGGTTCATGAATGCTTCTATGAGGTTGAGATTGCTCATGATCCTGCTCAATGAGAGTAAGAATATATAAAATAGCACTCCCACTATTTCCAGGAGGATTAAGAGTTTCTTCTAAGTCCTTTACTGAATAACTTGTTGCTTTATAATCTGGATTTTTCATTTCATATAATTGAAAATCTTTATTAACCTCACATGTCGTTAGGAGATTCTTTTCTAAGAATACAACATCATGCGATTCAATCTCCATCACTCTTCCATAAGCTTTTTCACCAATAAATACAAATCCTTTGAAATGTTCAGAATATCTTATAAAGATACACTTCTTTCATTTAGGACCAAGTTTCTTATATTCATGAGAATTATTGTGAATATAAGATGCACACCCCTATGGACACAAATAACCTAGATTAAGTTTGTTGTTGTTTCATAGTTCATACGGGGTGGATGAGACAAATTTAGAGGACACTCAATTAAGTATGTAGGCAGTAGTTAACAATGCATCTTTCCAAAATGAAATTGGTAAGTTAGCATGCACCATCATTGATCTAACCATGTCAAATAAGGTCATATTCCTCCTTTTTGCTACACCATTTTGCTGTGGAGTATAAGAAATAGTTAACTGTCTAGTTATACCTTTTTCATCACAATTTTTTTTAAATTGTTCAGATAGGTATCCTCGACCAGTTCTTAAAACTTTGATCTTAGTGCTTAGTTTTTCATCCATCAGATTGGTGTATTGAATGAAACAATCCAATGCTTCAGATTTATATGAGATCAAATAAACATGACTAAATCGTGTGGAATCATATATAATTATGATGAAATAATTTCCTTTATGTCTTGCCTTTACATTCATTGGGCTACAAATGTCTGAATGAATAAGATGTAATGGACTACTAGCTCTTTTAGCTTTGCCAAATGGTAATTTAGTTGCTTTTTCAACAAAATAATACTCATAAATAGACAATTACTTTTTGGTAAGTAATCCTAAAAGACCAGCTCTTGTCAATCTATATAATTGGTCTTGCCAAATGTGTCATAATCTAGCATGCCAAGTTATGATATCACTAGTATTAGTAGTGTTGGAATTTTGAACAACATAAATAAAAGCATCATCATTAATAGATATATTACAATGTCTAACACCATAAAACCATTTAATATAAAACCAGAACCATAAAAAATATTATCCAGATATATTTTTACACAACAAACAACAAACGCAATATTAAAACCCAATTGTAGTAAAGCATGAATAGACACAAGATTCCATCGAACTTCTAGAGTGTATAGTACATCATGAAGATAAAGTATGCGACCGTCCCATAAATCCAGTTTGCAAGTACCGATCCTAGGCACAACAACGAAAGCATTATTCCCTATATATATATATATGTATCTATTTCTCTTTGGAATTCAACAAAATTCCACAAAGGCTATTCGATCCCTTGCTATATGGTCGGTTGCTCCTGAATCTACAGTAAAGAAAAAAAATAGATTCAGCAAGCACTAAACAATTGCTAATGTATAAGTTAGAGAGATGGTTGTGGTTAAACGTTACCTTTGACTCATTGTAATCACGAGCAAAGTGACCAAGTTTACCACAATTGAAACAATTTATATTCTTGTTTTTTTTACTACCGCGTTTCCTACGCTTGCGTTTATATCCATTGCTACTTGCTTCTATTCTTCTCTTGCTATATTTGAGACCTTTACGCTTACCCTTTCTATATTTAGAGCCATATGCTCCACGCATCTTAATCTTAGATATGAAAGCCTCGTGTACAAGCTTCTTAGCATGAAGTCGATCTTCTTCAAGCTTGACATGATGAGCAACATCATTAAATATCTTGATGTTGTCATTGTGGGCAAGGTTAACACGCACGTGTTCCTAATTGCTTGGCAAAGAGCAGATAACAACTTGGATTTATTGTTCATTAGTCGTCTCATGCCCAACACCCCTTAATTCATTGATCATGTTAGACATGACTGTAAGATGTTGCCTCATTGTCTGATTTTGGCGCTTTTTGTAACCATTAAATTTGAGAGTTAACTGACGAAGTCTAGTAGTGGAGGTTCCTCCATATTGAATCTTTATTGCATCCCAAACCAATTAGGCTGAACGATGCCTTTCAAAACGCAATATTATATCATTTCTCATGCCACTCAACATCAAAATGCGAGTTATATGATTCTTGCGCTTATAGGTTTGATATACTTCCATATCAAGCATGTGCTAAGTAGTGTTTCCTTGCTCGAGTTCAGCCATTGATTGTGTGATTGTTTCCAACATTTCTTGCCCTTCCAGGAGATACTCAATCTTACAATGTCAAACATCGTAATTCTTATCACTTAGTTTGTCTTCATGGTTCAAATCAGTAATAATACTCTTAGATGCAACCATATTAAGCTCTATTGACACCAATTACAAATATTAGTATCTAGTACAATTTAAATGATATTTATTGCCACTTCATTCTAAATCAAACAAATAATAATCTAACACATACAATATAAATGAAACGATTGTTAAACACTTAATCAATTTTCATTTGTATGGTCTAATTATTATTGAAAATTTAAATGAGTGTAAAATTATAGTTATTAGTTTCAACTAACAACTCCCACTGATCAAATTGCAAATATTTTCATATACATGCATATAATGTAATTAAAACTTAAATTACATAAAATATGCAATTAAAAAATAAACAACCAATTATCTTAACAAAAAAAATACTGAAATAAAAAATACAAAATTAAGAATAATAATTTTTAGAATTATTTTATATTGCAGGTACATATGTAGGTTCTCCAATTACATCATCTACTTCATCAAAGTCATCTCCTCCAAGTTCATTCTACTCAAACCATGAAATGAATTTAGCTGTAGCATCCATATGACTTGTGCTTCTTCCAATGTGTCGTATATCTTTTTTGGTATAATGATGTTTCCTCTCAAGCAATATTTCATCAGCGAGATTGTTGAAATCTAAGGATTCCAGCCTATATTCCAACAATAGTCGAACAGACATCCATTCCTCAAGCAGAGAATTGAGAACGATTAACATTTGATAATCCATTTAGAATTTATAAACACCACTTATAGCCAATCTACTCATCCAATATACATATAATCAATGTTCTCTTGAATTTTGTGAACATGATTAATAGTATAACCCAATAAATAATCAATTTGTTGTTGCCTATCCACTACAACAAAATATTCCAAAGCATATAAATATAATAATCAATATTTAATTAACGCATGTAACATTTTGTTTCCTTCTTAAGTGCCAAATAGTAGTTACATATCTACCAAATCCAGATGTGTTATCATGTTTTTTTCCTTTAACTGCCAAATGACAATTACACATCTGCCAAATCCAGATGTGTTCTGGCATTTTTTTTATGTTGGAAAATTTGCTTCATGCAAATTTAATTGTTAATAGAAAGAAGAGATGGTTGGCATCTCTCTTGACAAGGATGGGATCAACCTTTTGGCTTCCCTGTTACCACACATCTGGTTAAAGCTCTCCACCTTATAGGTGGATTTATAACCCAATTTTAATTATTTATGTTCCAATGCATCTTTTTTTCAACATAGAATGTAAAACAAACGTTTATGCTGTAACATATGTTTTGCTCGAAAAAAATATATATTAAAACCATGGCTCTGATACCAATGTAGATTTGAAAGAAAACTTATTTGTGACGTGAGAATTCGATTTCTTATCATTGGATCAATTACTTCAGTGCCACTTTAATTACTAGAACCAAAGTGATATTTCACAGTATGAACGTCTTTGTAAATCTTATCAAGTTAATGCAGAGAGTCCAAGATGGGAGAAGAGAAAGAGAGAATTTTATTTCAACAATGAAAACTTGTCTTTTTCATATGGGTTATGTCCCTATATATATAAGTAGAGGAAACAATTACTTCCTTTAGTAACTCCTCTAAATGCTTGGACCAGGCCCATCCCTTAATAGGCAGACCATGCCTAACCTAATAACCAATAATAAATATAATACAATGATATATGACTAAGTGAGAACAACTAAGCTTTATCTCATATTCATATATCCATGTTTTATAGTTCTTATATGGTATCGGTCTAAAAACCTAAAAGCTCACGCTTTCTTAACCGATCCCTAAACTTTCATATACTTTTCAATGGTCAACACCACCAATACCACTTCTACTACTACAACACTTGCCATCCCCATATCCACCACTATTTTCATCAAACTTGATGGCTCTAACAATTATTTGGCGTGGAAGATGTAGTTTCTTAATCTACTCCGCAACCATGATATGGCAGGCTTTATTGATGGTACTAAAGTTTGCCCTCTCAAGAATCTTTCTATTGGTTCATTGAACCCTGCCTATGATGTTTGGCAAGAATGATGTTTTTCTCCTTAGATAGATACTTGCCTCCATTTCTAAAAGGCGGTCTCCACCATTTATAGATTGACCACATCCAAGCAAGTTTGAACCACTCTCCAAAATCATTTTTCATCCTAATTATGATCCTACATCTTCCACCTCAAACGTCAACTACAAATGTTGACTCAAGGAGGAAAAACCTGCTCTACGCATCTTGATACTACCAAAAGTCTTATTGATCAATTGGCAGTAGCTAGCAAACATGTGGATGATCAAAACCTCATCAATTTTCTTCTAATTAACCTACAAAGTTCCTATACACCATTTGTTACCTCTTTTAACTATGCATCCCAAGACACTGAGTTCACATTTGAAGATTTTCAATCTGAGCTTCTAGGCTTTGAAAACCTTTTAAAAATCAATCAGACTGCTCCTACTTCAAATAATGGCCACTTTATCTTTACTGCACTTTATAAAGAAGCAAAAACCATCCAACTCTCGTGTTCCATAATATACCATATCTACTACTTCACAAGTTCAGAAAACTCGTCCCATCTATCATGTCTATGATAAAACTGGACACATTGCTATTGATTGTTTTCATCGTTTTGACTATTCCTATCAAAACATGTATCCTCCTCGGGATCTAGCAACTATGGTCACTAACATTAATGTCAAATATGATAATCAAGTGTGGTACATAGACAATGAGGCCAATGTCTATATCACCTTTATTGCATCTAAACTCACCACTCAGCAGCCTTTTTGTGAGTTCGATTTTGTTACTGTCATCAATGGTTTAGGTTTGCAAATCCAAAAACATTTACTCTTCATCCTTTAGATTAGGTCACTCTAGTTTCCATCTCAATAAAATTCTTTATTGTCCACAAGCAGCTACCAATCTTATTTCTGTTAATCAGTTTTGTTTAGATAATAATTGTTAGTTTATACTAATTGCAAGTGATTTTATCATAAAGGAGAACTTGATAGAAAAACTTCTACTGCGAGGTGTGGTTGAAAATGACCTATATCTGCTAGTTGGGTGCAAGTCATCTTAGAAAAGCCTCACATGTCTGTCTGCAAACATAGGGGTTCATGCTACCACTGTAACTTGGCACTTCAGACTCGACCATCCCTCTAATGTTGTCTTAGATATCATGTGTCGTTTAAATAAACTCTATATCACAAGCCATTCTAATAATTTAGATTTTTGTTCAGTTTGTCGACTTGGCAAAGCTAAACAACTCCCTTTCTCAGAACCTAGTCGTCAATCCTTTATTTCTTTAGCTTTAATCCATTATGATATATGGGTTTCCCTGTTAAATCAATTGGTGGATGTAAGTACTATATTTTATTTGTTGATGATTATTCCTGTTTTTCATGGTTATATCATTTGGAACAAAAATATGATGTGTTTGCAACCTTTGTTAAATTTAAAACAATTGCAGAAAAACTCTTTTCCACCTCTATTAAATAATTACAAACAGATAATGATGATGAGTTTACCTCTAACAGTTTAAAACTTTTTTTGTTAGCCTAAGGAATTTATTATCGTTTAACATTTCCTCAAACGTCTCAACAAAATGGAATTGCAGAATGAAAACAGACACATTCAGGAAATGAGACTCACGTCACTTGCCAAATCTGATTTACCACCCTAATATTGGGTTGATTCCTTTCTTATTGTTGTGTTCTTGATAAATAGACTACCTATAAAGGTCTTAAAGAATCAAACACCTTATTTTTTACTTCATAAAACTGAACCATAATATATAGATTATGTTTCTTTGGTTGTGCATGTTACCCTTTCCTAAGACCCTATAATGACCACAAATTAGCATTCAAAAGTAAGAAGTGTCTTTTTCTTGGATATTCCAACTATAAAAAAGGGTACATGTGTCTTGACTTAGCCACCAACTATGTATACATCTCATGACATGTGGTGTTTGATGAACATAATTTCCCAGCTAAGAAATTGACAGTATTTAACTCACCTTCAAATCAGAACTTTACAACAATTAAGTCTTTGATAATCCCTACTCTGTTTTGGATTCACAATGACGTGCTTCAATGGGTAGAGAATTTGATGCATTGGTGGAGAATGACACTTGGTATATCCACGTCCACTTGGTAAACATATTGTGCGCAATGAATAGGTATATAAGGTGAAAAGGAAACTTGATGGTAGTGTTGAGTGTTTCAGAGCTAGACTTGTGGCAAAAAGGTATGATCAAAGTAGTGGAATTGATTTCCATGAAACTTTCTCTCTTGTGATTAAACTAACAACCATTATATTGGTTTTGACCATAACAGTTCACTTTCATTGGCCTATTCGATAATTGGATGTGTCCAATGCCTTCTTACATGGATTTCTTGATGATGAAATGTTTATGGAATAACCACAAGGCTTTATTGATGATACAAAACCTGATTTTGTCTATAGACTGCACAAGTCTTTGAATGGCCTCAAATAAGCTCCAAGAGCATGGTTTTAACATTTATCTCAGCAATTGGTTGAACTTAGGTTCGAAGAATGAATAAATGACTACTCTTTGTTCATACTACGTACTAACAACACAAAACTTTTTGTTAATCCATGTAGATGATATTTTGGTCACAAGTTCAGACTTCCTCAAAATTGATGGTTTAATCCGAAGCCTGTAGAGCATTTTTCATATCAAAGATCTTGGTTTATTATCCTATTTCTTAGGTGTGCGAGCTAATAGGAGTTCATAAAGTCTTTATTTATGTCAGACCAAGAATATCTGTGATATATTAGATCGCACCAAAATGGCTGGAGCCAAACCCCTTGTCTCTCTTACTGTATCAAGTACCAAGTTGTCTAGCTTTAATGGTGATTTGCTTTCTGATCCCATAAATTATAGACATTATTGGGGCCCTACAATACTACACAATCGTAAGACCAGATATAACATATGTTGTAAACCAATTGTGTTAGTATATGTATCAACCGAGGTCATCATATTGGCAGGCTATAAAGAGGGTTCTACGTTATTTGAAAGGCACGATCAAAGATGGTTTGTACTACACTTCTTCTCTCCTTGAGATTCATATTTATTGTGACTCAGATTAGGTAGACAATCCTGATGATAGAAGGTCTAGTAGCGGTTATGGAGTGTTCTTGGGTAGTAAACTTAGTGTCTTAAAGTTCTAAGAAACAACATGTAGTGTCCCACTCCAGTACAGAGGCAGAATACCATTTAATGGCTCTAGCTACCGCTGAATTATACTGGATACGCATGTTATTCAAAGAGTTAGGTATTAGTATTGCATCTACACTGACTTTTTGGTGTGACAATATTGGTGTAATTGCTTTAGTATCAAATTAAATGTTCCTTGCTCAAACAAAACATGTGGAGATTGATTACCATTTTATTAGAGAGAAAGTCTGTAATTGTGATGTCAAAATCCAACATATCTCGAAACTTGATCAAGTAGCCGATATTTTTAACAAAGGACAGTCTGCTTAATGATTTCAAGTTCTAAAGCACAAATTAATGGGTCATTCACACCCCCATCAATTTAAAAGGGGGTGTTAGATCATTAGATAATTTAGGAGAAAGTCATGGAAGATATGCAGCAGTAACAAATTTCAATATCCATTATGTTAGCAATTTGATTGTCTCCTAATATTGTGCCCTTTTTTTAGAATATGTTTGTTCCATACTTTACTAACTTACAGTTACAATGTATATCTATAAATATAATACAATGATCTATGGCTAAGTGAGGACAACCAAGCTTCATCTCATTTCCATCTTTTCATGTTTTATAGTTCTTACAATCTTCTCCAATTTCACTAAATGAATACCTTACCTTGTGTCCTTACTCCTCTTGATAAAATTTCCAACCACCTTATCGATGCCATTGCAAGTCGATTGAGGTAGCCAATAATTTTGCACCTAATAAATAAGGATCGCATTAATCACTGACTTAGCAAAAGTACTTCTCCTTGCTTTATGTAACAGTTTCCCCTTCTAATTTGGTAATCTCCCATCGATCTTTTCAAGGATAAAGTTAAAATCACCTTTTCTCACTCTACCCTAAAAAGAGGAAACCACAGATACTTGCCAAGATCATTAACAACTTTAAGAGATGATAAATAGGCAAACTTTACCCGCTTCATTCGACTTACCATTTTCGAGATCATGAACCTTGATTTCTCAATATTAACTTTTAAACCATAGGCGTCATAAAAATCAGATAGGACATTATCGACTAGTCGCATATGAGAAGACTTAGCTTTCTTGTAAAGGAGAATATCATCAACAAAAAATAAGTGTGAGATGCCTAGACCTCCCCTCGACAATACATCAACAAAAATAAGTGCAAAACTTCCTAAGCAATCAAAGCATTATCTGTAGTTTCTCTGCCAGGAACGAAGCTATTTTGGAAAGGGCCAATGAGAATGTTCAGAAAAGGTCTCAGACGATTGACTAGCACCTTGGTAATTAATTTGTATAACATTGTACATGGACTGATGGGTCAAAATTGTTTCATGTTTGTTGGACATTCCTTTTTTGAAATTAACACAATCAAGGTCTCTACTAGTTTAGTATCGAAACTGCCAGTTTGGAAAACGTCTTTAACCAAATTCTAGATATCATCTCCAAGAATTCCCTAACAGGTCTTAAAAAGAGAGTTTGGAATCCATCCATACCAGGAGATTTGTATGAATCCATACTCATGAGGGTTTTATGAACTTCCTTATTGGTAACTTCCTTTGTGAGAGCTGTCACTCCTTCACTAGATAGGACAATAATGCTATTAAGAATCAGATCTGAATGCATGTTCGCTACATTCGAAGAGAAGAAATTTTTATAAAAGGACAAAGCTTCCTCCTGCAAATTACTATCTTTCATGCACCAATCCCCGTTTCCAAGAAACAAACTATTTATCTGATTTTGCTTCCTATACGTATGGAAAAACTTCATGTTCTTATCACCCAGCTGTTAGAAAATATTTAGGATGGAAACAAATATGAAGTTGGCTTAGAGATATAAAAACACTATTTTTAAGGTGTTTATTTGTTCCACATAGAGACAACACCTCCAGGATACAACTAAGCGCTATAAACCTCTAAAAAAATGAGAAGATAAGACCAAGAAAAGAATATATATTTTTATTGTGTGTAATTTTCTGTGTAGTAACAGGTTTTTATAGACTCGAAACATAACGATGAAACAAATAATTGTTGATCAATCAATATGACTGTTGATGAAACAATATGATTGTTTGATGAAACAGTATGTCTGATAATCAAACAGTATAACTGTTGATCAAACAATATATTTTAAATTAAACTAATTGTTGTTATTCAATTTTATCTCAACAGTCACAAATGTTAAAATTAATTATAAAAATTAATTTAAGGATGAATTAATCTTACTGATATATTAAGTTTCAAGTGTCATATTTTGATATTATAAATATTCATATAATAGCATTAGAAAGTCCACTAGAAAAGTCATTCCACCATGACTTAATTTACTACACAATAAAAACCCACACTTATAAACATTAAGAGGAAATTTTTTTTCCATATACATCTTTTTATTTATTTATTCATTTACAAACTACACCAACACCAGCTTCACCTATTTTTCCCTAGACTTCTGGTACTAAAGCATCTCTTAGTAATTGTCTCCCACACAAAGTTTCAATGAAGACTTCTGGAAATTGCATACGCCAATCACAATTTACTATGGCTTTATCCAGTCGTTTAGCAATATGCATTACAACATAAATATGGATATGCCAGGTATATTTCTGACCTTTAGAACCTAGGTCCATCAGGCTGCAAGTTTTCTTTACTTCTTTGGATTTCATGGCTCTTGCCATTAGAAAGTGTCCTCCCAATGTCTCCGAGAGGTGGATACCTTCATTGAAATCTCCAATAACTACCCAAGATCTACCTATACGTGATTTAATCCCGTTCAGATGATCCCAAAGACGCACACGTAAACTCGAAATCGAAGAAGCATAAACTGCTGATAAGTTCTAAATTTGTTGATCCTTAACAATGGCCAGAGTAATACATTGAGGCATTATGTCTATAACATTGATGTTAACACTACCACCTAAAGATAAAATCCATTCCTCTTGCATGACCACTAGCTTCCACAGTGGTAGTCGGGCTATGACCAACCTTTCTTCAGAAGCTAGCTACTGTGATAAATTGAGTACGAGTCTCAAGAAGAACAAACAGATTAGGATGATATCCGTTAATTAATTCCCAGCAATGACACTTACTTCTTAAGCTAGAAGCACCCCGCACATTCCACGATAAGACTGAAAAATCACTGAAGATGTTCATCATTAGAATAAAATATATAAAGAGATCGACCCTGATCAGCTCGGATAGCCTCCATATACATCTCAGTGTTGTCCCCCACAAGATTCACGCTTTCAATCATTGTTGTCTTCTCACTTGAGCCCCCTGACCGCTCAACATGTTGTCCATTAAGAATGAAAATACCAAGTTACACTGGCTTGTTGCCACGGTACTCTATCGGGTTATCAGGTCGCAATATATGTGTTTCTACCACTGCTGAAAGTACCCTTCTAAGTTGTTCCTTGAGCACCTTTAATGGTCCCTAGTGAGGACGTAGCTTCATCATTAGAACCTGCAGAAAACTCCATCCCAATATATAGTCGCACTGGAATTTCCTTTGGGTTGCAAAGGCTTCCCCAAGTGTCCCTTCTCTTTACCTCCAGTAACTCCCTTGCAAATTCTTCTTCCTTTGAAATCTCTATTAGCCATATACTGTATAGAACTTGTATCATCCCGACGTGACCTCTTATTCTGTTTAGGAATATCTTTAGGGTTCCGATCAAAAAGGTCTTCATTATATTTGGTTCCACTAGGCTATCCCTTAAAAAAAAAAACCTTCTTTCCCTTATATATACGGACTCTTAGACTCACCCAAAATATTAGGCCCAGCTTGATTCTCTGTCCCTGTAGCTTTGGCAGCAGGTTCACTAAGAGCTGCGAATTTATTTTGATTTTGCGCTGACTATTTACCCTTATACATGCTCCCTTTATCGCTCTGTGAGTTCTGTGAATTTATTTTGATTTTGAATTCCACTGTAATACTCTCTGTCATTTTCTAAGATGCTGATTTCTCAAGATGTGGGATAATTGCAGGATCATCGGGATTCTCTCCACTCGTCGCCATGTTCATGATAGGGTTTTTGTCCGAGGAGCCTCTAAGGGAACCCAAAGTGCAGGATCTCCCATGATGTCCATAACATCCACAATTCCCACAAATAATGTGTAACCCTTCATATTCAACCTTGTACTAGTGACCCCATATCCAGACCTTCCCCAGTACCAAAGGTTGATTCAAGTCATTTTTGCATACAAATTCTCGCAAACCGACCCCTCTCAATTCAAAACCATAGTTATTAAACCTGACCCGGGGGTTGACCCGGCCAAGGGGCGGGGTCCCGGGTTTCATGGGTCAACCCGGATTAACCCGGAAAAATTAAAAAAAAATTAAAATTTTAATATTTAATATGAAAAAATCCATGTAAATATAGGTTATACATATTGTAAACAATGAAGTTTAAAAGAATATTTTAAAAAGTTTTTTATCCCACATTAAAAAGATATTATGTTAAGCTTTTAAGTTGAAGTATTTAAACCAAAAAAGTTTTTTTATCCCACATTGAAAAAACATAACTTTTTTTGGGAACATAGAGTATATATACTAATAGGTTTCAAATCCCACATTGAAAAAACATAACATTTTTCATGCGAACATAGAGTATATATACGAAAGGGCTTCAAATCCCACATTGAAAAGATACTATGTTATCATTTTAAGTTGAAGTATTTAAACCAAAAGGTTTTTTTATCCCATATTGAAAAAACATGATTTTTTTCTTGGGAACATAGAGTATATATACTAATAGGTTTCAAATCCCACATTGAAAAAACATAACTTTTTTCATGGGAACATAGAGTATATATACGAAAGGGCTTCAAATCCCACATTGAAAAGATACTATGTTATCCTTTTAAGTTGAAGCATTTAAACCAAAAGGTTTTTTTATCCCACATTGAAAAAACATGATTTTTTTCTTGGAAACATATAGTATATATACGAAAGGGCTTCAAATCCCACATTGATAAGATATTATGTTATCCTTTTAAGTTGAAGTATTTAAACCAAAAGGTTTTTTTATCCCACATTGAAAAAATATGACTTTTTTCTTGGGAACATAGAGTATATATACTAATGGGTTTTAAATCCCACATTTGAAAAAAAAAAAAACCGGGTCTCATCCGGGTTCGCCTGGGTCGCCCGGGTCATAGGTCGACCTGTCGGGTCGCCCGAGTTTGGCCAGGCTATTGCCCCAGCCGGTCTTTTATTAAACCCGGACCGGTCCAGCCACCGGGTCCCAAGTCGACCCGTCGGGCCGAGCCGGGTTTAATAACAATGTTCAAAACCTCTTGTTAACCTCGTATTCATATGGGTGTAGCCTATGCTCTTCCCCAATAGCTTAAAGATCAATGTCTTCTCCCATGGCTGGCTGACAAAGATCATTGAATATCTTGTCATCAAGGAATATCTTCGACACCAAGCTTTGCCTTAACTTGTCCACCTTCTCCTTGACTGGTGGTATGAAATGTTAAAAAAAACATCTGAATCAAATAGCTTAAACTGTTAGGTAAATTTCAAGATATGATCTATATTATTCTTTGGCATATCTTCTCAAATAAAAACCCTTTAGATTTGAAACTTGCACAGACCCGTATTATTTTGTGCTTAATTTTTATCAAATAAATAGAGATAATAAGATTCGAACTCGTAACTATTTGGTTATTAAGGTTCTAATACCATGTCAAAGAATTATCTCAACCTAATAATTTAAATTATTAAATAAAATCATAAAATATAATTTATATTATTCTCTAACATTATTAATTTTGATCCCAAGACTCCATCACAGAAAGACATCCTTGTTGCTATTGGTGATTTAGCCATCTTCTTATCCCCAGGAGGATCACCAATATCTGGCGGCTTCTTTGGGATGGTATCTTGCATGTGTTAATTCATTCCCTTCAGACTCGACTTCCATAGGAATATCTTCGTATTGTTGCTTTTTTTTTTTTTTTACTTCGAAAAAACAATAAAGGAAAACTGTATTTTGGAATTCTAGGTATTTTTTTTTAAAAAAAGTAAATCTCATTTAAAAATATTATTAAGTTAATATTTTTTTCAGTGTCTTTTATTATTATTTTGATATACTAATATTAAAAAATAAAAAATATATTTTCAAATGAAAAATATATCTTAAAATCAAAATACCCTATAATATATTACAAGTATATAAAAACACTTTTTTTAAACTTTTTTTTTCGGCGATTTAACTTTGTAGACAACATTGTAGGATCATACATGAATAAACCAACATTAAAAAAAGTTCAGATAAATCATTATATACCAAACACATCAAATACCTTTCCCTCTTACTCAATATCGATTAAAAAAAAAAATTAAGTCAATCGCCTGAACTTGATAGCCTTTCCTATTCGTTAAATTGTGTGTGTGTGTGTATATATATATATATTAAATTTAATAGCTTTATTAATTACCAATATAATTTCGACAAAAAGTCATACAAAATTTACAATGAAAACACCAAAAGGCCAAACAAATCAACCATTCACATCAATAATTCATCACCAAATAAATCTTTGAAAATATGTACATAGTTGAGCTCATATATGAGCACAAAGGTTTCCTCGTATGAATCTAGCTATAGACTTTTTATTCATATCTATTTGTTTACTATAAAGTATTTTTTTAAAAAATAAATTCTTAAAAAGTAAATTTTTTTTTTATATTTACTAGTGTCATGAAACATGGTAGTAAATAACTTATTAATATTTTAATTATTATTTTCAAGTTTATTAAAAGAATAAGGACCGGATATGATAGATAAAAAAGTTTAAGAATGATAAAATTAAAAAAAAATCAATTTCATATATTATTTTAAATATAGCAATTAAAGGAATAGATACTAAATCTGATTGGTAGAAAAATTGAAAGATGATGAAATTTTAAAAAAAATTCAATTTCATAAATATTTCAAATAAAATAAAATGAGGATCAAATTGGTAAATAAAAAAATTCAATTAAAAAAACAAAAAAAAAACAAATAACAATCAAAATAATAAGGATCAAAGATGATATAAAAATAAGATTAAATCAAATTTTAAGGGATGAAATTAAAAAATATTCAAAACAAAACATATAACAATAAAAATATTAAGGACCATAATTGATATAATCAATAAATAATAAGATATTTTTTTTATTTTTTTTTTACAATTTCTGAAAAGTTTTTTCCGTCCAAAATAAACGGAAAATACTTTTCTGAAAACTAAACCAAAAATTTCTGGAATATATTTTTCATTGAATAACTTTTTTAATAGTAAATAAACATGAAAAAAATTTAAAAATAATTTTCAAAAACTGTTTTTCATTAAACATCATAATAGTGTTTGTCATAACCTAGAGTATAATTTTAAACACAGTTCTTGTCAGGTTTGCTAAAACTTTATAGCATAATAATTGACCATAGTAAATGGCACAGTAGTTTCCATTGTTATAGTTGATTTGCCATTATCTTGGGCACGATATTTTCAATGGTTGTAATAATTGAATCTTCTCACTATTTTCCCTGATGGAAGAGCTCAATTTCAGGATGAGTTTTTTTTTTTTAATTGTCTAATTATAATATATAAAGATAAAGATAAAAATTATTATAATTTTAAAATTTAATTAGATGTTAAACCGAGATAAAACTAAAATAACTAAATAGAAGAAGGATCAACTTTAATTAATTATTTTTTTAAAAGGTCAAACAATGTTATTTTGACCAAAAATATTTCAAAAAAAATCAATAAGTTTGTGAATCGTGTTATGACTAGGTTTTTTCGCAAGTCAAATGAGTCATGGGTTGATTTGGGTTTTTTATCGGGTTAATTATTTATTTATTTTTTATTAAACTTGGATCAGTTCAGACCTCGGGTAGACTCGTCAGGCCGGTCTGAATTTTATAACTACAATTATTATACTATTATCAATCTCAAAACACTTAGTATAAACAAAAAAAAAATTAATTATTTTCTTTAAATATGTAAGTTTGATAAGGATATATACTAAAAATAAAATAATATTTTTATTTTTTATTTTATTTTATCTACCATCAACCAAATAGAATATAAAAAAAGTTATTATATCTTTTATATTATTATCAATTGTAATTATATATTATGTCTCATGTCTTGTCTTGTCTCATCTCCTGTTCTTTTTGTTCTTTAAAGTAACCAAATGTTATTTTAATGTGTGATATATATAAGTTGAAATAAAAATAAAAAAAATGGGAGAAAAATTAAAAAGAAAACGGATGTAATTAAATTTTGAATTTTTAAGGAAATTTTATATCACATCAACTTATTTCATGAATTCATAATGTGAATGAGGTAAATACAAGTAGCAAAGAGAGAATCAAATCAAGCCCTTAAACACATTA
>Ga0307516_10002820_pt1 | contig 22897 bp, 22 predicted proteins | sample 19_EM_MG_FD_203310 | JGI IMG/M metagenome (GOLD analysis project Ga0307516, IMG submission 203310) | Populus trichocarpa ectomycorrhiza microbial communities from riparian zone in the Pacific Northwest, United States - 19_EM | ecosystem: Host-associated > Plants > Roots > Unclassified | place... | reverse complement strand
TCTAATGTCAATACTATCTCATTCCACTCCTTTATGGTTTGATTCTATGTGTGAGCCCACAATGCTAGTGCTCTGGTCACTGTTGAGTGTGCCATTGAGCTTGCTGGTTTTGGTGTTGCTCTAACAGGGATGTGGTCGGCAAGCTTATGGCTTTCATTGCGCAGCTCCGCCTTTGTGGCGAGGACACGCATGACTATCTAAAGCAGTTAGCTGCTGCTCAAGGTTGTCCATCGTGGGATATCAAACTCTGGGTTCGTACTTGGTGGGGCAGTCTTAGTGACTGCTTCCATGTCATGCTTGCTCTGCAGAAGGTGTGTCATCAACAAATCACCCTTGTCTTTCTTTCCCGACTGATAGTATATTCATTAGGCTATCGACCATTTTTGTCTTCTGGTGGATGACGACGACAAGCTACCACCACTCAGGGGCAAGAAAAAGTGGGCAGACTACAAGCTTTCGAGCGCTGAATGGCGGATCATCAGGTTGGCACAGGATTGCCTCGAGGTGGGTTCCTCTTTACTGGTGGAACACTGTCTGATACTCGGGCTTGACAGATTCTTGCAAAGACTCATGGCGAACTTTCCGCCAATAAGATGCCCACTTGTCACAAGGGGTTTGCGGTCTTGGAGAGGCTTCAGTCACGTTGGGAAGGCCTCCTTGAAGACGACAACTATTCGCCGGTCCATGAAGCACTCATGGTGGGGCTGAAGAACATGCAAAAGTGGTATCGAAAGACTGACGAGATGTCAATCTATTTTGTCTCACACGGTATGATTTTAGCTTTGTTTTTCATTGACATTCCTCACAGTTGATATAGTTCTTGACCCAACTTGCAAATTGACATATGTCAAGGCAGCATGGGATGCTACCTACATCACGGCGGGCCTCGATACTTTGCAGAGGATTGTAGCTATCATCTCCTCTCAATGTTCACTGCTTCAACTGATTTCGCCACAGTATATGAAGTATTACAAAGCCTATCATTCCAAACGCCCAACCAACATGAAGCCAGGAAAGGTTTCAAAATGGCCGTCCCGTGAGTCTCCTTTTTCTACCATCTTTTGTTCCCTCCTTGTAATGATGAGTCTTTCAGACCATTCAGAAACCAATGATTGGATGGATGCTATTATCAACAACAGCAACAACAGTGTGGCTCAACCGCCAAAGGAGAGTGAGGATCCCTTCCACGAGCTCAACGAATATCTAGGATCTCCACCCGTCTCACGAGCAGAGTGCCCGAACCCTATCTCATGGTGGGGGGTGAGTGTCTCAGAACTTCATGATCACTAGTAAATCAATGCTCATCATCTTATAGTTACAACATGCCGAGCGAGCTCATCCCATACTTCGGCTCATGGCCTGGGACTACTTGGCCATTCCTGCCTCAACATGCCTGGCCGAGCGTTCATTCTCTATGTCCACTCGAACTGACGATTGCCACCGACGCCAGATGGGAAGTGAAAGGTTTGGAGCCTTGCAGAGATTGAGGTCAGCATATCACGATGGTCGTCTGAAGGCAGTGAAGGAAGCTTGGATGGAGGTAGATCTAGACTTCGGCTTTGACATTAACAGTGAGACTCGCGTACTGTAAAAATGAGGGGAATCACTTTTTTTGCACTTGGACCTGGTCCTGGACCTGGACCGGACGTGGTGAACCTGGACCTCACATCCAAGTTCGAGTTCGCTGGGTAGCTGGACCGGACCTTAAGTTCAGGTCCAGGTTTGGCCTAGAAAAGCCCGAACCTGGACCGAACTGGACTGCGGCCAGTATACACCCATCTCTTACATGCACCCTCCTTTGTTCCTCCATCAGCAAACTTCGTTTTTTTGTCTTCAGCAACTTCAGATGCTGTGCAGGTCTGTGAAGCTGACTGAATTTGACTGAAGAACAAGTCCATGTCTGTGCAGACCTGTGCAGCTACTAAAGTTGCCTAAAGTACACAAGATTTGCTGATGTTGTTACTCAACAATGTCATGCTCTGCCCTATTTTACACATGTCAACATAGCCTACTGATTGCAATATATATATGTATATTGATCTTCTTTGAGCCCAACTGCCCGCGAGAGGTACAAAAGACTACAAAAGAGAAACCCTTCTTTCAGACAACTTCACGAAAAAAAATAGATGTTGCTACTATGCCTTGCTGTCGGCTCTATGATCTTATAGAATTATGGGGGCTTGAAGGCTATAATAACTATGAATGCTATAAGATGCTACAGGTTCTTTCGGCTAGAGTTGTCTGCTATGGGGCGCTATAGGCTCGGGTGAGTTTGCTATGGAATGCTGTAGGAAAAATCAGGGTTTGCTGATGGGAGTAAACAGGGTCCTTGTTTTCGGTGATAAAATCTAGGTATTACCCCGCTGCCGCTGATGCTAGCTTGTACGTAGAGTAGTATTAACTGAAATGCGTTGCTGAAGGGAACGAGGCTTGATATCTGAGATGCTTTGGACTATGGTACCAACGACGTGAACTTTGTTTATCTGTCACCATCATGGCCAAACGCAAGAACGACGACGACGACAGCTCCTCCGACGTCGTATGTCCGCTGCCCAGACAGCCCAACACCTGCTGATCCAACCTAACCCAGTAGAGCCTCATTGACGTCGATTTCGATTTCTTTGATCCAAATCCCGCCGTTGACTACCAAGCACTCAAACGTCTCCTCGGCCAGCTCTTCCAGACAGATGCCGACCTGTTCCACACCCACGACCTGACCGAACTCATCCTGAGCCAACCTACCGTCGGCACAACGATAAAAACCAATGGCATCGAGAGTGATCCCTATGCGCTTCTCACTGTGCTCAACATGCACATCCATCACGCACGTTTCCTTCATCGTCTCTCTTTCTTTCATCTCACGACTTTACGATCCAGGATCACCCCTCAATAAAAGCCATCGCAAGTTACACCCTCGAAAAAACGTCTGTCGCCGACCCCCCCTTCCATACAACCCTGCAATCCCTCTTTTCGCAACCCAACTCCCACATCGGCCTGGTCCTCTGCGAGCGCCTGATCAACATGCCCGTCCAGGTCATCCCGCACATGTATACTATGCTTACAAACGAGATGAAATGGGCTATCGACGACGTTCATCTCTTTCCCCTCTCCTTCGAGACCCCCAATCTAATCTACCTACCTACCTTCCAGAGCGAACCATACACCTTCACCCATTTCCTCTTCATCTCTCGGACATACCACCTCACGCAAGACGAAGAGTCCGCCTTCTTCACCTCGGCACCCCAACAGCCCAAACCTCCATCCTTCAAGAAAAAACGGCCAAACGGTACGGTGTCGCAAGCGCTCCCCACACACACTCCAGATGGGATATACCCGTTTCACCCCGAGGACGAGCAGATCAAGCTCGTGCGTGTTTAATTACATATACATGTCACAATCCGATCTCATGGATACCACAGATGTCAATGCACACCCTCGACTACAAATTCACAAGGGCACCACCCGAGCCTCGTGAAAAAGACTCGTTTGGCTTGGATACACGGGGACGTATGATGCTACTCACTGCCGACCGTTTCCCGGAGCTGGTCGCAAGAATAACGGAGGCGTATGCACCTCCTAGTTGAAAGTGTTTACATGTGTTATTAATGTATGGCGTCGTTTTTATCCCTGCCGGCGGATTGTGGGCAAAACACCCAATTCCCACTTCTCCGCCTCATGGTCTATCGCTGCTCGTCGTCAATGAGACCGCTTGAACGATGACATCATCCCCTTTCATGACAACGTTGTTCTTCGTCGATCGATGCTCACTATTCCCTATCTGCAGTTGACTTGTCCATGTAAATGTACCTCAAGGCACGAACATCTGAGATTAATTAAATATACTGCAGATTCGGAGAAATATCGATATGACGACAAAGAACGCCTTTCAAGCTTGCGAGTGACACGGATGGTGCTTGGTTTAATGGATCGAGATTGGGCTAGTGCCGGGTGGTGACGCTCCGGATGGTGGGTGGCTTGCTATTTTCCGCCCACCGAGATCGCCGACTCCAAGCCTGTTTTACAAGGAAAGGAAACGAGTTCGTCTATTTCAGATGGGCTGCGGTGGAATCCTTTTGGCGTCTGAGGTAGTGGTCGTGGATGCCGAGGTACTGGATTCGGATCCGCATATGATAGAAGTCGTTTCGAAAGAGATGAATGGACTGCGTTGGATCTGGAGTCGATCGGGCAGTAATGAAATTGATGGCAAAGGTTGATCCTCGCCGGCTGAGAAGAGCGACGATTTTGAATATATAAACCTCGCTCTGGTACAAAGGCCCTCCATACCCCCTCTCTTCTCCCCCATGTCCTCCTCGCCATCCCCAGAGAGCACCAGGCAATGCGCCCCGTTTTCGGTCCAAGAGTTCGGCGATCTAGTCGCCATCGCTCTAGAGCTGGAAAGTGATCGGTTCTCGGAAGCGTTACTCCAATTCCCCTTCGACCCTGACCAAGGTTCGTACGCCATCAACATGCGTCTTTGGACACATCCCCTGCGGTCCCTTCCAAGCTTGATTTTTTTCACTCATTGTTTTCGCTTTTATTTAGTCTCCTCTTCCTCCTCCTCCGCACCGTCCACTCCCTCGAGGTCCCCCTTGTCTTGGCTCTCCAACATGAGCAACTCTGTGCGCCACTCCCACTGGAGCCCCACTGACTCACGCCGACGCCGGTTCATGGACAAGATCAGGCGAAGCGCCTCTGCAGCTGCCGTTGCCCTCCGTCCAGCAGTCTCTCCCTTGGTCATCATACCCACACCCCAGCCTAATCCTATCACCGTCCCTCCTTACAAAACTCCTGCAGCCGCCATCAGCCGGCACTCGTCCTTCTTCGAAGACTCTGACTCTGACGAAGAGGACCCTTTCACTCCTTACATCCCCATTGCATCCCGCCATGACCGGGAAATCAGGGCAGAACGCAATCGCGCTTCTACCCCGAAGCCAACCTCACTTTCTGGGCCCTCCCACAGCGGTCTGAGCATTTTCTCTCGCCCTTCCTCCTCCATCACCCGTCCCACTGCCGCTAGCCCACCTCCCTCCCCGACGTCCGTCCGCTCCGTGTCCAGCGCATCCTCCACATCCACCGCAACAGAGCACTCCTCCCCCCGCACCCCCATCACACCCCGTCACAGCCCCACCGACGCGCCTTCCACCCCAAAGAGCTCAGATTCCCACCGCTGGTCCCTTGGCACGGACGAATCAGCCCACCCCTACGGCTACACGTACTCCCAGCACCCTTTTGCCCAGCGACGCATCGGCGACGACCCCTTTGCCAAGGGCTCCGTCCAGGTCATACACCGTTCCAAGCAAAAAGAACAACAGTCCCAGAGCACTCGCCACCGCAGCCTCCCCGCCTCTCCCTCCGAGTCCAGTTCCTCTTCCAAACGTTCCAGATCTGTACGCAGCACACCTCCGCGCCCTCCCCCATCCGGTCCACTCCCAGAACCCCCGTCGCACTTCGAAAGCGATACGGAAGCATCGTCCGATGATTCGCATGCGCAGGGACCCAGCGACACCGAATGGACGCTGCACCTCGGCGTCAGCGCGCCCCTCTCCATCAAGCAGAAGCACAGCTCTACACCCACCGTGCCCAAGTGGCGGGAACCCGACTGGACGCTCTTCCTCCCGCTCGACGTGGCTTACCCAGGCAACGCCGGACGCGTGGCTTCCACGACTCCGAGCACCCCAGTATCACCAGACGCGCCGGACACTACGTCCTCCTACGCCTCGTCCATCCATTCCGGCGCGACCACCGTCTCCGCATCGTCCGCCCTTTCCACCCCTACGCTCTTCAGCCGCTTCCCCTCCCCTCCCACCTCCCTCCCACGCCCGCTCCCTTTCGGACCCACCTCCCCACCGCGGGTGAGCGCGTCACATTTACACGCATACCCACATCCACGCCGCTTCGTGCTGTCTGCGCCGTCGCGCTCTTCTTACGTGGGCTCTAACGCTGCCACTAGCGCTGGCTCTTCATCGCGCGCCGTCCTCTTCGAAACCCCCACCAGCAGCACTCGCGTCCTGCACGTCCGCCGCCCCGCTTGCTCCATGGTGGGATGCACCTCTGACTCTGCCATCGGCCGTGGGCTCGCGGCGTTGGAGTCGAGGTCGCGTCGTACCGGTGGTCGTGGGGATGTGGCAAAAGACGGGCCAGAAGCGCCCGTTGCAATCCAAGTGGAGATGTATGACGATGACGAAGCGGAAGGCGAAGACGACGACGACATGGACCCAGACGCGGAGGCCGACTCGATCTATTACAGCGCGCGGTCGAGCTTCGGTCTTTGAATCTTATGACCACCAGGCATCGCGTGCCGTTCTCACCTACTATACACACTGCATCTGCACCTGCATCTGTTTTTTTCCAACACTCGTTCAAGCTTTTGTCTGCAGAAACCCTCCACACGACATCACATCATTCTTTCAACCATCGATCTCCCGAGTCGTGCGCATACTCGGACCTTTTACTTTATCCTGTATGTATACAACTTACCATACCACACTCCTTTACATATACACCTCATCCCATAATCCCTTTCTCTCTCGTCGACGCCGAACTCAAGAGGGGAAAGAAAAATCCAACTTTAGTCTCTCCTTTCTACACCCGCTTTTGTGACATTGAAAAGCTTTGCATATCCCTCCCTCCCTCTCGCTCTCTTTTAGTTCTGTGTAACAACCCCGAATAATACCGTTCCCTCTACCCAAGCCAAATGATGATATTGCTTTCTTGTTCTTGTATTCTTTTGATCAATAATCACATAGCATATTGTACCTCTAATGTTGAGCTTTGCGTTGGAAGAATTTATATGAAAATGTCCCAAGATTAACACTGCAACACATTTCATCTTCCAACTGTCGACTTCCGAAAGTTTAAGGCCCAAGGTCTGACAAAGGTAGGGCCGGAGGCCGTCAACTTATATCCATGGCTAGAAACCGCCCTGGGTTGATTTAGATCTATCCAGCCCGACAGTTTTTTTTGGGACCCACAATCCAGTGCGTACTAACCGGTAAATCTGAGTTTGAATTGACGTACCACGACAGCCTGTGGAAAGGCATGCCTCAGCATCCAAAATGTTCTTCAATCTTTTATAGCCCACCGCGAGGGTCGAACTCGCAGCCTTCAGATACCCAGTTATACCAAATCGAATGGCAGATGATAAGAGTCTGACGCTCTATCCGATTGAGCTAGGCGGGCTCAGACTCATAACTATGTGTCCATCCAATGATCAAAGTGCACTCCGAGGAAATTTGGAGGGTAGATACAAATTTCCTTCAGTCTTGTTTTATTCACGGCCAAGTGCTCCAGAAGAAGGATCGACAACCTATGACAGGTGACGTCCCCATTGACGAAGGGCGCGAAGAATTTCATCCTGTAATATTAACCGTAATACAAAGTACCATATCTAATGTTCGTCAAGAAAGTGTCAACCCAACCTACACACACTACATTTACAAAAACATACAAGCGTCCCAGGTCACAACTTGAAACAGGCCCGCAAGAAGGCCAATGAGTAGTATGAGTGTGATCGTACAGTCGCAGTCCGCACGAGTTCACGCCAGATACTCCGCATTGTCTACCTCACGACACTGATAATACAGTGTGCCCGTCGTCGACTCCTGATCCCCGCGGCGGCTGCCCTCACGCATTGCAGATTTCAGGATCACCACGTCGTCCTCCGGCGTTCCTACCTCATCACCCTCCGCGTTTGTCTGAGCATCAGAGGACCCGACCTCGGGTTGGATTACCGCAAAGGTAGACGTGGGAGACGGCTCGGGGGAGGAAGTCCCGCGCCGGTCTTCTAGACTTCCTCGTCGGACTTCCTCCTTGCCCGATCCTAGATTTCCTTCTATTCCGGACCCACTCCCCGAACGACGCTCCTCCTCTGACGCCCGAGAGCCAATTGGTGCTGGCATAGGCGGAAGCGGTTTACCGGGACAAGGCGTCGGCGAAACCCAGGACGAACAACTCGGCGAGCCCGTCCCAACCGTCGTCAGCGTTGATGACGTCGTAGGGTGATGTGGAAAAGGATCCTGATGCTGGAGGACCGCCTCGGACAAACGGGGATGATACGCCCTTTCTTTTCCCTTTGCTTTCCCTTTTGATAGGGCAGAGGCGGCTGAGGACGCATAAGTGTACGACCCTGAGAGGTAAGGCGAATCAGATCGAGTGCTGCTGCTTGCGGAGGGTGGATAGATGACGTCCAGTGGGGCGTCGAGGGGAAGGGAGAGTGTCCAGTCGGGGTGTTGTTGGTGCGTGCTAGATCCCGCCGCTACGTACGTCGATGTAGACGGGAGGTCATAACCCCCGGCACTGCATGTATGCGTGTCTCTCGATCCCGGAAGTGACAAACCTTGAGATGGCTTGAATCCCAAAGACGAGCCACCGACGATTAGGTGGGATTCGTCTGTTTTGGATGAATAGCAGGACGGCACAGAGGGGTCATAGTCGCTTGTATGAACAGACCACCGGCGCGTGCTGGCATCGGACTCGTCAGTGAAGCGATGATAATCCGCAGCTGGGTCGAGAGTAGCAGGAGGGCCAGACACAACAGCCGATGCAGGCCGGCTACCCGTCTCAGTAGGTCTGGTCACACGCGAGGATGGGCGAGAAAAGATGCTCATGCCATCTGGGGACGAGAAGTGCTTCGGCGTGGATTTATTCCGCTCGCGTTCATACTGCACAACGAGAGGAAGGAATGGGACAAAGACTTGGTCCTTGGCGATGGACTCGCCCCGACCCTTGTAAAACGAGGAAGGTAGGTCAACGGTTGGGATGGGCGTGGCTATGGGTGGAGGTGAAGATTCTTCCTTGCCGACAAGCTCTGGACCGTATTCAAGCTCTGGCTCTGGCTCGGTATTAGGGCCTGGATCTGGTTCGAGACCGGGCGCTGGCTGAACAACCTTTGTGTCCAGTACTGGAACCGAGGTCGAAGCGGAGGGCCGCCTGAGGATGTGAACCGCTTTGCGCTTGATTTTGTTGAGAAGTTTGCGTGTCCGTGTGGGAGAAACCCAGTTCGTATTCAGTTTGTGTTTCATGTTTTGTGCGTTTTCCTGGGTGGACTCGGACTCCTGTATCATAAGAGACAAAGGTGGTGGAGATTCGGATGGGTGAGGAGATCGGAGCGAAGTTGTGGGTTTTATTTCAAATTCCCGCGATCCCACCTCATCATCGTCGGGAGTTTTTGCGTGTGCAGAAGCATCTGCGCGCGAGCTGGATGGTGCGACATTCAAGTCAGGGTCGAACTGAAGTAGAGATTCCGAGAACCGATTGGCAGGATCATTGTCCAAAGCGAGTGCAGCCGAAACCAGATTTCCAAATTCGATAAGCGAGAAGGGTCCTGGTCGGCGGTCGGTGGTTGCCGACTGTGAAGGCGAAGGGGGAGAGGATGGCATCGTACGAGGCAGCAGCGAGGAATTATAAGACAGTTGGCATTGTGCAGATGGTCCATGCGCTCCGGACTCCTTTTCTCCTTCTTGAATCAACTTCTAAAGCCAAAGGTCGACGTCAGCATCTGCGGTCGGCAATCTAGGTCGATTTAAAGTTTTCACTTGACCTTATCTCCAACCCTACATCGGGTATCACTCGCGCTAAAACCAACTCGGGATCCCCCTTTGTCCAATTCAGTCGGTGCAGTGAACATTCTAGCGACATCGCCTCTCCCGTTGCAGTTGATATAACTTGCCATTCAAGGCCAAGACGCGACTTCACACAGGACGAGATGTTGGATGCACAGGAGACCAACAAGGAGAAAATGTGAAACATTTTGCACCTCGAAAGACTCCATTTCCGAAATAGGAATCCCGATATTAACGACTAAGTGAAGGAAACATTGACAAAGACGGACGACAGAGAGCTAGACTCGAATGTCGTAAAAGAGAAGGAAAGGAAAAGCAAGCAGTCATCTGTGACGGAGGACGAGGCAGATAAAATCCGCGATAACAAGAGCGAACCGTCAGTGTTTCGATAAGGAAACAAAGCCTTCGATAAATATCTATGTCCAGCTAGCGTCCACCGGAAGCCTGGAGGGACCTTTGCGCCGTAAGTAGTTGCATCCTCAAGATGAGAAACCAGTCCGCTGCACGGAGGGGTTCGGGAGCCATGGAGTGAGATGAGGCACACTTGAACGTTGAACCTTCACCCTGGTTCATCCTGCTCGGACCTGTTTGCGGGCCTTGCTTGTTAACAGCTTTTTTTTGACACTAGATTATTGCCCAAGAGGCGTGGCCTATATGAAACATAATTTTGTTAAGTATGCGAATCCACGCAGAGCCCCCGTAAGCACCCCCGACGACCTTCTCTACCATGGTGGCATACCCCGACGGCCCAGTACGGAAACGTCGTTTAATGGGGCAGTCAAATAGCATCAGATTCTGGAATACGGAAGCGATATGAGAAGAAGCTTGTAACTGAGACCGGTTAGGGAGTAGATGGCGGCTTCCCGGAGGATCGAATGGAAATCATCTGATAAATATGACCACGACGGAGTCAGCATTCTGGTTCCTTCTGTTTGAGAAAACGCGAATATCAGGTGGATATAAACACCAGACATCGCTAGATCCCTTTCTTCCCCTTCAAAGAAAACCAACCATGTCCCCCAAACACGGTTCTTGTCTTTGCGGCGCTATCCAATACGAAGTGACTGGAGACCCATTCCCTTTCAACGTTTGCCATTGCGTTAACTGCTAGAAATAGGGAGGGTCTGCTTTTTCGTCGAATCCCTGCTTCAAAACAGAGGAAACCAGAGGTACGCCAGTCCAGACTTCCCAGAAACATGCAGACACCAACGAACATCGGCCTATCATTAGCAAGTTGTTGTTACCAAAGGCGAGGAATTCATCAAAGGTTACGTCGACTCGGTCACCAAGAGTGGTAATACCATCATTCGAAAGTTCTGCACGGAGTGCGGTTCGAGTGTGTTGGCGACGGACGAAGAAAACAAGGTGTGGACTGTCACGAATGGTGGAACCTTGGACGACAAATGCGATTGGTGTAAGGCCACAAGTAGATGCTTGTGCTTTTCTCTCGGTGCTGAGGGTAACTTACTCTCTTCACACCCATGGCCAGTGCCCACGTGGCAAAACTTCCCCGAGAATACGAGGCCTTGGGGTCGGTTCCATCAAGTTGGGCGCCTAATCTTATTTCGGAGTCGGACCAAACAGAGCCATGGGCACAGAGTAAGGGCCTGAGCGTCATAGATTCATAGAGATGCATGTTTGACTTGAGACGAATGTTGAGGAGGAAATGACAACGTCCTTAGTTACAGAGCAATTGCACGTGTCCGTGACACGCTCATTGTATCTCCTTGCCCTACTTATATGCAACGCCACGAAAGAACCAGACAAATCTCTTGGAACTGCGGTCAGACTTGGGGTGTCAAATTCCCAGTTCCAGTTCGAGGTCACCAACGTGATTCACAGCGTTCTCTCCTGTTCCGGACGTGGCAGTAGATTTCCTGAAGCAATTGGGTGGGATAAAAGACATCTCACATCTAGGTAAGCAGTCGCTACACACTTTTTCTGATCCCAAATTGAAACGCGAACAGTCCAGTTGGTCGTACATTAAACTTCTCCACTCGACTGCTCGACATGAGCGAAAACGGCTATCGATATCCTATCTACAAAACACCGCCCGTCCACGATGCTTAAACCAGTCCCCGACCTGGCCTCTGACATGTTAACCAATCTTCTTATCGCTGGTATGATATTTTATTCGCTCACTCGCCTGGCATGTCGCTCACCCGCGCAGCTAGAAACCCCAGATCATGGCGGACCCTTCAGGAGAGTTCACATTCGACCCCCGACCCCCTTCGCCTGCGTGAAACCCCCCGTTTATTGCAGGAAGCGAAGACTAACTGAAGCCAAACAGCATTGAAGGAGCTGCTGCGTTGTTCCTATCCTGAGGCAGTTTGACATTTCTTTTTAGTAGCTCTTCTGGCGCGATGGATTTTGCTGTCGTCTTACAAGATTCACTTTTGACTCCTCCGACGACCACGTAGCCGCACGAGCCGCACACATGTTTCCATTTTCATCCCACAACGAGGTTCGTGCAGTGGTCGCAGTTGATAGCAGTTCACGGAGTTTCTGATATCTAATGACCCTCGAGGCCCCCACCGGGAGGGACCTTGCCGAGAAAGTGAGCGACAGCATCGGCCATCCATGCAATGCATTCAATGTGGAAGCGAAACGGGTTTTGATAAGCTGGTATAAGCCCCCCAGGCCACTAAGGAGGGGGACGAGGTAAACGATGGTTGGCCTTCCGACTCCAGAGAATTGATGCTTTCGCAGTAGGAATACGTTTTCCGCAGGGCCTGCCACAAAGATTTCTCATCCACCTTTGCACTCACCGATGAGCAGGAGATTCACGTTGTTGTGGACCAGCCGAAGGCAGCTGACCCTCCCCATTTCTGGCATTTAACGCAATGAATGGCAATGTCGAGACATTCTTAGATCCCTTTCTTTCCCTGCCGAGAAAAGAAGTACTAACCATGTCCACCACCAAAACCGTTCTTGTCTTTGTGGCGCCATCCCGGAAACCCAGTCGCTTTCGCACATAGAGGTTATCATCACTTCTTACTTCTTCCAAACTTCACATAGTTGATACTAGTTCGTCTTAGATCCTTAGCTCTCGAAGATTGCCGATACCACAGAAAAACAACAATATCTGCGCCTTCATGTACCGCAATCGATCGCGTGGTACAAGGTTTCCCTGTTTTCAATATCTCCCCGGTCCTTGGTGGTCTATACGAACTCAGATTCTTCGATCTTCACCCTTCCGATTTTCGACCGTACGACCTCAGCGCCTTTCTCGTTACAATTGTGGATGGTGAGTCAAGTCTGTCAAGCTATCTATGGAGTTTTGTATATCAGATCCAGAACGAAGCAGAGAATTTCTTTATGATGCCAGGCCGTGGAATGCAATTCAAGTCGCGAGGCGTTTTCGAACGTCATCTAATTCAAGGTGAGGCATTTTATGCGAGTGCAGTCATGGCGCGTTTTGAATACCAGCTTTGATCTGCCTTGAGACGCATGATGAGGAGTCTGGATCGGCTTGTCAGAGACGCGATGGCAGATGATACCGACCCGCTGCCAGGGATGCAATGCTTCTGGATCGAGCCAGCCTCTCCTATGTGGATGAATAAATATCTTCATATCTGCGAGGACTGTTGCGATGTGGCTAGAGGTCTGTCCCATTCCTCGTGCCCTACGAACCCTTTCAAGGGAGTTCTCAATGACCGCCTTCATTTTTAGTGGCGTAATCTAATACAGCCAGTCCTTGACTTGAGCTAACGGGACGTACTGACCAGAAATACCAGGGGAGGCCTAAGCGACGTTACGACACTCAGCAACGCTGCCCACCGACTTTAAATACCATCTGATCATTAGATGGATGCGTACTCATGTGTCCAGGCCCGCCTAGCTCAATCGGATAGAGCGTCAGACTCTTATCTGGCTTTAATTATTCGGGAATCTGAAGGCTGCGAGTTCGACCCTCGTGGTGGGCTACAGCCTATGCTACGTAGCCTGTGTCTTTTTTAAATGGTAGGTAGTTGTCTACCTTTCCATTAGAGCGCATTATTATCGGTTGGATAGCTCTCAGAACATTTTCTGACAGTACTAGAGTACTTCCAATTGCTAGTTCAAAACTTCAGGTTGTGGTGCAAAATGAACGACTCTTCAGCTAGCAAAGGGGGCTCCGACCTGGAGCATTTGTTCATATCGTTCTCGTTCCCGTCGATAAGGGCCGCACAAATTTCATCCTCAAAGTCCCGTATCTAAGGTTCGTCAAGAAAGCGCCGATAAATTACTGAGCCTCCACATTCGGTTTACAAAGTCATACAAATGTCCCAGTTCACAAACAGGTCCACAAGAGAGACTGGGAGCTATGAGTGTAATCGTATAGCCGCAGTCCGCACCCCGAGTTCACGCCAGATGCTCCTCGTTGTTTACCTCATGACGCTGATAAGTGTGCCTGTTGTCAATTCCCGATCCCCGCTACTCCCGCATCGCAGATTTCAGGACCACCACATCTTCCTCTGGCGTTCCTACCTCATTACGCTCCGCGTTTGTCTCAGCATACGAGAACCCGGCCTCGGGTTGGACTAGCGCAAAGGTAGACGTGGGGACGGCTCGGGGGAGGAAGTCTGGTGCAGGTCTTCTGAACTTTGCGTCTGACTGCCTCCTCGCCTGTCCCTACATTTCTTTCCTTTGACAACCCACTCGCTGAACGACAGACATCCTCGGTCGCCCGAGTGCTGGTTGGTACTGGCATCGATATCAGCGGAAGCTGTTTACCGGGACAACTGAAGGCGTCGGCGGCACTCGGGATGGACAACTCGACGAGCCCGTCCCAACCGTCGTAAGCGTTGGTGACTTCTTATGCATATTGTGGTGTAAGAAACGATCCAGATGCTGGAGGACCGCCTCGGACAAACGGGGGATACGCCCTTTCTTTCCCCATTACTTTCACTTCTGATCGGATAGGATGGAACCTGCCTCAAGGTATCCCTTCAACGTGCGCTCGTATTCTATATAGTGATCGACTGTCATCACTGTTCAGAATCGGCCTACGGGAGACTAGGGTAATATTGGATGAAATTTATGCAGTCTTCGTCAACGGGAATGTCGGGAAATGGTGACCGTCTCCCCTTCCACATTCGTCTCAAGTCAAACATGCATCCCTGTAAATCTATGATGATCGGCCCCTGGCTCCGTTTGGGACGACTCGGAAATAAGATTAGGCCTCCAACTTGATGGAATCGACCCATGGCCGGGCATTCTCGGTGAAATTGTTTCGCTTAGGCACTGGACGTGAAGAGAGCACCTCAGGATCTAGATAAAAGCACAAGCCACTGCTTTTTGGACTTACTCCAATTGCATTTGTCGTCCAAGGTTCCAATACCTATGACAGTCCGGAACTTGTTTTTTTCGTCTGTCACCAACACACTCGAACCGCACTCCGTGCAGAACTTTCGAATGAGGGTATTACCACTCCTAGTGTTCGAGTCGGCGTAGCCCTTGAGGAATTCCTGGCCTTTGGTAACCACGATTTGCTGATGATCGGCCGATGCTCGTGGGTGTCTGCATGATCCTGGGAAGTCTGGACTGGCGCACCTCTGGTTTGAAGCAGGGGTTAGACGAAAAAGCGGTCCCTCCCCATTTCTGGCAGTTACTACAATGGCAAACGTTGAAATGGAATGGGTCTCCGGTGATTTCGTAATGGATGGCGCCGCAAAGACAAGAACCACTTTTGGTGGACATTGTTGGTACTCTCTTCTTGGGAGGAGAAGAAAAGGACCTGGCAATGTCTGGTATTTGATCGGTTCATATCTACCCGATGTTCGCGTTATCTCAAACCAAAGGAACCCAATGCTATTTGACACGGCTCACAAACAATTTCGAGCAAGACGGACCAGGGTGAAGGTTCAAACGTTCAAGTTTACCCCCTGAACCCCTCCGTGGCCCCGGCCGCCGAGGAAGGTGCAGCACACTGGCTTTTCATCTTGAGGTTGCAACTACTTATGCAGCATGAGATCCTCCGGGATTCCCTTGGATTTGATGAATGCTAGCGGGATGTATAGATATTGGTCGAAAGCTTTGTTTCCTTGTCTAAATTGCTCTTGTTACGTCTATTATTTAAGTGCTAATATTGGGATCCCTCCCGGATTCCCGGATGACCACATTGAGTGCCTAGAATAACGTCGAAACTCATCAGAAGTGAGGCAGACAATGAACAAACCATGATAGCGGCGAGGATTTGATCATTTTGCCCAGACTGGCCGTTGAGAAAGTGGTCAAGCACTCTGAGAGATCAATCAACTTGGCGGATACCACCGGGGAGTACGATCTTACTCTGGGTTGATTTCTGCGACTTTGGTAACCTTGACTTTGTAGATCTCGGTGGGATTTGAGGGAAGGGTCACATCAAACTGAAGTTGACAGGATGATGAGAATTCCGCCGAAACAATCATTTCGGAGTACTATACATTTCGAGAGTTGTTTGGACCCAAGGCCAGTTCATGAGTTGCAAACAAATTCTTCTGACCATCGTACGCGGCCCTTGGGGTGAATATGTCCTTTGCCACTTCGGACTGGAGTTTCTTGATCAGGAGGGTGTTCGAATCGCTTGGAAGAGTCGATGGGGTAATCGCTAGAGAGTCTGTGAATACAACGACAGAATCGCGGTACACGTTACGACACACCAACTATACATGCATAGGTTCAGTTCTCAGCAGGCAGACTGATGCTGAAAGAGATAGATCGCACCATCGTAATGCCTGATTATTTTTTCTGGGATATTCACGGCATAATTGTTGGGGTAGAGAGACAGAGCCTGTCCGGCTGTCCCAAAGTCGGGTCTGCTCACGCCAACCGTCGGCACATTGACTTTACAAAGTGATTTATTGCGATCGGAATATCGTCATACGAGATCGTATGAGACTCACCTCCTTGGCCGCCTCCTCTTCCTACTTCTCCATGTTGGCCGCCGCGATTATCAGGTGCGATTCGTGATGACAAGACCATCCGGCTGCACCACTGTGGGATGCTGAGACGGGGGAGCTGCTGCGAGAATTTCAAAGCTTAGGACGATATGGAAGATGGGAGATCACACCGAATACTTAGTTTAGGACTCGAATGCCAGTCTTTTGATTCTTGATCTTTTTGTCCTCGTGTTTGATTTACAAGTTGAATGGGACCGACAGGCGGCCACAAAATTCAAATTGCTTCGCCGCAGTACCTGCAGTCTAGTCCTTTACTGTAATTTGGTCCAGCTGCTGCGGTCAATACAGGAATTAACTATAAACCGAAAGATACGGAATTCCGTCGACCCATTAAGCAATACCCACAAGTTACAACTTGAACGTAGGATGTCAAATCAACCAAATTGCTTGCCCTCTGCAAGACCTTGGACTGATACGTATATTTCAATCTTGCGTTCATGTGATAGCACAAGCTTCAACTACGTGGGTTTGGGAGCCAGCATTGGACAGACCGACAAACTGCGGCGCATATCAAACATTTAAATAAAAACGAGGCGTGTGGACCGGGGTTGAGCGTTGAGCTTCTTCGGAACACATGCAAGCGATTACCGCTGGATGATAATCGATTCACCATATGAATACGTCCGTACTTCGATGATCACTGTGAGGTGATGAAAGATAGTATTAATAGCATGGGACGCAGACCTCACCAGCCTCAGCCGCACCAGTACCACAGCGTCGGAAAATGCCATCACAGGGTGGGGTTCATGTATCAAACCATACAGTGTGTCTACCTCACGACTGCGTATCGTCGGCTCCTGATCCCCGCTGCCCTCACACATTTCAGATTCCAGGATCACATCTTCCTTGGGCATTCCTCCCCCATCACAATCCCCGTTTATCTCAGCACGAGAACCCGTCCCCGGAAAGGAAAAGTAAGAATATCAGGCAGTGATCTGTGACGGAGGACGATGCAGAAAAAATCCGGTTTGTTCATTGATGATCGAGCGATAAAGCGAACCGTCAGCGTTTCGATAAGGAAACAAAGCTTTCGATAAATATCCAAGGGAAGCTGGAGGGCCTCGCGCCGCAGAAGTAATAAAAGCCAATTTGAGCTTGAACCTTCACCCTGGTCCATCTTGCTCGGACCTGTTTATAAGCCTCCCCACTGGGCCTTGTCAAATATTATTAGGTTCTGGGATATAAAGGAGCTTGTGGCTCTGATACAGGGCTAGAGGTCGGCTTCCCCAGGTACATGAGGATTGAGTGGAGATCATTTGATAAAATATGATCAAGATGCTCCGCACGGAGTAGCATTTTCGGGCTCCTTCGGTTTGAGCAAATGCGATCATCGGATAGATGGATCATATAAACCGGACACTTTCTTCCCCTCCCAAGAAGGGAGTACCAGCCATGTCCCCCAAAAGCGGTTCTTGTCTTTGCGGCGCCATCCATTACGAAGTCACCGGAGACCCATTCGATTTCAACGTTTGCCATTGCAGTAACTGCCAGAAATGGGGAGGGACCGCTTTTTCGTCTAATCCCATGTTCAAACCAGAGGTACGCCAGTCCAGACTCAGGAACATGCAGGCACCAATGAGCATCGACCTATCATCAGCAAGTCGTGGTTACCAAAGGCGAGGAATTCCTCAAGGATTACGCCGACTCGAATACCAAGAGCGGTAATACCGTCATTCGACGGTTCTGCAAGGAGTGCGGTTCGAGTACAATGGTGACCGACGTAGAAAGAAAGGAGTGGACTATCCCGGATATTGGAACCTTGGACGACAAATGCGATTGGTGTAAGTCCACAAAGCAGATGCTTGTGCTGTTCTGTCGATGCTGAGGGTACTCTCTTCACGCCCAGTGCCCACGTGGCAAAATTTCCCTGAGAATACAAGGCCTTGGGTCGGTTCCATCAAGTTGGGCGCCTAATCTTATTTCCAAGTTGTACTAAACAGAGCCAGGGGCACAGAGTGAGGGGCTGAGCATCACAAGTTAGAGCATGTTTGACTTGAGACGAATGTAACATACGGAAACATCACGTGAATTTCAATCAAGTTTCTGCTGCAGCGACTTCACATCCCAATCAACACTCATTTCATGTCGAAAATATACCACGGATCCTGCTCCTGCCGTTCTATAAAATACGAAACCACAGGAGAACCATTCACATTCGTCATTTGTCACTGTATCAACTGCCAGAAATTCTCTGGCTCTTCCTTCGCTTCCAACGCCTTCTTCTCACCAGAGGTGAGCCCCTTGCACTGGCGACAATACACTATGCAAACTTAGAATCACATACTCTTCCCTCTAGAAAGTCGCGATCACCCACGGGAAGGAGACCATCAAGAGGTACGACGACTACGATACCCAAAGCGGCAACGTCCTTCACCGGTGGTTTTGCCCCACTTGCGGTTCATCACTCTTCGTCAGCAATGACGCGAACAAATTCAGGATTGTTTGTGTCGGGACGGTGGATGGTGAAGTTACTTGGCGTACGTCTATCGGAGTCCCGGACCACGGTCTGCCCACAATCACGGCCCTCCGACTGATTCCCAAATCCAGAACCTAAGAAAGAAAGCTTCCCACAATGCAAGAACCCTTGGGTTGTTGGGATAAATATTGCCCCGCCGAAACCGCGCGGGAAGCTGTGATTTTTTATGATCACGAGCGTTCATCAGCGTTCATATTCTTCTTGACGCGCCTCAAGATATGTACTTCATGATCAATCGCTATCGACCTGCCAGCTCACGATGTAAATGCTTCATTATATTGCTACTAGGTTACATGGAAACGGTCTGGACCGTACAATATACGAACTAGTGTCTGGATATTCGGACATAGTAATCAATCTATAACCTACGCCAACAAAATGGTCACGATGCCTATGATGTAAAGACTTCCCGTTTTTCTGGAAGTAGGGTCCATCTCTTCCCTGGTGGAATGTTTAGATGAAAGAAATGAGATAGAAAACCCTAGTCCGTCACAAAATTAGTCCTGAACGTTGAAGTAAGTGAAGAACTATGTATACATAAATTGTCAATTTCGTACCACGTTGTCATACACTGCTTGGATCGGAGTTTTCGACAACTGCCCTAATGACTTGAATACCAGGCAGCTGAGCGTTCATGCCAGTCCCCCCAGTCCCGCTCATCGTCTCCGGTCGGCCAAGCCTCTCCACAACCACATCACCCAACCCCAGAACGCCGTTTGCATCCGGTGGAATCGTCGCCGGGCACCCACTGCGAGTTGGATCCGCCGGACCCTTTTTGGTGCGGGTGACACGCTTCCTGTCTTCAAATGCTGGGGGCATGACATCGACAGAGCCGGCATACGCAGTATAAGGAGGCGGACTGAGGCGCCGGCTGCTCGGAAAGTCATTGTTCAAGGTAGAAGCGCCGGCTACATGTGCGATGGGAACAGGCATGGAAGTCAGGGGATCATCGACCGGGATGATGACCCTGTCTGCACGTTTCCGATCCCCCTGTCTGCCGCTGGATCCTTGTTGGTGCGTTGGATCAGGAGTAAACACGTATGGCACGATGATGTCTTGCCAATTCCCGTTTTGGGTGTTAGCCAGTGACGGCGACACGGCTCCTCCTGATGGCGGATAGGCGGGGGAATAGAGGATGTCGGAATGTGCAACGGACCCGAAGAAGGAACGAGAATCGCTTTCGTCACGGGTGGTGGACCTAGTGGTCGTCAATGTCGGAGTCACGAAGCTGCCATTCATCCGCTGATAGCCATTGATAAGGCTCGTGCTGCTTGTCATTTGAGATGTATTCGATAGCAACTTCATGTGGCTGGCACCGAATTGGGTCGACTTGAGTGGTGTATAGCCCGCCAGTCTGCGACGGTACAGGAGTAGCGCAGCCGCTAATAGGAAGAGCACCGAGAGACTACCAATGACGCCTCCAACGATGGCTCCTACGTGAGTCGATTTCTTCTGGGGCCCGCTGGTGGTTCCAAGAGTAACACCAGCATGTCCTGGTTGTTGGTTCCACGTTTGAAAGGGTTGGAAAAGATATTAGATACAAGTGCACGTACCTTGCAAAGCGATCGCGTTCGCATCTTGAAGATTAAATCCTCCTCCCATCCATGTAATAGCTTCATGAACGGGTGATGAACTCAAATTCTGAACATCTTCTCAGACTCACGATTTGTAGCAGCATACCATGGAAGAAGAGTACCGTCAGGCACCACCAGTTGAGAAGGGAAGTAGCTGCGGCCGTTTTTATTAAAAGATGTGCAAGTAAGGATGTTACTCCACCACACCTTGGAGAAAGATAATTGCCACAGCCAATGTTGTAGGTCGGCCAGCTGTATATACAGATCGATTAAGCGACGTACGCGAGAATCACTGTGAGCAATGTACATCAACATACGTGACAATGGACTGGGGAAACCCTTGGCATAAGGTGCAGGCGCTCAAAAGGTTATACGCTGCCCACGAACTATATAAGTATAGATCAACATTAATCGATAAATGACTGGTTCGAGGTGAACTCACCAGCTACAAAGGTTCGCTGTTGTTGAGTTGGGCACAGTATAGTAAATACTCGCATTGAGGGTGCGCACAGTCCAATCTAAGATACCAGAGGGTGAATTTAGACTAGCAGATTTGGGAGTTGACTCACTATTTCCCGCACACGAACCTAACACAACTGCCGCCAAATAACAAGGAGAAACCTCATCAGAATTGTCCACCCAACTGTACTCGGAGAGGCATATCGCTGAACTTTGAAAGGATCGCCTTTCCAAGGCCAAAAGAGCGCTGACACAAAGGGGAGCTGATAGAGTCGCGGCTACAGTGGTGAACGCGAGTACCCGCATCGTTTGACAGTGAGATTCTGCGACGAGTGCCAACCAGGCAGATCCGGACTGGAAGCAGCCCTTTGAAAGTCGAAAGTCGAAAGCCGGAATGGATGGGTCAAGGGGGGGGGGGTATATAAATGAGGTGCCGCCTCATGAGTACCGGATGATCAATACAAACTTGGATCGAAGATCATGAAAGAGCCTCAAGCTGCTCACAGCATATGAGGGTGATCGGTTGGCACCGTGTCGGATGGTGTATAGTTCCCAAAAGAGCCATCGTTATCATATCTGAGCTGATGAATCTCGCCGCAGCTCACGTACTTCGTCTCATCGTGGCCCTCGGTATGTTAAGACTATTTTCAATTAGTCCCTTCGATGGAGGCTTTCAATGCTATGTCTTCATAGGCGCCGATACGAACTGGGGCCTGAATGATTCGGATGTAACTTGGCGATATATCACTGGTGACCACATGTTTAGATTGGGAGGGTATGTAAGCTTGGGGCAGTGGTTGTGGACGTCAGAAAATAAGTATTCAACGAACTTGAAGTGACATCGAAAAAGTTTCCAAAGGGTTCAGACTGCCCAAATGGAGCAAGCGTTAAGTTGGCTCCGACTCGCGAGGACAGATTACAATCATTCTCTCAGGCCGAAGTGATGAGAGAAAGGAACTTACTAAACTTGGGTCAGCAGACTTGGTAGATCTATCGCAGGAAGGTTCACCTCGACTGCTCTCAGCTTCGAAAAATTCAAAAGCCATGTCCTCAAGTTCTGTCGCCTCAGGACATATTTTATTTTAATCGCTATCGAACAGTTTCGAACTGTCCTCGATCAGGGATGGGGACCTATGATGGTCTGTGTATGGCCCGGGGTTGTGCTTCATTATTCAAGTTGTCATGTTTCAAGGAATTCGAAACGGTCCGTATGCGCGACGCGTTGGATATGTTAATCGGGATTAGGGAATCTATCAAGCTAATGTACGCCGGGTCGCTTTTTTCTCTTTCGTACCACGTGGCACTCCGGTTAGGACCCCGAAACCAGCCAGCGCACACCGCCCAAAGGCAACATCGAATAGACCGAGAAGATCCTTTACACACCACTATTACCAGCTTTTAGCACATAAAAACCCCACTGACTTCCCTGATTACAGGGAAGTGTAAGAAAATGTCGAGACTGAACTCTCAACACTTGCCAAACCCGAACCCAATTCAAGCAGCCTTTGCGAAGGCGAAATCCCGAGGCGAGAAAGAGGCAGACACGGACAAAGACGGCAGCGAATCCACGCTTAGAAAAGACGTAGACTCCAGCCTGTCAACATCCACGCCTCAAGTAGGACGAGTCGGAACGCGATCTACAGTGACCATTCCGGACTCCGGCGAGACAGCCGGCATCAGAAATGCTGAACAAGGCAAGAAATTCCTAGACGAGACGCGATACTTGGTACCACCAGGCGACCCGGCTACCCTCGATGGATTGGCAGCGGCACTATTCACCGCCATACCCGACCTCCAGAAAGCCAAACCTACGAAGAACGCCATTAAATGTGTCGAAGCAGTCGCCCACATCCTACGCAATCTACAAAGGCCGATTAATGAAGAAAGAATTGCCGAACTATTCAA
>Ga0307516_10002819_pt1 | contig 22909 bp, 31 predicted proteins | sample 19_EM_MG_FD_203310 | JGI IMG/M metagenome (GOLD analysis project Ga0307516, IMG submission 203310) | Populus trichocarpa ectomycorrhiza microbial communities from riparian zone in the Pacific Northwest, United States - 19_EM | ecosystem: Host-associated > Plants > Roots > Unclassified | place... | reverse complement strand
TCTTGACAGGCAAAAAGCGTTTGCGAGGCACATTAATTCCGTGTGCGTTCTTGAAATGCTTGATCGCAGCACCCGCGGCAGTCTCAAGCTTTTGCAAATTGTTTGTGGAAGTTCTGATCAACGAAAGGGGACACATACCTGGACAACAGCATGACCATCATCCGTCATCTTCGGATTGATGATGATCTCCAATTCCATTCCTTCAGTCTCCATCACACGCTTGAGAGCTACACAAAGTTACTCGAGGAGAACGAGGGCTACAAGCTATTTAGCTCACCTCTCAAATTGATCCAAAGGTTGTTGGTGTTGAAGATCTTGAATTTACGAACTGTTGAAATATTAATGAGGGTCATTTCCATGACGACTTTTACTCTCACCCGACTTGAAATCTTCGACATGCTCCGACGGAACCTGGGCAATTTCGAGAAGACGGATAGACCCTTCATAATCTGGGGCGCAATCCACAATGAGTGCCCTGCGTTGTGACGAAAGGGAATAAATTACCAATCAAGGTTCCTCCCTAAATGTGAAAGATCAGTAACAACGGAGGGGTGGGGTAGAAACAGAGAAATACCTTGATGTCAGCTTTGGTCTTGTCAGTTACCTCCATCAAAAACTCGGCCTGCGTGTCGATCATATGTTGCAGAATACTCTGGTCGACCCTGGAACAATGGTAAATCGCAGACTATACCCAACGATGCCAGTACTTACACAGCACCCAGATTATCTGAATTGGAGACAAAAAGATACTCCTTTCCTTCTGATAGCAGCTGGTCGAGAACGCCAGAGTGCAAGAGAGCATTGTAGAGGTCACCGTGACCGGGAGGGTACCAGTTCTTCTTGTCATCATCAGCCCTCTTGGGACAAGGGAGCAAAGACTCCTTGAAGATTCTCGGGTACCTCGACTGGTTGAAGGTGGTGATCCGTAGTTGCTGGTTAGCATACTTCTTGATGATGCGTAGTGTATCTTCATGGGTATTGAAAGATGTCATCAAGATCAGAGGTACGTCGACGCGGCTCGTCGTATTGAGATGTTCGATCTGACGCACGGTCAGATCAAGAAATGTCATGTCGTCCTTGACCTCTAGGGCACTTTTGGCTCCAGTCATACCTAATCCATGAAGTGAGCGCAGGGGTCTTGGACGGAATAGATGACGGACCCATGGACGTGCCCAGACCTCCATTGACCTTGAGAACAGCAAGTTTGTTCAGATTCTTGGTGTCCTTGGGGGTGGGGAGCGAGGCATATGGGACGATCTGGTCTTCCGCGGGCGATTTGATGCGATCCCAATCCCTATAGGGAGATATCAGATCGGGTCCGTACGGGCGGCAATATACCGATGTCGTACAGGTCTTGACTTTTTGCACGCTCAGAGAGATAGCGCGTGAAGAGGTAGAAAAACGATTGCATCTCGGTGTCGAACGCCTGCAAAATCGATGAAATCGAGAATGATCAGAGGAAGCGGGGCGGAGACCTTTTTGGTGGCTGAGTCGTCGACCGTGGCGACGAGGCGGCTAATTTCGTTGCGCATTGCTTTTGCGGCGACGCCGGTGGTGGCAGTCTTGAAATCAATATGGCTGGTGCCGCGAACACGGGCGTTGAAGGAGTCGCTGCGGGGCATGAGCGAGCTGGACATGCTGGAGAAGAAACGGGTGAGGTGATGGATGTAGGACGGAGGAGAGGGCGGACTTTATATGGACTGGGGAGGTGGTGGTTGTGGAGATGAGTTGTGGAGCGGACTGTATTCTCGGAAGCGGGGTGCGTTGTCGGTGATGGCGTTGCTGGTTGGTCGGGGTGAACGTCGAGCTGGGTTCTTCAGAGATGGTCTCGCAGATCCACGATTTGCGACGGGGCTGGTCCTTATTTAAGGGGAGGGTGAAGACGAGGGCACGGTTGTTCGTCGGATGCTGCCACAAACGTGCTTGCATACCACCCCCCTCAGCCCTCTTATGGTCTTTATATCACCATCTCCACCCAATCTCGACGCAATGGGAAACTCTCAAGATCCCTAGCCCTGTCGCCTGTCCCCGGTATGATCCTGTTTATCTCACCGGATAGGACGCTTCTCCGCCGCTACACAGGCACTCTTGTCATATTTCACCAAGCACTCTGTATCTGTATCTAACTGGTACCTATCTAGGCGCCGGCCTAAAGGTGCCTTTACGTATCATACTACATGCGCCGCCCTCGTGTCGGTCAAAAAGAAAACAATGTCGAGGGTGTGCCCTGTCGAGGTACGCAACTTTACAAGTACCTGTCTGGGTCGGACGATAGTAATTTTGTCCGATGAAATCGGTTTCGATCTTGGCCATCCCATGCGACGGAACGGGCTTGGAGCATTCCGTGTCAAGCCGCTCTTAAAGGGTGGGCTCAACACGAGGGCTCAACTAACGCCGCATGTAGTTTGACATAAGTCCCACGGGAACATTTCCGAAAAGCCCTGCATGCAAAAGGGCGGAGATAGGGCGGCGACAGTCATGGAGGTTTGATGTCCCAAGCAGCAGAGATGTCCAACCCCCAAGGGGGCCAGATCTTAAGGAGGAACGTGGAAGCATTGCAGCACGAGCACTCAACGTGCCAAGACACCCCACAATCAATGCTATCCACGTGTAGGGAGAGGTGAAAGTACAAGGTGGGGTGGTCATGTCTATTGACAGATTCATATGGAGATCCACATTGAGATCACGAAAAACAGAATCAAAGGGAGAATAGCGACGTCGATGATGTCCCTCATCCACATTTCGAGACAACCTGACTTCCTTTGCTTCCTTGGGCGAGTCGTTATCGAGGATATCGAAAGGCGTGACAATCTAAAAAGGATTTGATGGCACCGGCGAAACAAAGGTCGTTGGTACCGTGAAATGGAAAAAACCGGGTTCGGAAGATGGGAATTAAAATGGAGGGTGTTGCGTGCATCGCGAATGTTGGTGTCCAATTCGGGAAACGATTTTCGACGATGTCTTGCCCAGGGACCATAAGAAAACAAGGCATTCGAGAGTAGAACCACCAGGAATGAGAAGAACAAAAGTCGAACATAGACCGATACATATATTGCCAGCTGGTCAGGAAGCAAACAAGGCTCAGTTGCATGAGTTTTCTGCATTCGCGTGAACCGAGTCTCTTCATGATGGGCAAGCGACAGGAGTTGGAAGCCTGGTCGTCGGATTCCCATGGCCATAGAGAAAGACTTTACCGAGACTTCCGGGATTGAGGCCACACCATCGGACGTTCTGATGGGGTGGATGTGTTCGCAATAATCATGATCGTCACCACTAGGGGACCAATGCTTCAGGATATACCAGTTCGTCAATACTGACACATACCTGAAAATTATAGAGGGCTTCAATTGGTTCAGCAAGAAGGATGTGACCTCCTTTCCCAAGGTATTCTCGTATCCGAAACCCCTGCCTGGACGGATGGTGCCCTTCTCCCGTAGAGGACCACATTCCGCATTTTCTCTCGCAAGGGGGATGTGGCTCATCAGCACAAGAGGCCCTTTCTTGTGATCTGCTAGGGGTTTGAAAATATGTGAGGAGGCACCGACGGGAACTCACCTCGCGCAAGGGTTTTCACAAACTCAATGGGACCGCCGACAACTGGACTCCAAGTTTCAAATGACTGCCCTTGCAATATACGTTTGTTGTCTTCTTCGACAAGAGTTGGCGCATCCAGAAGTATCAGTGTGTGGTTAGCCACTTCGATGAAATGGTTGAGGGGACCAAAGTGAGAAGTGAAACGGGCATCTGCATGAGGGGAAAACGACGTCGAATCTCGGAGACTAGAAACAAGACCAGCCGATGAGAACGAGTGTCCTTCACGAATTACATAACATCCTTACCCGATATCGTGATTGCCAGGAATGAAGAAAGCCTCGATATGAGGTGGCATTTTGAAAATATGACGAAATCGTCGATAATATCGTTCGTACCTGTAGAGCCTTTAATTTTAGAGACTAGTCAGGCGTCGTAATTAAGGACGCACTCTGCATCTGGCATTTTAAACCGCCCGCCGTCCATCATGTCACCCAAGAAAACAACGATATCCGGTTTTTTACGCAAAGCAGCCCGCCAATTCTTTCGGAGATTGAGGTCCACTATCAGTCGAGTGAGATAGGTCAAGAGAGCACTGCGATCATATGAACGATGATCCAGGATTTGGGGATCCGCGATGAGGAGGATGTGGGAGGCTGTGTCATCCTGCCTCGGAGTGATCGTAGGATGTCCTTGGTCATGCCTCTCCGACAAGACTGCGTCTGGCCAGCGACAGTCGCGCGTGCTGCGAAAGAAGATGCCGAGTTCATACCAGAGAATAGTGAAAGTCCAGAGGAGTCGCAAACCATTGACAACATAGTAGTTCCGAGTCAAAATCATGACCAAATAGGAACGGCGGTTAACTTCTAGAATAAGTACAGAAGTACTTAGGTGATCGACTGTCATCACTATATAGAGTCTGCCTAGCAGAACTATATACATCGGTCGCTCTAATAAAGTGAGGCCACTAATGGTGTTCGTGGTGAGCACCATGCCCATGGCTATCCCAAGGATGTTTGCCCTTATAAAGTAATGTGGGTGAATCGTCGCCTCACTCGATGGAAATGAGTTCAATTACCAAGAGTTTCCCTCCGTCTTTCCTATAGGTGAATGAAGGTAAGCAACTGGCAATCCAGAGCTGAATGTAACCGACCGTGCGCGATAAAATATAAAAAACCACATTGTGGCACCCAATCCTTTCGCGAGGAATGTGTATTTAAAACGAGGGAGGTGCGGATTGAAACCGGGTGCTGGGGGACGGCTGTTATTACAGCAAAATGAAGAAAGGATGTGGAGGACGCTCACAATATGCCCCGGCCATCTGAACGATTTCAAAGGAAAGTCGGTTGTTTGTGGGTGTATATTTCACTCACACACATTCACGTCAACGTCAACGTCGACGCTCGGCGACATGGCCTCAGGGAAGAGAAAACGCGATACTGGCTATCCTCGAATTACTTATCACGCGTCTGGGAGGACATTCGACAGACTATTCAAGGGTAATGGGTTCCTATCGCGTCTATGAGTGCAATCCCATTCATTGTGTGTGGGGTAGAGGAGTCTCTGAAGGAGATGAAGGAAGTTGCCCGAATGAAGCTCGGTATTCCTCCCAATGCAGCTATTGTCTTGGAACAGATTCGAGACGGAAAACCAATTGACCTCGAGGACGGTGAGGCTCATCACTTCCTGGCAGCACGTCATGCTCACTCCACTACACAGATGATGATTTCGATGCTTTCTATTCTATTGCCCACTCCACATCGTTCGCGAACGTAAGGGTGAGCATTGGTACTTCGACGGATCAAGGACTGCCTGTGATACTGGTAAGTGTACCCACCTAGAGGGTGTCCTAGGTTGAACCTCCAGGCCAAACACCACAGGCTGGCTCGAACGAAAATGACACATCGCAAAGTCATCCAGAGGGTTCCATCGAGGCCAACCGGGACCACTCCGAGGAGCGTCCTAGAAGTACTCACTCAGGTATCAGGAATCGCAAAGTCTCGTTCAGCTCGGCGGTCAGTGAGGATGCATTGGACTCCGGTGCACCGCGTCAAAAGAAGAGAAAAACCAATACTGATGATGCTTCTCATACGTGGAACGTTATTCCGAATGAACCACCCTTGGCATCCACCTCTTCTGTCTCCAACGAGCCTTCACTGGACGTCGAGGCTTCAAGTTCTGCTGTTCTACTACCGCCAAATGTGGTACCAACTTCTGTCATAAAGGTGGGAAAGAAGAAGAAACATAAAGAGAAAAATCAAGGTTCAGAGATCCCGCCATCGACCCCGCCAGAGAAGAAAAGCGGGCCTATGGCTGGTCCTCGACAAAAGAAGGAGAAGAAAAAGGAATTATCGGAACCCGGGAAAGCAGCCTTTCCTAAAGAACTCGCGGGGGTCATATCACGTATGTTGAACATGTGTCTAACTATAGCTTCTGAATGCTGTTCCAGAAACTAACCACGAGACAACGATGACGATACCCGACCCACAGCATTCAGAGAAGCGAGGTCCGACTTTTTGCTATCTGTTGAACTTCCAACCACCGTTGACCCTGGGATATTACAGAGAAGAAGAAAACAAAGAAACAACGTGTTCAAGCTGAAAGTAGGAAATCTTGGTTCGTCGTTTTCGTCAATTAACTCATTGAGTTCAGGCATCTCGAGCGCGCAGCAAAATGCTGACTTGATAGAAGGGAATTTAAAGACTAAGGGCAACAAACGTAAGTTTCAATATTCCTCGTGTTGTCTTCACGCCGATTAAGGGGAACGCTAGATCAAGAAACGGGGTCAGCCTCTACAGGTTCTGTCACTCGCAAAGCTAAAGGTGTGCAATGACTGTTTCTTTCTCCCTCGTCGAATGATTTCTCCATCTGACCAGCAAGCGCTAAGAAACAAACAAAAAATACCCAAACATCTACATTGGACGATGTTCAAACTGCTGCTTTGCAAGCAGTTCTTTCCCGTGTCTTGGCGGCGAAACGAGCAGCGCTCAACATTCCAGTAGCTCATCCTGCGGACGAGCCACATATGGCATCCACGGACACGAATCCACAGGGCTTGCGATCAAGCAGTGATTCCAAGTCTTCAAATGACGTATCCATCCAATCTGTGATTATAACGGAACCCGCTACCGCTGAAACATCTATCGCAGAGGGTCAGAGTTCCATCTGGAATGACGTTGTAGACCCTTCTTCGTCAGTCTGTGAAAATAATAGTGGCTGTCCCCCGATCCGAGGCACCCATAAAAGTGACAACAGTCGGGATTCTAGCGCCAGCGAGACTGATGGGCGTGTTGAGATGTCCCCACTCCCTCGGGACACATCTCCCTATGCTATGATGGATTTGGACATCCCCACTGTGTATAAAAGTGACAACGGTCGGGATTCTAGCGTTAACGAGGATGATGGGCATGTTGTGATGTCCTCGATATTCCCGCTCCCTCACGACACATCTCTCTATGCTAAGGTGGGCTTGGACGCCATCATTCGCTGCTCTCCGATCCAAAACACCTATAAAAGTGACAACGGTCGGGATTCTAGCGCCAGCGAGGATGATGGCCATATTGCGATGCCCTCGATATCCCCACTCCCTCACAATGCATTTCTCTACGCTAAGATGGATTTGGACGCCATCATTCGCGGCCCAGCTATGTCTATCAGCGCGGCGAATATTGTCTTCTCAGAAAGTAGCGAGGAGGAGGGTGATCAAGACCTCGAGGAAGACGAAGACGACGTAAAGCAAAGTACACGGCACATACGAAGTCGTCTGGCGGACTCTTCGGATGAAGAAGAAGAAGAAGAAGAAGAAGAAGAAGAAGACAGTGACAGTGACGGTGGTTCTAGCGCAAACCACAACGACGCTGATGATCCTCCTCGATCGCCGACCAACCCTTTATTGGATATTAACATGGAACAATTTTCTTTTCGAGATGCCAGTTGTTTGGACGAGGGTCACAAACTGGACACCACGGGCGATGCTGCCTTTCATGATGCGATGACTGCTGACTCGGTAATTCTCGAAGCAACAGATTTGATATCTACACCTACAGAGGCGGCGGTCGGCATGGATCCGAGCTCTATTTCTTGTCCACAGTCTCCAGCCACGCCTACCACTGCCCTAGCTCTAGACGGAACAGGAACGCTCACTCCACCACTGATTCAAATTGTTAGGGAATTACTCGAGGTGCGAAATAGTGACCAAGCGATGGATGATTACTCGGCTCCAGTTGAGCCTGGGCAGATGACGAAGGAAGGGAGAAGATCTAAAGGCAAGACCATGGGTTCGGCGGCACCCGAATCAAAGAAAGGTGAAAGAGAGGCCAACCAGAATCGCTCGGATAGCATTGTGCGACGGATGAGGCCAGCCCCGCGACCGCATGCGTTGAGTTCAGTTGTACCGCCGTCTCTGGCAAACGTACCAGGATGCCAAAGTTGGATGATCAAACCTTCGAAAACCTCCCAGGCAAAGGTGATGTCTGACGAGACAGCCTTTACTGTGTCGGAGTCGCGAGAGCCTGAAGCACCGACTGGATGGGCGGTTTCGCCAGTGTCTTCTCCTGTACCCGAGGGAGAATTGATGCAGTCTCCCGCCACGCCTACTACTGCCTCAGCTCCAGGCAGACCAGGAACACCCGCTCTGCCACTGATTCCTACTCAAATTATTGAGGAACCACTCGAGGTGCGAAATAGCGACCAAGTGGTGGAGGACCACTCGGTTCCAACTGAGCCTGGGCAGATGAAGGAAGTGAGAGGAACCAAAGGCAAGACCATGGGTTTAGCGACACCCGAATCAAGGAAAGGTAAAAGGGAGGCCAACCAGAATCACTCGGATAGCATTGCGCGACAGACGAGGCGATTGCGTTCGTTGAGTTCACTTAAACCGCCTTTTCTGATACCAGGACGCCAAAGTCGGATGATCAAATCTTCGGACCAAGCAAAGACCATGCCTGGCGGGACGGTTTTTACTGCGCGGAAGTCGCGAGAGCCTGGAGCGGCAACCGGGTGGACGGTTCTGCCAGTGTCTTCTCCTGTACTTGAGGGAGAATCGATGATGGTGGACGAGCTCCAATCCAGCAGTCCCGGATCTCGAGTTGGTGAGGGCGTGAATGGTCATGGACGCAAAGAGGATCCATTATTCCTCCATTCGGCAAGTCAGCCATCATTCCCGTACTCGCAGTGGACTGGTGGCGAGTCACAATGGACGGGAGTGGACCAGCATGATCCGATCGTAAATGATTCTGAGGGATCCGAGGCCGGAGAAGCACTGCGGCGTCCGGGGAAGCCGAAGGGTGGTGGTAAGTATCCTCGACTAACGGATCTTGCAAGTCAACCGGCGATATTCACCCCGCCAACCCGCGCTAAACTGGGTGCTGAGAATAAATCGAAGGATATGTATGGGAGGTCGATGAGAGAAGAGGAGGAGGAATCGTCGGATTCAGAGTCGGAGAGTGATTCGGAAGAAGAGATATCGCATATCCCGAAAGGGCGGAGGGCTGGCTGATGTATAAATGGAATCGGCCGATTGATGTATTACATCATCACAGCATTGGTTAAAAAACACTTCAAGCGACCAGAAATTCCTGCTTTAGTACTTTGTGAATGCTCTTCACGGCAAGCACGAGAGACGAGTACTTGCTTCTCATCTCCAGCCTGGTTCATTGCTGATTATACACCTCAGCTACCTTAGCGACCTTGTTTTCTCACTCCCAAGTCAGTAAACCCGCCATGCACCAATTCGTCCCCCGTCTCTCCAGAGCCCTCGCAACCCACGCACGTCCCATCTCCCATCTCCCCGCTACCCTCCATCTCAAGTCGGGCCAATCCTTCCTTGGAAGATCCTTTGGTGCCCCTAAAAGCATCTTTGGCGAAACCGTCTTTTCCACTTCCATTACATCATGTTCGTTTTCTCCACTATTTCCCACCCTTCACCATTCACAGTCCAACGAATAGATACAGAATCAATGACCGATCCCTCCTATCGAGGTCAGATCTTGGTCTTCACAACACCCCTCATTGGTAATTATGGCGTCCCTCTCAACAATGCCCCCTTTGACAATCAAGACGTCGGCGTCATCCTCGAGTCTTCCAAGATCCAATGCGCAGCCGTCATCGTCGGCGATGTCGCAGAAAAATTCTCTCACTATACGGCCGTCGAATCCCTCGCCTCTTGGTGCCAGCGCAATCACGTCCCTGCCATCACGGGTGTAGACACACGCGCCATCACCCGTCTACTGCGCGATCAGGGCACCACTCTCGGCCGAGTCGCCGTTGGCCCTGACGCTTCCGCCCCTCCCCCTTCTCAGGATGAATTCTGGGATCCTACCACCGAAAATCTAGTGGACCAGGTCTCCACCAAAAAGCCTTACGAACTGAATCCGAAGGGCTCCATAAAAATCGCTGTCATCGACTTTGGTGCCAAGGCAAATATCTTACGATCTTTGGTTCGACGGGACGCAGCAGTCACTGTCCTCCCGTGGAATTACGATTTTAACTCTATAAGGGATCAATTCGACGGCTTATTCTTGACCAATGGCCCAGGTGCCCCAGTCCATTGCATGGAGGCTGCATTAAAATTGCGTCAGACTCTTCAAGAGTGGGACAAGCCCGTGTTCGGTATCTGTATGGGTCATCAGGTCATCGGCATGGCTGCTGGCTTGGATGCATACCGCATGACGTTTGGAAACCGTGGTCATAACCAACCCGTTTTGGCTTTAGCTTCTTCCGGCTCCATCAAGGCTGGGCGGGTCTATGTGACAAGGTTTGCCTAATTCAACTCGACTCCACAGTGGTGGCTTACTCAATGACCCTCCCACAGCCAAAATCACCAGTATGCCTTGAAGCTGCAAGAACCTTTCCCTGAAGGTTGGGAACCTTTCTTCATCAACTGCAATGATTCGTCTATCGAAGGCATCAAGTCCACGGCGGAGTCCGGTAAGAAGATTTGGGGTGTCCAATTTCATCCAGAGAGCGCTGGGGGACCGCTGGACACGATCGAGGTTTGTGGATCTTCGAATCCTTGCCGGAATATAACCGACATCGAGTCTTTCTCTCAGATGTTTACCGATTTCGTGCTCGAGTGCAAAGCGCATAAAATTCAGAGTGCGAAAGCGGCTCCTATGGAGACAGTTGTCCCCAAGCCCCAACTTGCAGCACATGCATGAGCTGGTTTAGCCTTTTAGGATACTTGAATGTTTTGTACTACTATCACGTGGATGTATTGAATGACAGACAGGGATTCAACTTGAATCTCAACCATGAATTTCTTGGACACGTACGGCGTTGCTGGCCCAAGCGCCGTGCCCGACAGTCAGCGTCAACCAGAGCAGAGCCTCGACGAAGAAGTCTCGCAAGTCATCGGGCAGCTTGGTCGTTTCTGGGGTGGGTTCAAGAAACAGGCATGGGTGTCTTACTACCATCTGCACATTGGCGCATAATTCTTTCAACATCAGAGTCAGGCTGCACTTCGGACGGCCCAGAAAGACTTGACCGGCGTTGTATCCCAAGCGCAAAAGGAGCTAACGAAACTGACCACCGAACATGCACCCACGGAAGGCGCACCTCGCGACGCTGGCGACGACACGTCAGTCCCAGAACCCTCTGAATCCGAAACCTCGCCGCCATCCACGTCCTCGCAAGACGCCGATCAGCTATCCACCAGCACATCTTCTCTCTTCTCCCGCATTCAGTCAGCTATGCCCCCCAACTTGCTGGAATCTGCCCGCAATCAATTACCCGAATCCATCAAGCATGCGTCTCAGAACATCGATCTTCCCCAGCTTGGCACCTCCTTCCTGAGCGAAATTCAGCGTGTTCAGGGGGTGACTCGTGCGCAGGCTGAGCAGTATGCGCATAAGAGCGAGGCGTTAATCCGGGAGGCGGTGAAGGAGGCAGGGGAGGCTTTACGGGACGCGGTGAAGATATTGCCGCCGGACCAGCAGGGCGAGGGGTCATCATCATCGTCTGTCGTTCTCTGGGATGGGGGGAATATATGGTCGCTCCCGCTGGAGCCTGTGGTGTCGGACACGAGCAGAATGGAATCTCCCGAACAAGCAGCGGTGCGCGGGTCTGATGCCCAGAATGCGGTCGCTACGCGGGTGGAGTCTTTGCTGCTGCGGCTGAAACAAGATCCTGAGATCATCCGACGAGATCCGGCGGTCGAGAGTTTCGATGCGTCCTATGCGGCGTGGGTCACCTCTGAGTACGAGGCGAAAGAGGGGGACGGTGAGGGTGATAGGTGGTCGGGAAGGATATCAGCGTTGTTGGATGAAGTCGGGTCTGGCGATGTCCTGAAGAGCACTCGTGATACGCTAGGTGCGTCATTCGGTTCTTTGATGATTCGCAGCATCTGAAATGGCATTATCACCCTTCAGTGCCATCCGAGATGACAGAAAGCGATTTTTGGAAACGATTCTTTTTCCGCGTTCATCAGATCGAGGTTGAGGAAGAGAAACGCAAAGCCCTCATTGAAGGTCTTCATTTTCATATATATCCCACCTGCCCTTTCTGACTTTATCGTCGCCAGGGACGCTTGAAGAAGAAGACTTTAGCTGGGAAGACGACGACGAAGAAACGTCTGCTGGGGGCCGAGAGTTGCCAGCCGCACAGGATAGCTTGGCTGCAACCCATCAGCCACTTGGGGTTCCACCAACAGCCCGCGATAGTAGCGAGGAAGGCTATGATGTTGTCTCGCCTAGAACCATTAGCCCGGGAGGTCCAGAGGTGGATGCTGTGGTCGCAAAGCTAGACTCTTCGGACGAGAGCGACTGGGAATAAGATAATCTGTAGAATCTAATACACTCGTCCATTTTTTATTGTATTGAAGGAATTGGGAACTACAGAATCTGGCACTCTAGTCGAGTCGAGTCGGCCAGTATATTAAGTACCGCACAAGTCCGAAAATTAGTTAGATATAACTTGTAGATATGCCTTCAACGTGTTGATCAGGTGGTATGAAGTTTGGGAGTAGGAGTCTCGGATCGAATGAGGTCTGGTAGCAATGAGACGGCAAAACCAAAGATACCAAGGACTGTAAGAGGGCTTATTCATCATGGAACGGAAAGGTAAAGAGAGAAGGACTCACGGTACCCGGAAAATTTCTCGAGTGGAGAGTGGAAATACAAACTGGTGGTATATGTTCCAAAGATGCAGCACAAGATCACGATAGCGTTCGCAGACAGTGCAATATTATGAGCCAAGGAACGATTCTTGACCCCAAGCGAGTACCGAAGTTGATCGGCAAGGAAGAGTGAGGACATGGTGAGGAGGAATATATGGCCAGAGACGTCATGGCCTCTCCTGAGTCGGGGGGCACTGTGCCAATCGAGGGGGAGGGTGAAGGACAGGGATTGGGGAAATATTTGGGGGTGGCTGGCTGGCGAGAGGGATGACCTGGCGAGGCAGAGTTCTGTTGGGACGATCATGGGGTCCCCCGTGGGCAAAGCCAGGACGCATTCTCCGCCGGAAGCTAGGATGACGCGCTCGAAGATGGATGGGCCGAAAAACCAGGTGGTGAAGAGGAGCCAAATGGCGGTCTCTGTTGCCCACTTTGCCCACCTCCGTGACGTGCGCATGGGTTCGGGGCTTGTAAACCAGGACAAGAAGAAGGTTACAGAGGCCCAAGCCCACGTTCTCTTGATGAAGTAGACGTTGAGGGGGTTTGCTTTATTTGCATAGTAATGGGTGTGTGATAGGGGGTGGGCGAGGTGGGTAAGGAGGGGATTGGATGTGTCGAGGTAGGTGTCGTGTACGACGGAATAGGCCGTCGCGAAGAAGATGACGGCAGTGAGGACGATGAAGAGACTCTGACGCAGGCCAGGCATGGCAGTCGCGGTGTGTCAGTCGTGGACGACCACGTGATATGATATTCTACAGCCAGTCCAGGAACTCGGGCGTAAAGTAGCTCAAGATCAGCGTGGCCCCTGCCCGAACCATGCTCTCCGCGCTTTCAAATGCCATCACACGTAGATCGTAGACACCGGCTGCCGCACCCGCGTGAATCATCGCAAACTCCCCACTTACTTGGTAACATGCAATCGGATGGTCTGCCGCAAGCTGAGCGGCATCTGCCACGATATCCAAGTAGGGCAATGCCGGTTTTACCATGATAATATCAGCCCCCTCTGCCATGTCTCGTTGCTATTCAGCAAGAAATTGAGCAGAGTTCGTAACACATGCAGGAGTGACGTACTATGGCTCGCCTCGCTAATCCACGAGCAGTCGGTGGTAGTTGATAACATTTGCGATTTCCAAAGGCTGGGGCGCTGCCTGCGGCGTCCCTGGAGGATATATTCAGTGTTGGAGAAGAGAGGTTTTCGCATGGCGAGTACCTGAATGGGCCATAAAGAGAGCTAGCAAACTTGGCGGAATAGCTCATGAGAGTACATTTATTTCCGTAGCCGGCGTCGATGAGTGCCCGCTTGATAGCCTTGATTCGACCGTCCATCATGTCGCTCGGAGCAACGCAGTGTGCACCCGCCTTGGCATAATTTAAAGCGACCTCGGCGAGGCGAGCGACGGAGGGGGTGGTGTCGATTGTGCCATCCTGATTGAGATAACCACAGTGACCGTGGTCGGTGTATTCGCAGAGACAGACGTCGCATGCGATGTAGAGCGATGGAAAGAGTTCGCGCAACTTTTTGATCGCAGAAATGACGGGACCGGTTGGGTCATCTGCAGGGGTGCCTCGGGCATCCTGAAAACTGAGCTTTCTATAGAGATAGGAAGTAGACGATGGTACCTTGACACAATTCATCGGGACGCCGAACAAGATGACACTCTCGAGGCCTTTTTGGACGAGAGGTCCGATGAAGTCTTTCAGCTGATTGACGCCCCACCTGCGCTGGTTTGGAAGGGAGGGTATTATCTGGCTTGCATCTGGATCATCAGTGATGAAGATGGGATACATGAACATGGATTTCGTGAGCTGCCGCTTGGCTTGCCATGATCGGGATGTGGGGTGTTGATAACCGCCTTGGAGAATGGAGCTTTATGGGGTGAGCTGGACAGCAGCGAAGAGAGGGTGGTGGGCTCACGAGATATCCATGAAGATGGGGGGAACAATGAATACAATAAGTATATTGAGCAGGGCCGAGTAGATGAGGAGCGCGCGAATCCGACTCGGGGTGAGCAGGGGTGATCGCGGTCACGTGGGACCGTTGAATGGAGGGAACGTGGGATTTGCAGGATATACCTCCTGCTCATTGTCCGCCACGACGTCCAGCCCCAGCGACACACCCAGCGATGCTCATGCTCGCAGAATCTCCCTCAAAGGACTATTTTGCGCAAAGGATGGGCCGGGACCCAGCATTGTCGCCCACGTTCCCGGCCCGACATTGTACCCCACCGAGACTGGTCCCGGCATCGTCTGATGCGTCGTCGTACGACTCGCCGATGCTCACCCCCTCCCCGCTGCGCCACCGTCCCCTCTTCCCAACCTCGTTCAACCCACACGTAAATGATTTGTTTCTCCAGTCTCCGTATAAATCCCCTGCCCCGCCCCTCCACCCCCGCCCTCTTTATCACTCTAAGCCCCACCCTATCGTCCCGGACGACGACGACGATGGCTCCATCTTCCTCTCCTCTCCCACCAGCACCCCCTTCTTTCCCCCATCCTCCTCCCAGCCCCTCCGTACTCCCGTCAAGCAAATTCACCGCATGTCCAGCCGCTCTAATCTCTCCTTCCCCCGATTCTCGTCTCCTCCCCTTCCAGACCGGTCTCTCCCTCACCCGGATCCTCCCAGTCCCGCTACTCGCATAGCTGTCGGAATCAAACGCAAGTCGACGCCTCACATTACCTCTACCCCAGTTCGCCCACACAATCTTGCTCCCCTCGTGATTTCCTCCACAACGATGCCTTTGTCTTCTCTCACAAACTATGCCACGCTGGATCGTCTTGCCCCACTTCCTGCCCCAAAATTTGTTACTGCAACTCCACAAACAAGGGCTGAAACCGAAGCCTACTTGAAGACACAAACGACTACCTTGACCCGACTGAGCATCGCTGACACCAACATCTCCCCGGAAGATGTCACAAGTATGGATGACGATTCAGGCTGCGACATGGCAGACAAGGAGTACGATAATGGCCCCGCCTCACTCACCTTTCCTCAACTCAAAGGTCCCAACTCCAATGATCTCAATCAACCCCATGATCGTGGATGCCCAGATGGTCATGGCAAAGCTCGCCCGCAGGTAGAGGAGGTTGCAGAAGCAATATCGCCGGGTGGTCATGTTATCAAGAGAAGAGCTCGGAGAAGACCTCTATCTGCCGAGTTGCTTGAAAGCGCTCGTCAATCACCCTCTCCAAGCAAAGTACGTTCTTCTATCCACTGTTCTTGGTCTGTCTTACCAGATCCGTCTAGTATGTCCCATCCATTCCAAACAATCGCCAACGACACTCAGGCGTTGCGTTTCCTTCCACGGCCCACTTGCGCAAACGAACGTCTTCCCCCAACTCCTCTCCAGATTCAGGATCTCCACTACCCCGAAGGCGTCTTGGCAACATCCACCCCCATCCCCCAAAGCCCTTGCAGCTGCCTCGAGCCGGCATGAGCCGGCAAGATAACATGAGCGCGGCTTCTCTCTTTTTCGGACCATCCATTCCTCCTGTGCCCTCTCAGTCCCCCGTCATACACTCTCGGACCAGTACCTTGTCTTTGTCCTCTACCACCCCCGGTCTCGCACCACATGCAGGAAGTGTAGCCCCCCAAAAAAGTAATCGCCACAGTTATGCTGGACCGAGCGGAAGTAGCAACAACCTGCACGCGTGGAATACTATTCAAACAATGCCAGGGTCGGCGTCACCGAAATCATCACCCGCTGGTGGCGGGCATTCCCATAAAACTGATACTGATGAGGAGGAAGAATCATTCTTTGGTGCTGGGGCGCCTGATTCTTCCTTCAACTTTAGCATTACCGAGGACACCCCCCCACCTCGCATCCAGAGGAGCGACCCTGTGACTTTACCTCGCAAATACAAACCAAGGGATTCTGGGGTCGTCATGATGAGCGACGATGACGATGACGGTAGTATGTGCATCAGCAGTGATCATCTGACTGTCTTTCCCGCTGCGGTAGGTTCGCTCCAAGCAGACATGGGCGACAATCTTGTCACTCCGGGTCCCGAGCCAGATCCAAGTTCAGGCTGGCCTGCCGTTTTTGTGAGAGGAGGTGATGATGTCGGGTCTGTGGACGTGGACGCGTTCATCATGCGCGCACTGGCTGCCGCTTCCAAAAGGCCTGAAGTCGAGAAAAAGAAGGTCCCTGGAACTCCAGTGAAGAGATTGAAGACACAGTATCTCGCAGGTGGAGGGCGACCATGGCAGAGTGCCGTTGCTTCCAAAGTTGGGCTAAGGTTCGATTGGGATGCGAAGAAGGGCAAGGTTCCAAGACAAAGTTTACCATCGGCATTTCCAACATTGGGGAAGAAGTCCAGCAAGCTGGCCTCAGACCAGGACTCGGACTCTGAAGTAGAGGAGAGCCCAGGGCAAAGGAGCGAGAAGTACGCGGGTTTAGGGCTTGGGCGGCCGCCAGGGGCTGCTCCGCAAGACGAACTTCGATCCCGGACGCGCTGGCTGATGCGTAGGAGTAGCAGCGGCGCATTCTCAAGTGGAAGTGATTCCCTCTCATCTTCAAGCACGCCGACCAGGCTAAAGAGCAAAGGTGACATTCTAAGATCATCTATCTTCTAACGACGCTCATCAATATTCATGTGTAGACTGGCATCCCGCGGCCCCTCTCGTCCCTGCGCAATTTTCGTCGTCCACTAATGCCTTGAAGCTATCCTCTGGACGATCAACGTCTGGTTCATCAAGTAGCTCAGGTGCCACGCTCAATTCTCCCAGTATCCCCTCTTCACGACGATTACCGATCGGGATTACCCCTCGGCCCTCCATGCAACAACTATCTGGATCTTGCAACGACGGAAAACCTGGTCGTTTTGAACGTGACTTTGTCGTGGACGACGAGGTAGGGAGTGGCGAATTCGGCAAAGTGATCAAAGTACATTACAAAAATGGTATTGATAGCGAGGTTTTTGCGATCAAAAAGTCCAAACGATTTGAGGGCTCGCGACATCGGTACGTGTCCACGTCACGCTTCTCCTGAAATTCCTCTGACGCCCCCCACCCCTCCTCTTCTTCAGGCTCCGACTGCGCGAGGAGGTCGATATTTTGCAGCATCTATCTCGAACTGTTTCCCGTGCAAACTATGAACGAACTCGCCATCCTAATGTTCTTGCGTATATTGATAGTTGGGAGGAGGACGAGACGCTCTACATTCAAACAGAGCTTTGTGAGTCCGGTAATCTCGCACAATTCCTGTGGCAGTTCGGCCGCGCATATCCGAGATTAGATGAAAGCAGGGTATGGAAGATCATCGTCGATCTCATTAACGTGAGTCCTGCTATTCGGTTTTTTGTTCGGGCGTTCATCATGAACGCATCAGGGTCTCCGATTTATCCACGACGCTGGTGTTATTCATTTGGACTTGAAGCCGTCCAATGTCTTTATAACCGTTGAAGGACGCTTCAAGATTGGCGATTTCGGCATGGCCTCGCTGTGGCCCCGGCCAAACCAGGTTGACATGGCAACACTCGGGGGTGGATTCGAACGGGAAGGTGACAAATTGTATCTCGCCCCGGAAGTTCTGCAAGGGAGATACAGTAAGGCGGCTGACATATTCAGGTCGGTGTTCTTTTGTTTCCATTGTCTGTATCCGTTTCTCACGGGTACCATCTAGCTTCGGGATGCTTATTCTGGAGGCGGCTTCCAATATTGTGGTCCCGGATCAGTGAGTTTTGGTCCTCTGTCGTCTAAGACATATGTTCATTGAATGCTCCAGAGGGAAAGCCTGGCATCGGCTCCGTCAAGAGGATTTTTCTCAGGTTGATCTTGAGGGGAGTCCTGAGCTATTGGAGATGATCAAGCAGATGATGCGTACGGAACCATCCTTACGCATGAGCGTGCATGCCGTTTGCAATCATCCTATCGTAAGCCGGGCACGAGCCATCATGGAACGTATTTATGTTGCGGCGAAGCGGAGGGGGACATCCTTGTTTGTTGCATCTCCGCTAGGGAGTGTCCAGCAGGGATTTTTGGAAGAGATTCTTGGGCGTCGAAAGACAGAGAGCGGGGCGATGGATGTGTGCGTACAGTAGTATAGAAAATGATAAGTTGTTGGGGACAGATGCTGTCTCAAGTCGACCCTGCGTCACGGAAGATTTCCCCATGTTCTAAACCATATTATATATTTCATCCCACAAATGCTTTCCTCCCTCCCTGACAAGTCACATCCTCCGAGCTTGTATTCTCACCACATCTCTCCTTCCACCATCGCGTCGATGGACTCGACTGCCACTGACTTTCGAGCATTCTACCCATATACCCCCAACGAAGTCAAACATCGCAAGAGGACCACCAATGCACAGCTGAAAACCCTTGAAAGCATCTTCAAACGCAACACAAAACCCAATGGGCCTCTGCGGGTCGACCTCGCCGCACAACTAGGAATGACTCCTAGAGGTGTTCAGGCAAGCCATCCTCCATTTTCGTTTAAATGTTTGCATCCTCAAAGTGTTTATTTTCCCCCTAGGTCTGGTTCCAGAACCGGTACGTGGCTTAGGGCCAGTTTTGTCAAAACTTACCGAGCTTTTCAGGCGAGCGAAAGACAAGGCCAAGGAAACAAAAGCCAGGAAAATGGGTGCCTCAAAATCGAACATCCGCAAAGTGTCTGGCGACGAAGAACCCGCCTCTTTATCGCCTACATCAGGCCGTCCAACTCCCGAGCTTTTCGACGCGCCCCACCTGGTGGATTCGCCTCCCAGAACCTCAAGTCCTAGTGGCGCGTCGCCTCAGATCCCCCATATATACATTCAAGACCAGTACCAGGCATCATGGGGAATCTCCTCCGACAATCTTTGTTTTTCTTCCGACCCCAACTTGCACTTCCACCGCCGGGGTTCCTTGCCTGTGAACGCGTTACCTCATCATGAGTTTCCGTCGCAATGTCCTCCTGATGCTTTCGACCCCTTCATGAGACGGCTGTCGGTGGATGCAAGCCTCCAACGCCTCGCTAACAATCCCTACGCCCATCTTGCCAGAGCAAAGAATACTGGTGTGTTTGGGTCACAAGCGATCGCATCTGTTCGCCGGTCACCACCCAGCCGCCTTGGTGACTTTGCTTTTCAGACTTCTGCGTCTATGCCATACCCTGCAGATGTCCGTCGTGCATCCTTTCACGCTTTCCCTATCACCCCGCAGGGTACTGTCTCCCCGTCTCCTTCGTCACTTTCACCGCATCATGCAATCAGAACATCCCTTCCAGAAAACCAGCTCTACACCACCGCTCGGACCCTGTCCTCAGAACCTCTTCCAGGTCCATTGCCAGCGCCAGGCTTTTCATTTGGTGCTGCCAATACGTCATCTATGATGTCCGCTCGCTCTGGAGGCAGCGAGGGCGGTTCTCCAGACTCCTTGCACGCCTTTGAATGCAGGGAAGTAGAACAAGACGACGAGGACGGCATTCTCCCGTCCGCCCCATATTATTCTTCGTCGCGATTCGGCTCGATCGCATCGGTGGCCACGAGCGACTCTAGCTTGAACAGTATATACCTCCCTGACTCCGAATACAACCTCAGTGTCAGACGCGATTCTTGGTATCTCCTCGGTCCTCTGATATCGAGCATCTATTAATATTTTTTTGCTTCTAGTGTCTCGGGGCCTTTTGCATCATTGATGTCCAATCTGGACGTCAGCGGAATTCGCGATGGTATGGTGGACCCTGAAGAGCATGAAAAATGTGCGATTTTAGAGGACGTTGGTGCCTCTGGAGTTATCAGGGTCAACAGCGGCGATCTTTGTGGACCGATGAGACCATACCCGCCGCCCACTTCGGCGATTTCGCCGGAACTTCTGGGTGCCCATCTTTCACTGAGCAATGGGACGTCCCCCATCCCTATCTCCAAGTCGAGCGAACTTGCGTTTGCGCTCAGAAGCCATCCTGATCAGGTAATTTTTTTAAATTCACGGTGGAATTTTCATCATGTCTGACCTGGAATCAAGGTCAATTCACATCTCGCGAGCCCTTCCATGACTCCCCCGGCCAGTGACGCAGACTCTAATCATCCTGTTGATCAATACTCGTTCCCACAAAGCATCGGCCGGCGCGTTGTCCCCACACAAGAAATTGCCCCACCGATGGTGTATGATGACAGATATTTCGATCTTGGCCCGTCAGGCACTTATATGCCTGAAAGTCATGGAGGCGGTCAATTGAATCAAACGTTCGACGCGACAAGCACGACCTATCGTCCGATGATGGGCTCCTTGGAACCCTTGACGCGTGACTTTTTCGCCACATATACATGAGGTTCTCCGAATGACGGTTCGGATGCGAACTATCCCGTCCAGCCTTTTAAATAGGCTGGAAAACGTGCGTTTTCTGCTTCGCGTGTAACGTTCCGCGGCACAGCCGCTCTATCACTCTCTCTTACTCCTTGATATTATTTATGTCTCAACACACTCCTTGCGATCTTTTCCTTGTTAATTTATGTACATTTCACTTCCTTCTCATCTCCCCTCTATGATGGTCGATTTTGTGGCACACCATACGCAGTAAATACTTAGTTAACTTATCTTATAATCATTTATAGCACAATAAAGCCTCATGCTGGCTCCTTTTATGTAAAATGGCCGAGTCTGAATTCACTTGAATACAAGAACGCGTAGTCTGATGTTCAGTTTGCGTCGACTGGGTTCCAGCTGATGGCACCCTCTTTTCCCTGGTCCAAAGCATCGAGCTTCTGCATGTCTTCGTCGGACAGCTCGAAATCGTAAAGTTGCGTGTTTGAATGGATGCGGGCTGGAGTCGCGCTCTTCGGTAAGGGAACGAATCTATGATGGATGAACCCTGTCAAGTAGCATTTTACGGCAAGAACCTCACTCTTTCTGGAGGGACCAGCGAAGGAGAATTTGAGCTGGATCGCGATTGTACTGGGCAGTGTCAGCGGGCCCAGGTTCATGACGTATCTTGGCTGACCTTGGAAGCTAGGGCCATGATGGTCGAATGGTCCATTTGACCTCGCATGATCGGACAATATGCTTGCACCACGATTGAGTGTTCCTTACAATACGAAACAATAGCCCGTTGTTGACAGAATGGGTGAATCTGAAAAGTGGGACGATCTGCTGCTGGGCATCGACGCTGCCAAGATGATTGACAAGCCAGGGATATATACATACTTCGATTTGATTGACGGCGGGCATAGGAAACCCTGCTGCTTTTATTTCTTCCAGATGTTTCACGCCGCTGTGTGTAGGTAGACAGCGGTGAGATATTGGCAGATTTATGAGATGTGGGGTGCACACACAAGTTTGAAACACCAACTGTTCTGATTTTTCCGGCTTGTTTCATTTCAAGGAGGGCCTCGTATGTGGCCAAGCGCCGGTCTTTCCCTGCGTATGGGTCATGAATGAGAAAAAGGTCGATATAGTCTTTTCGGGACAATTAAGCAAATGGATTGCATGACGATACGATACACAGACCAAATTGAAAGCGGGCAAGTGACTGAGCGACACCTTTGAGGGTGCTCTGGTAGCCGTGATGTTTGGAGACACATTTTGTCGCTTGATAGAGCGATTGATGAGGGGGTGATGATCAAGGATGGGTTTACTTGCTGATGAACACATCCTCTCGCGCCAAGCCTGATTCTGCGACGGCAGCGCCAACGGCAGCCTCGTTTCGATAGGCCTGCGCGGAGTCCACATGTCTACCATGTCATGAGTAGGATGACGGGTGTTGTGGGAGGGGCATGCCTGTATCCCGCTTTGAATGCTTCTAAAACGGATTCCTTGGTGTTATAGTTCTGATAGACCCCGAACCCGAGATGGGGCATGAGATAGCCTGTGAACGAGCATAAGTGGGATAACGGTGAGCGGTCGGATGGGGGGACCTGAAGAGAGCTGGACTGTGGACGACAGGGAGAAGGCCATGGTCGGGGTTGGGATCTGCCTCCGGCAACGATGGACAGCTACGTCGACTCCCCTAATCCGAATCTTGTATGCCCCACTACCGTCTTCCGTACCCCGCTCACCGCCTGCTACAACAGATATGCTGTGTCTGCAGGTCTGCCTGTTTCTAGTTCTCGCCTGCACATCACCAACGGCGTCCACAGACTGCCTTTCACAGACCCCACCGTCACCCGGACATGCGCTCACACTTTCTGCAGAGACTGTATCCTCCGTGCCATAGACCATTCACCTCAATGTCCCATTGACCGCTCCACTCTCACCCAGGACGATCTCGCACCGGCCAATCCCATCATCCGCTCCGTACGCCATTTTTCTCGGTGCAGCCCATTCTGTTGTCCTAAAAGCAACCGCAGCTG
>Ga0307516_10002818_pt1 | contig 22913 bp, 18 predicted proteins | sample 19_EM_MG_FD_203310 | JGI IMG/M metagenome (GOLD analysis project Ga0307516, IMG submission 203310) | Populus trichocarpa ectomycorrhiza microbial communities from riparian zone in the Pacific Northwest, United States - 19_EM | ecosystem: Host-associated > Plants > Roots > Unclassified | place... | reverse complement strand
GGAAATGGAAGACAACAAGTCCAAGGGGGATAGTTCCAAAAAGAAGGAGATGAAAAAGGACAGTGTGGCCATCGAATGGGATGGATTGGAAGACCGTAAGATCAAACTGACGATTCATTCCTCCAGCCTGGGAGACGCGTTAGTGAGCAAGGACGGCGAGACCCTGTATTACCTGGCGCGTTTTGAAAAAGGATACAATCTGTGGACGACCAACCTGCGCACAAAGGAAACGAAAATGTTATTGCCGTTGAATGCCATGGGCGGCAACCTGCAATGGGATAAGGACCAGAAAATTATTTTCCTGATCAGCGACGGGGCTATCTCAAAGATCGAACCCGGCGTCGGCAAGAAAGACAATGTCACGATCAACGGGGAAATGGTGCTGGATGTTGCCAAGGAACGTCAGTTCATGTTCGAGCATGTATGGCGCAGGACCAAGGAAACTTTTTATAGCAGGAGCATGCATGGAGTGGATTGGGACAGCTATAAGCCCGATTATGAAAAACACCTGCCTTCCATCGGCAACAACTATGAGTTTGCCGAATTGCTGAGCGAATTATTGGGCGAGCTCAATGTAAGCCATAGCGGCGCCTCTTATGTCAATAGTACTCCCGGCGGGGATGCGACAGCCAGCCTGGGAGTTTTTTGGGATCAACATTATACGGGCAATGGCATTAAGATAGAAGAAGTGATCAGGGAAGGCCCGCTGGATAAAGCCGGCATGAATGTCAAGCCGGGTATGATCATCGAATCCATCGACGGGGAGGCTATCACCGCCGATAAAGACCTGGCCCAATACCTCAACCGGAAGGCGGGCAAGAATACGCTGATCGTAGTCCTGGATGGAGCGGTGCGGAAGGAACTCATCGTAAAGCCGGTGACCCAGGCGGAACAAAATACCCTGCTCTATACCCGCTTTGTAAAAATAAACCAGGATGAGGTCGATAAGATGAGCAATGGCCAGCTTGGCTATGTACATATCCCCGGCATGAATGACGGCGCTTACCGTGCTACCTACGAAGAGGTCATGGGTAAATATATGAACAGGAAAGGCATCGTCATCGATACGCGATTTAACGGCGGCGGCGACCTGGTGGCGGACCTGGCCATGTTCCTCAGCGGAAAGAAGTTCCTGGATTATACGACCGACACCCGCAGTAATGGGTATGAACCCAATTTCCGGTGGACGAAGCCGAGTATTTCGCTGGCCAATGAAGCCAATTACAGTGACGGACATTGCTATGCATACACCTACCAGGCCCTGGGCCTTGGGAAGCTCGTGGGCATGCCGACACCGGGTACCTGTACTTTTGCGGGCTGGGAATCTTTGCAGGACAACAGCATGCGTTGGGGAGTCCCTCCATTAGGTTGTAAGACCACCGAAGGCTTCTACCTGGAAAATCACCAGACAACGCCAGACATTCAATTAATGAACGAATACGAAATAGTTATAAAAGGCAAGGATCAACAATTGGAAGCAGCGGTGAAAGAATTGATGAAAGAAATTAAATAATTGACATTCAATAGTTTACTTCTGACAAATGCGGGTTAGTTAGAGGAGAGGGAAAGGTATGCACATTCATATACGCAATAATTCTATGTATATTTTTTCAAGCAAAAGACATGCAAAATAGAATTTTATCGCTACTTTAGTCAAAGTAAAATATTTTATCATTGTTTAGACAACGGTTGAATATTTTCTTACGTTCACACTTCAAAACCAACTAACTACTCATGAGAAAACTCACCACGCTGCTGGTGTGTCTGAGTCTGGTATTTTACCAGGTCTCGGCACAGGACCGCACGGTCAACGGCAAAATCACAGATGCTACAGGCGCTCCTCTCGAAGGCGCAGTTATCAGGGTCACGGGTTCGAAGATCGTGGCTATTTCTTCCAAGGACGGCACTTTCACGGTAACGGTATTAGCAGGATCGAAAACCATCACGGCCAGTTATGTAGGCGCCGGGGAAATAACCCTGCCCATCACCGGGTCGGAGATGACGATCACGATGAAAAATGCCAATAAGGAATTATCGGAAGTCGTCGTGGTAGGCTATGGGACCAAGCTCAAGAAGGATGTCACGGGCGCGGTCACCGTCGTGGGTGCGAAACAAATAACGAATACCCCGGCCACCAGTTTCGAAAGTGCCCTTCAGGGCCAGGCCGCGGGGGTCCTTGTCAGTCAGCAGAACGGTAAGCTGGGGCAGGCCATCAATATAAGGATCAGGGGCGCCTCGTCCGTAACGGGGGGCAACGAGCCGCTGTATGTGGTAGATGGGATCCCAGTCACCACGGACAATCTATCGAATAACAGCGCCCCTACCAATGCATTGGCCGATATCAATATGAATGATATCGAGAGCCTTACCATTTTAAAGGACGCTTCTTCCACCGCCATTTACGGGGTCAGTGCCTCCAATGGGGTCGTACTGATCACGACGAAAAAAGGAAAGGCCGGGGCCTCGAAGATCGAGTTCGGCTATTTCACGGGTACGCAAAAGCCAACGAGGAAAGTGGATTTCATGAATGCCACGCAATACGTGGATTTTATGCGGCAGGCGGGGGTAGGCGCAGCCAACCAGGATTTCCTGGCCGGATCTTTTCCGACGCTGGCCGCGGCCCAGGCCAGTTATACCAAAACCCTTGAAGACCCAGTATCGGGCAGGCTCACCCGCTATTCCGCCGGCAACCTGGACTGGCAGACGGGAAAAGTAAATACGGACTGGCAGGAACAGGCTTTTCAGCATGCGCCGATCTCGCAATATGACCTGAGCATTTCCGGAGGCAGCGATAAGACAAAAGTTTTCATCTCGGGCCAATACCTCGATCAAAAAGGCATTATCGTCCGGAACGGGTATAAACGCTATTCCGCAAGGTTCAATATCGACCACCAGGCCAAGGACTGGTTGTTGGTAGGCATTAACCTCAGTTTCGCCCGCTCGGAGAACAAACGCGTAAGCAATGACAACGCTTTCGCCACTCCCCTGCAGATCGTCGCGTTATCGCCCATCACGCCCCTGATCGATCCGAGAACAGGACAAGCCAGCGGGGCATTGGATCTGGCGTTGGGTACCCCCAATTCGAACTACCCCGTCTATTATAATCCCATGTTGAGTGTACTCGATGCGAAATACAATACCATCGTCAACAGGACTTTTGGTACGGCCTATGCAAGGGTCACGTTTACCAAAGACCTGTCCTTCCGGACTGAATTCGGCGTAGATCAGCTCAACCAGACGGAGGATAGCTATAACGGTAAACTGACCTCCCGCAATTCCGGCGTTCCCAGTGGTTCGGGCTCTTACTTCACCACACAGGTATTGAATTATACGACGAATAATTATTTTAGCTATAAAAAGAATATTGCCGAAAAGCATGATCTCGACGTATTGGCCGGGATGAGTTTTACCAAGCGGCGCAGTGACTTCAGTTCGGCCGCCGGGCAGAATTTCCCCAGTGACTCCTATCAGAAACTGATCAATGCCGCCTCCAAGACCGGGGCCAGTTCTTCCTCCACCTCCAGTACGACCCTGTCTTATTTCTCCCGGATAGGATATAAATATGATGAAAAGTATCTTCTGAGCCTTACGGGCCGTATAGACGGTTCTTCGAGGTTTGGCTCTGCTCATCAATTCGGTACTTTCCTGGGTGCGTCTGCGGGATGGATCCTATCGGAAGAGGACTTCTTAAAGAATGTATCCTGGTTGAGCATCTTAAAATTAAAAGCGGGTTATGCGGGTAATGGAAATGACCGTATCGCGGATTTCGCATCGAAGGGATTGGTTTCCGGGGCATCCTATGGGGGGCAGGCCGGCCAGCACCCATCGCAACCAGGCAACCCGGACCTGAAATGGGAGACCACCTACGGATCCGACTTTGGCCTGGAAGCGGGTCTTTTTAAAGGCAGGATCACCATCGAGCTGGATTATTATACCCGTCAAACGAAGGACCTTTTATTAAGTGCAACCACGCCCGCCACCACGGGCTTTACTTCACAATACCAGAATGTGGGTAAGATGAAAAATACCGGAGTGGAAGCAACCCTCAATACGGTCAATGTCCGCAGCCGCAGTTTCTCCTGGACCAGCAGCCTCAATTTTTCCGCCAACAAGAACAAAATCACCTACCTGAACGGTCAAATATTGGGGACAGGCGTAAACAAGGCCAGAGAAGGTCAGCCGCTGAGTGTATTTTATGCCAGGGAATTTGCCGGCGCGGACCCTGCGAACGGAGATGCCTTGTATTATAAGAATACTCCGAAAGCAGACGGCACCCTCGACCATACCACTACCAATAATTATAATAATGCCGTGGATGTGAAGATTGGGGATCCCAACGCTAAATTCTTTTACGGGTTGAGCAATAATTTTTCTTATAAAGGAATCGACCTGGATGTCCTGTTACAGGGTGTACAGGGTAATGATATCTATGCCGGCGGCGGTCAGTATATGTCGGCCAGCGGAAGTAACGGCTATGACAACCAGACGACCGACCAGTTGGCAGCCTGGAAAAAACCCGGTGATATCACCAGGATACCAGAGGCAAGATTGTTCTATGCCAATGGCGTGAATGCCTCCAGCCGTTATATTTCCAAGGGTTCTTATATGCGGGTGAAGACCATTACCCTGGGATACAACCTTCCTGCCGCCCTTTTAAAGAAAATAAAAATTGAGCGGATAAGGATCTACGCGAGAGCGCTGAACCTGTTCACCGTTACCAAGTACAAGGGCTGGGATCCCGAAGTCAGCGCGGATTTCACGACGATAACGGCAACCGGAGCGCCGAACAATATCAATCAGGGTCAGGATTTTTATTCTGCCCCCCAGATCAAGACCATTGTTTTCGGGGCTACGATCAGCCTGTAAATTTATTCACTTCAACACCTACAAGATGAGAAAGAATCTCTATAAAATCATACTATCTGCCATCCTGCTGGCGACGCTAAGCTGTAACAAGGAGTTGAATACGATACCCACGCAGAGTATCGACCAGGCTGCCGCCTTGGGTACCAGCAATGATGTATTGGTGTCATTGACGGGCTGTTATGCCGACCTGGGCGGATCCAGGATGTATGGAGGGTATCCCTTTGTAGCCTCGGAGTTACTGGCCAATTCGGGTGAACTGAACTGGACCGGGACCTTTCAGCAATTCACGCAGATGTATAATAAGGCCATCCCTGTGGACAATACCTTTGTCTATGATACCTGGGCGGCGGGCTATGCCGTCAACAATGACGTAAACAACGTGTTGAGCGCGCTGGCGGTGGTAGACACTGCCAAAAGGGATCGGGTAGAAGGTGAGGCGAAATTCCTACGTGCCTGCGTTCTTTTCGACCTCGTGCGACTCTATGCGAAAAGTTATAACGATGGAGACCCCGCTGCCAATGATGGCGTACCTATCGTATTGACCCCCACGCGGGCCATTAATGCGGCCAGTAAAGTAAAGAGGAATAAGGTCGCGGAAGTCTATGCCCAGGTGTTGTCGGACCTTACCACGGCAGAAGCAAAGATCCCCGCAAAGAACGGCTTCTATGCCACCAAGGTATCCGCTTCCGCCATGCTGGCCAGGGTCTACCTTCAAAAGGGTGATTATGCCAATGCAGCCGCGGCGGCCAACAGGGCTATTACGACGGGCCTTGCCAATGGCATCGCGTTAAAGGCCGCCTATGCGGATGCTTTCCCCAACACCGCAGCCACCGCAGGGGTCAATACCACCGAGGACATCTTTGCGATGCAGGTGACCACCAGCTCGGGTAATAATAGTTTCCAGACCTTCTTCTCTTCCACCGGCCGCGGCGATATCCAGATCAAGCCGGCACATACGGCCCTGTATGAAGCAGGAGATGCCAGGCTGGCATTTTTCTATACGTCGGGTGGCTCTACCTTTACCGGCAAGAACAGTTACCTGTACAGCAATGTGCATGTTATCCGTCTTGCTGAAATGTATCTCATCCGCGCGGAAGCGAATTTCCGGTTGGGCACAGCCGTTGGAGACAGTCCTCTGAATGATATCAATGTCATCCGTACAAGGGCCAAGCTGACCGTATTGACGGCGCCGCAATTGGACCTGGCGGCCATTTTGAAAGAGCGTCACCTGGAACTGGCCTTCGAAGGGCATGCCATTCATGATATTAAAAGAATACAGGGAAGTGTAGGTCTCATACCCTGGAATTCGCCGAAATTGATCTATCCTATTCCTTCGCTGGACAGGACGGTGAATCCAAATCTGACGCAGAATGATGGGTATTAGGTCCCGAAGACCGGCATAAACATAGTATTCCTGAGGCGCAGCTTCTTCCCTGAAGCTGCGCTTTCTTTTGAGAAGCATCAAGAAGCTTGAAAACAAAAATCAGGCATATACATGGCTTACTTCTTCAATGACGCCAATGCCAATGGTTTTATTTCCTTCAGTAATGCTGAATGCATCTGCAGGCTTCAAATTTTTGCGAATAGTCTTTGCGGGAAGTAGTTTAATGTGTGCCTTAGAAGTTTGACCAGGACGTAATTCTGTCCTGTCAATAAGTTTTATTTCGCCCGAATAATGCCTTTCGGTGTTAAAGGCAAACGAGGGCCTGTAACCAGTAAATACCGGCTTTTTCCGTCCTCCCTGAACAGTAGGGAACAGGGTGATCGTGGCAACAAGATTATAGGCTATTTCAGACATATTGCTCTGTAGTAAAGGTAACACAATTATTGAAGGAGGGCAAATCGTCCTCCTGAATGGTTATAGCATCATATCCATCCAGGTCTTGGGCCTGCAGATCAACAGCCTCAAGGCATTGACTATCAACATTTATAAATAAGATATATTTATAAGGAGGACGATAAGCCCTTTTAATCGCTACTTTAACGAATTCCAGTACAGCTCTTTCACTTTTAAAAAACTGTTTCGCTTCCAGCGTATTTTTCGCTGTTCTAAAATTTCTATCAACTTTGAAATCCCTGTATTCATCTGTGGAAACTGCCCGGTATAGTGTCATAAGCTAACTGATTTCATTCTATTCACGATATAATTATCTACAAAAGTAGATCTTACATCATTTCTTTTTGAAAGAAAATCTATCAGTTGAGGCGCTAAATAAATTAATTAAAATAATTTAATGGAAGAAGTATTAATCCTTTGCCAGGTGCCTGGTGAACCCGGCTGCTATCAACCTTTCATAGGCCTTCCAGATCTCATCGGGGATCTCCTGGTAGATCTGGAAGCCTTTTGAGGGGTAGATCTTTATTCGCTGAAGATCGCCGACCATGATATTAATTACTTTCTCCAGGGGGATCTCTTTGGTGGGATAGTCTTCGAAGGAGATCTGCGGTGAGGTAACCAGCAGTTTTTTATCAGGCCAGTGTTGCCTGAAGGTAGCATAACTCCTTCTTTCCATATAGGGTTTCTGCACCACCAGGAAACTCACGGGATCGAAATTATTCTTTTGCAGGAGCCGTTGCGTAAAAAGGATATTCTCCCCGGTGTTGGTGGATTTGTTCTCAATAAAGATAGCTTCTTCCGGCACTCCCCTATCCCGGGCGATGCCGGCGAAAAGATCGGCCTCCGTCTCCGTCCACATATTTTTGGTAAAATTCCCAAGCCCGCCGGAGAAGATCACAACGGGCGCCCAGCCTTCGAGATAGAGATCTGCGGCCCGGTCGGCCACGCGCAGGTCGTGACTGCCTAATACGAGGATACAATCGGATCTTTCGGGGGAATGCCCCATATGGTGATAATCCCAGAGTTTTTTTGCGTCGGCCAACGCTTGTTTTGTCATCATAGAGAAGAGGAATAGGGGCTAAAGATAAGAAGGCGCCGTTAAATCCTTTCTTCAAAATGGAGAAATCAGGCTTCCCCGGCCATAAAGCGATAGCCTACCCCGGATTCGGTGAGGATATATTCAGGGCGATTGGCGTCTGTCTCGATCTTCTTTCTCAATTGTGCGATAAAGACACGCAGGTATTGTAGCTGGTCGGTGTATTCGGGCCCCCAGACCTCCCGGAGAAGGTATTGGTGGGTCAACACCTTTCCTTTATTCTTTCCAAAGAGGGCGAGTAAAGAATACTGGGTGCCAGTCAGCTTGAGCAGTTCATTATTCCTTTTTACGGCCCGTGCGGAAAGGTCGATCTCAAAGTCAGAAAAGCGGATCACCGGCTGATTGTCTTCCATGTCGGCACCCCGCAATGCGGAGCGGATCCTCGCCAGGAGCTCGCCGGTACGGAATGGCTTTACCAGGTAGTCGTTGGCGCCATTGTCCAAGGCCGCAACGATGTCCTGCTCATTGTTCTGTACGGAAAGAATGATGATGGGCTTCATGGTCCATTCCCGCATTTTCATCAGGATGCGGTGTCCGCTCTCATCCGGCAGCCCCAGATCCAGGATGACGAGGTCGGGGGAATGTTTGGCGGCCTTCAGCAGTCCTTCTTTGGCCGTAGCGGCATGCATGACGGTATAGCCATTGGATTGCAAGGTAATTTCCAGCAGCTTCCGGATGGGCGTTTCATCATCGATCACTAATATTTCCGGGTTACCCATTTGCCTGTTTGTTTAGATACAATTTTTCGGTAGGCAGCCGCATCACGAACAAGGCTCCGCCGGAGGCCCCTTTCTTCAGATCGATCGTTCCGTTATGCGCTTCCACAAATCCCTTTACGATGGACAGTCCCAGACCGGACCCGCCGACCCGGGAATTCTTAAGCCGATAGAACTTATCGAAGACCTTCCCGATCTCTTCCTCCGGGAAGCCGGCGCCCGTATCTTCCACGGAGATCTCCAGGTTCTCATCCGGGCAGGTAGCGCGGATGCGGATAAAGGAATTTTCGGGCGTATAGAGGGATGCATTGTATACGAGGTTGTACAGCACCTGCTCCATCAATCCATAGTCCAGTTTCACCAGCGGGAGGCTTTCCTTGATATCGGTCTCTACCGTATGACCAACGAGTTGTTCTTCCAGTTGCTGAAGGATGGCGGAGACCAGTTCATTCAGATCGCACCAGTCCTTTTTGGGCTGCAGGAATCCCGATTCCAGCCGGGACATATTGAGCAGGTTCTCCACCTGCCTGTTCAGCCGGAGCGAAGCGACGGAGATCTCCGACAACAGTTTTTTACTGTCTCCCTGCGAAAGCATCGTAGGCTCCTGCAGCAGGTTGTCCGTGGCGCCGATGATCGTGGCGATCGGGGTCCTGAATTCATGAGAGAGGGAGTTCAATAAAGTATTGTATAGTTTTAGCGCCTTGGTTTTTTCTTCCTTCCGGCGCGCTCCTTTTTCGATCTGGCGGATCTTGAACGTGAGTACGGCATTGACGAGGGCGATGACAAAATACATGGACAAAAGGATCTTGTCTTCCGTATTACCGACCCGGAAATTATAACGGGGCAACAGGAAGAAGAAATCCCAGATCAAGGCGCTGAGGATGGCCGTTAGCAATACCGGGAAGATATCGAAGAACATAGCCACCAGGGATAGTTCCAGCAGGAGGATAAAGGCCACTACCTGGGCGCCGATATAGGCGGAGAGGATGAAACAAATGGCGGATACCAGGAATATCAGCAGGATGCTGATCACATATTGCTGGGTCCTCCCGACCTTGTAGGTGATGAGGGGGAACGGTATCGCGACATCCTGCATATTTTAATTATAATTAAATATAATATATTAAATATAGCCGTTTCACTCATTCAAAGTAGCATAAATTTTATTAATTAAATATATTATTTAAAACGTAATATGTAATGAATATCATCGCATGCCTTTGTATTACAATATATTATAGGCAAAAAATAAAGGGAGCCTAGAGAGGCTCCCTTTTTCCATTAACAAAAACCATAAAGAAATCAGTAGGAGTATTTAGAGTATCTTAAACGAGTTCCTTTTCCTGTAAGCCATTGGCTGTAGCCACAAGCAGGGTACCCTGTACATAATTCTCATCATGCTGGCTGGCATCCAGACCTTCGTCTTCTTCCTGGCCGGTGACCCGGATCGGAACGATGAAATTGATGAATTTGAAAATGAGCCAGGATACTACGAAGCTATAGACTACGGCACAAGCCATCGCCTTTACCTGGGTCAGGAAAAAGTCGAAATTTCCATAAGCCCAGCCATTATTGCCGGCTGCATTGATCGCCTTGGTGGCAAAGATGCCGGTCATCAGCATCCCTACCATCCCACCGATCCCATGGCAGGGGAATACATCCAGGGTATCATCCAATACCGTCTTGGTAGATTTAAAGTGTACGGCGAGGTTGGAGATAACAGCAGCTACCACTCCGATAAAGATACTTTGCGGGATCGCCACAAAGCCCGCTCCGGGGGTGATCGCTACCAGTCCTACCACGGCGCCTACGCAGAAGCCCACCACCGAAGGTTTCTTCCCTCTCAGTACGTCGAAGAACATCCAGGAGAGACCCGCAGCCGCAGCGGCCGTATTCGTAGTCGCAAAGGCGGATACCGCCAGGGCATTGGATCCCAGGGCGGAACCGGCGTTGAAACCAAACCAGCCGAACCACAACAGGCCCGTACCGATCAATATATAAGGAATATTCGCGGGCTTGCTTTCCAGTTTGGCAATATGTGATTTTCTCCTTTTCAGCACCAGGGCCCCGGCCAGCGCGGCGCAACCAGCCGAAATATGTACTACCGTACCTCCGGCGAAGTCAAGCGCTCCCATCTTAGCCAGGAAGCCATCGGGGTGCCAGCTCCAGTGTGCCAACGGCGCATAGACGAGCAGGCTGAACAGGATCGTGAACAGGACATACGCGGAGAAACGCATACGTTCCGCGATAGCCCCTACCACCAGCCCGGGCGTGATGATCGCAAACATCAACTGGAACATGGAGAACAAGGATTTGGGAATGGTGGGAGCGCCCACCCAGGGTTTGCCCGAAGCCACATCCTTATAAAAGAAATGCGTCAGCGGATTGCCTATCACGCCATGGACCGTATCGCCAAAGCATAGGCTATAACCTACCACCAGCCACAACACCCCTACCACGCCGGCCGCTACCACACTTTTCATCATGGTAGAAAGCACATTCTTACGATTGACCATGCCGCCGTAAAAGAACGCGAGGCCGGGTGTCATCAAAAAGACGAGAGCCGTTGCTACGATGATCCAGGCAATATCAGCCAAGTTATATTTGCCATCGTCAAAATTGGGAAGTGTCGGTACCAGGGTGGCCGCAATCGCGACGATCACCAGGACGAAGAAAGGCAGTGAGGACTTAAGCGTAAGTTTTGTCATAATTATCTTGTTTCATATTAAAAAAATAGCCATGTATCAAAATCAGGTACCAAATTATAAAAAAAATATAAAGAATAGCACAATACATATATTTATAAATGAATTATATGTATTAATTTAACTGTACATGGCTAATTTTTAACCATTTATGGTGAAAAATGCAAAAAACAGATCATTTTTATTTTTACGATTTTTTTATAAAAACTATGTTTTTATATTAAATAAATGAGAATTTTTCAAAACGAAAAAACCCGGGTGTCCGGGTAGTTTCCCGGCAATGCCGGAGAAGTAAGAATATGGGGCCTAGGACCGGGCGAATTTTTGCCGGAAATCAGGCGCCATCGCCGGCATCTTTATCTTATACCGGTAGGTGCCCCCGAAAGAATCCTCTTCTTTCAGGAATTCATGGGTGCTTTTGCTGATCCAATAGGTCTCTGAATAAGCCCTGCCGTTATGATTACCTTCGGTAGTCAATTTCCAGCAATCGGTCTTTCTGCCATCCATCAGCGTGATCGCCTCGCTGCCCGTGACCTTATATAATATATATTCCGGGGGCGTGAGACCGGCGTCATAAAAATTGATGAGAAAGCTCTTTCCCTCCGCCAGGGGCAGCATTTCAAAGGTCTCGATATCCAGGTTCCAGTTCAGGTTGGGCGCATCGAAGGTAAGATGGAAGTCTTTCTTTGTATTCCCTTCCACGCTGTCCGCCCCCGAAATGAATGCTCCATTCCAGTTATAGGCGCTTGTCTTTCCCCGGATCGTCTCACTGTGATAGATCGGCGCAAAATCATCCATGGAATTAATGGAATAGACGGAGCGGTAGCTATTGGTATCGCTGCCATACCAATTTTGCCGGATCGTAAAAGACTTCACCCCGTTATGGGTTTCCACGGCGATATCCCGCATCCAAAACCACATCCCAAGGATCCTCTCTCTTTTGGGATCCTGGAAATAGACGAGGTATTGTTTGAGTCCCGGCTTTAAAGCAGCCGTGACCAGGGGAGTCTTGCCCGGTCGTATCGTATCCGCCTGGGCCCTTGAAATAATGGGGGCTGACAGCACCAGCAGGAGCGAGATCAGCAGTAAAAGAAAATCGAACATACGCATAGTTTTGAGAATTTAAAGTGATGATGACCCAAATCTCCGCGTCCTTCCGGTGACAAAAAAAAGCATTCAACCGATGCCCGTCCCTTTTTAACGGGGCGACCGCCCTCTTCAATACCCCCTTTCATTGAAAGGCAGAGGGGGATGGTTGAAAAACAAGCCTGCAACGGCAAAAGCTTAGTAATTTCAGGAATGCAACCATTCAAAGGCAAGGCAAGCCCCGTTCAATTACAGTGGATCGTCTGGGGTTTTATCTTCATGATCAATTTCATTTCCTTGTTGCCCATGGATGGCTTGTTACAGTCTGCCATCTATACCGTGATCAGCACTTTTTTCTATGCGATCATCATTTACGGAAATATCCTTTTTCTCTACCCCCGCCTGTATGAAAAGAAACAGGTGGCGCTCTATGTTCTCCTGACCTTGCTGTTCCTCGTTGTAATCGGTATCTCCCGGACCTTCCTGACCGCGTATATCTATAATACCTATTTCAACCTGCAGATGCCGGAAAAGGTCAATTTCAAAAGGACCCTCTACGTTACGGTGACCGGCCTGGTCGTCTATATCCTCAGTTTTGTTTTCAGGATCGCACTGGCCTATTTCAAACTCAAGCAGCAGGCCGAACAGATGCAGGAACAAAAAAGCCTGGCAGAACTCAACCTGCTGAAATCCCAGGTGCAGCCACATTTCCTCTTTAATACCCTCAACAATATTTATTACGAGGCCTTCCGGGAATCTCCCCGGACCGCGACCCTGATCGGCCGTCTCTCCGATATCATGCGCTATTTTGTCGATGAGAGCCCCAGGGAAAAGGTGGCGTTGGCCACGGAGATCCAGTTCCTGGAAAATTATATCGCCCTTGAAAAAATTCGCATCCGCCACGAAGTGCCGGTGAACTTTATACAGGAATGCAGCAGGGAACGCAGCATCCCGCCGATGCTGCTGATGACCTTTGTAGAGAATATCTTTAAGCATGGGATCGACCGCACCGAAGGCGGCGATAAGAAGATCACGATCTCACTCCGGGAACAGGACGGCTATCTTATCTTCCGGACAGAGAATCCCCTGGCGATCGTCCTGACGCCTACCGGAAAAGAAGGGTTTGGCATACGCAATCTGCAAAAACGGCTTACCTTGTTATTTGGGAACGATTACGAACTCAAGGTCGGTCCCCGGGAACATTCTTTTAACGCCCATTTAAAAATTCCACTCAAATGAGTCTTCGTTGTATCATTGTGGATGATGAGCCCAATGCCGTGAACCTGCTGGAGATGCTGATCCGGCAAAACACCGGTTGGGAGGTGCTCGCCAAATGCTATGACGCCATGGAAGCGCTGGCCTTCCTGAAAACACAGCCGGCCGATCTTATTTTTCTCGATATCAATATGCCGCAGCTTAGCGGAATGGACCTGGCCAGCCTCTTACCCAAGGAGACCCGCATCGTATTTACGACCGCCTATTCGGAATATGCAGCGGATAGCTATGCATTCCAGACGATCGATTACCTGCTAAAACCCATTACCCTGAAAAGGTTCTATACCGCCCTGCAAAAGATCGATGCGCATTTCTCCCAGCAGGCCCCGCCCGGAAGCGCGGAGAGACCGCCCCCCTCTTCCATGCCCGCGGGAGAGTATTTTTTTGTCAAATCAGGCCGGCAGTTGTTCAAGATCCTTTTAAAAGATATCCTCTATTTTGAAGGCGAGAAAGAGTATGCAAGGCTCGTGACCTCTACGGAAAAAGTATTGGTCTACCGACGCCTCAAGGATATCGAGGAACAGTTGTTCCCTGCTTTTGTCCGGGTGCATAACTCGTATATCGTCAATATCGCGCAGGTGGACAGTATCCGGGACAACCATATTTTCATCGGGGAACGACAAATCTCTATTAGTGAAAAATTTAGGGATAATTTTATGAATATCATCCGGCAAAGGGTATTTTAGGGGTATAATTGATCGCTAATTCCTATCTATGTCAAAACCGGTGCGTATTTTCTGGCTTCTTTTCTTTTCAGGCCTTGTGGCTTTCGGCCTTTTTGTCTTCTTTATCTGGGTCGGAGCTTTTGGCAAACTGCCCTCCCTCCAGGAACTGGAGAATCCTACGATCCTGCTGGCCTCGGAAGTGGTGGCCGATGATGGCACCCCTATGGGGAAATTTTACCAGGAAAAAGGCAACCGTACCCATATCGAATACAAGGACATTTCGCCAAATGTGATCAATGCCCTCGTAGCGACGGAAGATCTCCGATTCTATGAGCATTCCGGTATCGATGGGAGAGCCGTCCTCCGGGCCATTCTCTTCTTCGGCAGGGATGGGGGCGGCAGTACGCTGACCCAGCAATTGGCCCTGAACATGTTCAATGGAGAACGATCGCACAATCTCGTCGGGAGGATCACGCAAAAATTAAAGGAATGGATCATTTCCATCGAACTGGAGAGGAATTTTACCAAACAGGAAATCCTGGCCTTGTATCTCAACCAGGTCTCCTTCAGCGATAATGTATACGGGATCCTCAATGCTTCCCGGACCTTTTTCCAGAAAGACCCCGCCAACCTGAGCGTCGATGAGGCGGCGGTGTTAGTGGGCATGGTCAATAATCCCCGTTTGTTCAATCCGCGTAATTATCCAAAAGCTGCTATCGAGCGGCGCAATGTCGTGATCAACCGGATGATGACCGGTCATTTCCTGGCGCCGGACGAAGCCATAGCGCTGAAACAAAAACCTATCGACCTCAGCCATTACCGCAAACTGGATGAGAACAACGGACTGGCTCCTTATTTCCGGGATGTGCTGCGTACGGACTTGAAAAAATGGTGCAAGGAACATATCAACCCGGCAACGGGAGAAGCGTATAATCTTTACCAGGACGGCCTCCGGATCTATACGACAATTAATCCGCGGATGCAGCTTTACGCCGACGAAGCCGTTATCAGACAAATGCCCTTCCTGCAAAAGGTCCTGGATGAACAGGCCGATGTACGAAGAGGAGCGATCTGGGACGATCATGCCAATGTACTGGAAGTGGCCATGCACAATAGCGAGCGATGGAAGAACGGCGAGGAACAGGGGCTTTCCGTTCCGGAGATCCGCCGCAGCTTCTCCCAGCCCGTGAATATGAAGGTCTTTGCCTGGACAGACAGCAAAGAAAAAGATACGGTGATGACGCCTCTCGACTCCATCAAATATCACCGGCAAATGCTGCAGACGGCCTTTATGGTCATAGACCCTTTTACAGGCACCGTGAAAGCCTGGGTCGGGGGCATCGATTTCAGGAATTATAAATTCGATCATGCCAATATCAATACCAAGCGGCAGGTGGGCAGTGCCATCAAACCTTTTTTGTATGGTCTCGCCATCGAAGATTTCAACTTCACTCCCCAAACGGTCTGTGAGGCCGAGCAGCAATATTTCCCCGGCTTTGGCTATGTGCCGGCAAGGGTATCCAGGGTCCATGGCACCCGTACGATGGCCCGGGGCCTTGCGGGTTCGATCAATGAAGTGGCGGCTTATATCATGAAGCAGTTGGGACCCGATGGCCCGCAGCGATTTGCCGACTTCCTCAATAAGCAAGTGAATATCCCTACCCCGATCCAACCCTACCCTTCCATGGCGCTGGGGGCCTGCGACCTATCCCTTTATGAAATGCTCTGGGGCTATACGATCTTTCCTTCCGGGGGATTTGGGACGAAGCCTATTTATCTTTCCCGGATAGAAGACAAACATGGCAATGTATTGGCACGCTTCGTCACCGACCGTAAGGAAGTCATCAGCGCGTCGACGGCCTATACCATGGCCCGTATGATGCAGGGACCCGTAGAACCCGGAGGTACGGCGCCCGGACTCCGCGCACGCTTAGGGGTCGCCCAGATGGGAGGAAAGACAGGCACCACCAATGATAATTCCGATGCCTGGTTCCTCGGCTATACGCCCCAGTTGCTCGCAGGGGCCTGGGTCGGCTGCGACGATCGTTTTATTCACCTGGAAAGCGGACTGGGTTTTGGCGCCGAAGCAGCCCGGCCGATCTGGGAATATTTTTTTATGAAGGCCCTTGCCGATCCGGCACTGGGACTCGATAAGACAGCCCTCTTCGCAAGACCCGACAGCGTCAGGGCTGGAAGCGTCTATGACTGGCAGAAATATTTCGATAATGGTCCGGTCCCCGGAGCGGCGGGAGACAAGCAGGGCAATGGCCACGCCAACGATTATATAGATACGGTAAAGGCAAAACCCAACCAGTATTAAATATTGCCTATGCAAAACATCGATTGCCTTGTAATAGATGATGAGCCGAATGCCGTTCAATTACTGGAGGACTACATTGCAAAAGTCCCTTCGCTGACCCTGCAAAAGGCCTGCTTCGATGCGAAGGAAGCACTGGAATTCCTCCGTCACTCCCATGCCGATCTCCTTTTCCTGGATATCAATATGCCCGGGCTGAGCGGAATGGAACTGGCCGGCATCTTACCCCGGCAGCAGAAAATAATATTCACCACGGCCTATTCGGAATACGCCATCGAAAGCTATGAGTATAACGTAATTGACTACCTGCTCAAACCCATCTCCTTCAAACGATTCCTGAAGGCCGTCGAAAAAACGGATCAGATCCTCCATGAGCAGCCTTTTATCTCTCCTTCCGCCGATTATATCTTTGTAAAATCGGATAAGAAAATGATCCGGCTCTCCCTCCAGGATATCTTATATTTCGAAGCGGTGAAAGAATATATCTATATCCACACCGCCCAGCAAAAGATCCTGATCTATAAACGAATGAAGGAACTCGCGGAAAAATTACCCCCGGATTTTATCAGGGTCCATAATTCCTACCTGATCAATTGCAAGCATATCGGCAAGATCGAAGGCAATCATGTGCTCATCGGGCATCAGCCGATCCCCCTGGGGATCTCCTATAAGGACGCCTTTCTGCAGTTCATCCGGAACAGGGCGCTCTAGCGGGGAGAACACCCGAGGCAGCACGCAGCCTCTCAGGCCAGCAAGATCCAGTCTTTAAAAGCCTTTGCCTTTACCTGGCTGATCGTGATCGACTCGGAGGGGTCGGGCGCCAGGGTCAGCTCCAGTTTGCCTTTTTTACCGGGCCTGAATTTCACCACTGCGTTGATGCTAATAAGGTATTTTTTATTCACCCTGAAAAAGCAGCCGGAACGCAAAGTGGCTTCGATATCCCGCAGGGCTTTTGCCGCAATATATTTGTAGCGGGTCTTCAGATCGACCATATAGGACACCCCGTTCTCGACATAGAAATAGGCGATATCCTCCAACCTGAACACGATATACTCTCTGCCTCTTTTCGCCAGGATCCTTTTTCCTCCATCCGGCAGCGAATTGGCGGTGTCATAACCCGTCCTCTCCGGCGCCTCCCATTCGAAGGGCCCGGACTTAACAAGACGTTCCATTTTCAGCGTGTCATTCAGCATAGATCCAAATTTCCTCCTATTCCCTTCTGCTGAAAAATTATTTCAACGAACTGCGGCTTTGCTTCAATAACTTTTTTTCCCTAAAGGGAAAACACTCCCGTAATGGGAAATTTTCCCAGCTCGTGCCAGGACTAAACAATTGATCATCAAAAGATTACAATTGGGCATACAACTGGTCTATATACCTGTAACTATAACACGCTAATAAAGATACCCATGAAAAAATTTTACACAACTACCCTAAAGATTGCCCGCCTTTTTCTGGCAGTCATTGCCTTACTGGCAACCGAAAAAACGATGGGTCAGGCCTGTACTCCCCTGGGAGACCAGACTACGTATGGTACGGGTACTACCTGGATCGGATATGTCTATTCGGACAAAACGCTCACAACGTATAAAGGATATGTAAATGAAGGCAGCGCCGGCAATTCCAATTTCGATGAGAGCTTCGGCGGGGACGTTGTGACATATAACACCAACGGATGTTCCATCACGACGGAAAATTTCAGCTTACGTTATAAACTTACACAGACCTTCGCCAATGCGAATTACCTTTTTACGGTTGGAGGCGATGACGGATATCGGCTTAGCCTCGATGGCGGCGCCACCTGGGCGATCAATAACTGGGGCGACCATAGCTATGCCAGCAGCACTTATACGATCGCCCTTAACGGCACTTATAATATGGTATTGGAATATTACGAGAGCGGAGGTCAGAACAGGATATCCTTTAATGTAGCTGCTATCTGCATGGGCACGGGTAATCCCAATACTTACGGGACCAATAATGTATGGCAGGCTTATCTCTACCAGGGTATGAATTTCGATCTGTATAAGGGATCCATAACAGAAGGTACTTCCATGAATCCTAATTTCAACGAAAATTTCGGCACCTCGAACGGCACCTATACTACGGGCAGTTGCTCTATCCAGACCGAGCAATTCAGCGCGCGTTACCGCCTGCAGCAGAACCTTGTGTCCGGACACTACCTCATCACCGTGGGTGGGGATGATGGTTACCGATTTAGCCTGGACGGAGGCGCCACCTGGGTGATCAATAACTGGAACGACCATGGCTATACCACTTCCACCTATACTGCCACGCTCTCCGGGCTTAAAAATATGGTATTGGAGTATTATGAGAATGGGGGTGGTAATGTCGTAAGTTTCAGCATGTCGTCTACGCTCTTACCGGTCACCCTGGTGACCTGGTCGGTATCGGAATTAGCCGCCGGTGAGCAACAGTTGAAATGGACCTCGACGGATGCCGTGAATTTCGATCATTTTATGATCCAGCGCAGTACCGATGCCGTCACCTTCAGCGACGTTCACAGCATCGCCGGGGCAGGCAATACGGGATTAACGCAGGCTTATTCCTATACGGATGGCTTCTCTTACGACGGTACGGTGTACTACCGGCTGGTCATGGTAGATAAAGACGGTACGTTCAACTATTCGAATATCATCAGTCTTGTATTAAATACGGCCCGCGGCACCAGGATCTATCCTACGGTGGTAGAGAACGGGACCCTCTTCATCGAGACCGCGCAATCCATCAACGGCGCCAAGCTGGAACTGTTCGATATGAGCGGCCGCAAGCTCCAGGAAAAGAATTGGGCCAACCTGAGTGGCCGTCAGCAGCTTACACTCAGCGCCAACGGCCATACAGGAATGACGGCAGGTGGTTATGTTGTCCGGCTTTCAGACGGCCATTCCATCCTTGCCAGGCAGATCATCCTTGTAAAGTGATCAGTTGTTGGCATTATAAGGTTGATTGGGCAGGAACTCATCAAAATCATCATAGGTCATCGTGGAATTGGGCCCGGGTCCCCCGGTACCGACAAAACTCCGGCCTTTGATCGTAAAGGCCACCGCACCTACCCGGACCTGCCGGTGATAAGCGGTCCGCCTGGCCCATTGGTCATGCACAAAATCATAGACCCAGGTAGTGGCCAAAGGCTGAATATTCTCGCCCAGGGTCAGGTAGGCCGAATCCCCGTTGACAAATGTCACCGCATACTCCCGCTGAATATCGGTATAGCCATCATCCTTCGTGCTCGTATTATCATTAATAAGGTCGCCCAGCCGGAGCCAGGGTGCAGGTTGCGTAGGATCGAACGACCAGAAGTCCTTTGTCATCGATGCGTCGCGGGAACCGCCCAGCAGGTAAGCTTTATCATGGTATACAAAGACGGTCGCCCCTCTCCGCTTGGAAAGATCGCCCGATGTCCCGATCGTGAGCACCCATTTGTCCTGCTGCGGATCGTACTGGTAAAAATCATTCAGCCAGTTGCCATTATAACCCGTCCCGATATATCCATTGCCCTTTACAGCAAATCCCACCGCGTCATAACGGGCCTCGCCCGGGAAAGTGTTTTTGATGGTCCATTGGTTGAGGGACGGATCATATTGATAGAAATCATTGTACATCTTCACCCCATCATATCCCGTACCCACATACCCAAAGCTCCCCAGCCCGAATGCCACGGCATTACTACGCGGAGGCGCGGGAAGGCTCTGCACCTGTTTCCAACCGCTATCCGTATTGAAACTCCAGAAATCATTCAGGCGGTCATTTATACGGCCGGGACTCACCGTGGAGTTATAGCCCGTTCCTACATACGCGATATCGCCGATCGTAAAGGATACGGCATTGCTCCTGGGCACGCCCCTGATCTCGGCGCTTTCAAGCCAGTTACCGATCTGGGTGGGTGAGAGATGGGGTTCTTTGCAACTGCAGCCGGCCAAGATGGCTAAAGAGAGGACATAGCTCGCGCTAACGAGCGAATAATTTGCACGCAACATACGGGGTTCGATTTTAAGGTTGGTTAGAAATTTGTATTGGTAATGGCGGCCGCTGATACTTAAGATCAATTTTCACCGGGTACGGCTGCAATGCGATTGTTAATGTTTTCTATAAGAAATGTTAACCTGAATTATGATCTCTATCTTTACGATCTCATGAACCATATGCTGCACGCACTGCATTTTTTTCTTCGCCCCTTTTTGACCGGCTACCTTTTCTTTTGCATTTCCGGGCTAAAAGCCCAATCTCCATCGCGACCTTTCCCGCAGCATGTCCTTTACGGTGCAGGGGTCATCAAGCCCGATCATATCCCCCAGCGGGAAATGGATGATAGCGTACGTTCCTTTTACCGGGTATGGAAAGAACATTATATCCGAAAGGGCTGCACTGAAGGACAATATTATGTATGGTTCGAAGGGCCCGACAAACACAAACAATGCGTATCCGAAGGCCAGGGTTATGGCATGCTCGTCGTAGCATTGATGGCAGGGGCGGATCCCTCCGCCAAGGTCCTCTATGACGGGCTTTACCATTACTACCGCTCCCATCCAAGCAAGGCCGAGCCAAGGTTGATGGCCTGGGCCCAGAGAAAAGATTGCAGGGACGTGGATGGCAGTTCTGCCACGGATGGAGATATGGATATTGCCTATTCCCTGTTACTGGCCCATGCACAATGGGGCAGCAAGGGCGCCATCCCCTACCTGAACGAAGCAAAGGAGATGATCGCGGCGATCCAGAAAGAAGAGATCAATCAAAAGACCTTCTCCGTCCTGCTGAGCAATTCGGTAGAACATGACAGTAAAGATTATTTCGACATGCGGAGCTCGGATTTTATGCCAGCCCATTTTCATGCCTTCAAAGCCGCTTCGGAAGATGTCCGGTGGGACCAGGTGCTCGATCGTACTTACCGTCTCTTTGGATATATGCAGGAACGCTATAGCCCTGAAGCTGGACTCCTTCCCGACTTTATCAATCATATTGCGATGGATGGCCATGCCATACCCGCCCGCCCGCGCTACCTGGAATCCCGCTATGACGGGTCTTATAATTACAATGCCTGTCGGGTACCCTGGCGGATCGCAACGGATCTGATCCTGAACGGCGACCCTCGGGCTGCTCCCATCCTTGAAAAGATCAACCGCTGGGTGCGTTCCACCACCCAGGACAATCCTGATAATATTTCGGCGGGATACAGTCTCGGCGGGACCGATCTGAAAAACCGGTATTATGAGGCCCTCTGCTTCATCTCTTCCTTTGCCGTATCGGCCATGATCAACCGCCAAAATCAGCCCTGGCTCAACAAGCTATGGGATTATATCATTCATTTCAGGTCTGCGCAGTTCGATTATTACGACAATAGCATCAAGATGATCAGCCTGATCATCCTTTCGGGGAATTATTGGAAGCCTTGATCCCCATATATGCTCATTTGCTCATTTGCTCATTTTGCTTTTTTGCGGTGCTATGTACTCATCGCCCCTGTTTTTTCTCATCGGCCAGCGTTAAAGCCCATCTTTATAACGCCCATCAGCTAATCTGTCATCAGCAGTAGCAACAACTCGAAAAAAATGTGGCTCCTGAGTCATAGCACCGCCATGGCCGCGGACTGTGCAGGTTGCTGAAGGATGTACCCGATAGAGTCAGGGTTTTAAACGGTTGAGAATATACTTCCGCAAACGAATTGAAACGGAAACTCTGACGAGTTGAAGCAGACGGGAATTCCGATGAGTTGATGCAGGTAGAAGTGGCCGCCTTTACTGTACAGGCGCCCCATTCCTCCTCTCCTCGCTCGCCGTCTTCATCAGTTGATCGCCTTCCTGCAGGTCGCCATAGATCTCCATCATCCCATTCTCTTCGCGGCCTTTCTTCACATCGACCCATTGCGCCTTGTGATCCACCACCCGGATAACGAATAACCTTTCCGTGGAATTGACCACCGCCGTCGAAGGTACGAGGAAGGTGCTGTCCCTGGCGGGCAGCGGCACATTCACTTCCGCCACCATGCCGGGCAGGAGTCGCTTATCATTGTTAAAGACATCCATTTCGATGCGTTCGGAACGAAGGCGATTGTCCAATGCCCCGGCGAGACGGCGGACCTTTGCATGGAAGAATTCATTGGGTCTTGCCTTTACTGCGAATCTCACTTCGTCCTTGTCGGTAAGGTAGCCCGTGTACGCTTCAGGGACGGAGATCACCAGCCGAAGATGCTTCTGTTCCTGGAGAGTGAACAGCGGCAGTTCAGAGCCTTTGCCGGAAGGCCCGACATAAGCGCCCAGGTTGACATTACGGGAGGTGATCACTCCGTTGAAGGGGGCTCTTATTTCCAGGTACTTCAAGGTCTCCGCCACTAC
>Ga0307516_10002817_pt1 | contig 22927 bp, 19 predicted proteins | sample 19_EM_MG_FD_203310 | JGI IMG/M metagenome (GOLD analysis project Ga0307516, IMG submission 203310) | Populus trichocarpa ectomycorrhiza microbial communities from riparian zone in the Pacific Northwest, United States - 19_EM | ecosystem: Host-associated > Plants > Roots > Unclassified | place... | reverse complement strand
GCGCAGATGGCCGGCCTGCAGGTGGTCGTGACGAAGTGCGACGAGGAAGGCAACATCGATCTGGCCGATCTCGAGGCCAAGTGCACGCAGCACAGCGCGCAGCTCGCCTGCATCATGATCACCTACCCTTCCACCTACGGTGTGTTCGACACCCACGTGAAGCAGATCTGCGCGCTCGTTCACGAGCATGGCGGGCGGGTGTATGTCGACGGTGCGAACATGAACGCGCTGGTCGGCGTGGCCGCGCCCGGCGAGTTCGGCGGCGACGTAAGCCACCTGAACCTGCACAAGACCTTCTGCATTCCGCACGGCGGCGGCGGGCCTGGCGTCGGGCCGACCTGCGTGGTGGCCGACCTCGTGCCCTACCTGCCGGCGCACCGCTCGGCAGGCATCGGCACCGATTTGCAAGTGGGTGCCGTTTCCGCTGCGCCGCTCGGCAACGCGGCGGTGTTGCCGATCAGCTGGATGTACATGCGCATGATGGGTGCCGAGGGCCTCACGGCCGCAACCGAAACCGCGATCCTCTCGGCCAACTACATCGCGGCACGCCTGGCCGACCACTACGAGGTGCACTACAGCGGCAACGTCAAAGGCATCAAGGGCGGTGGCGTGGCGCACGAGTGCATCCTCGACCTGCGGCCGCTGAAGGAAGCCACCGGCGGTGCTGCGGGCGTGAGCGCCGAAGACGTGGCCAAGCGCCTGATCGACTACGGCTTTCACGCGCCGACGCTGAGCTTTCCGGTTGCAGGCACGCTGATGGTCGAGCCGACCGAGAGCGAATCGCGCGAAGAGCTCGACCGGTTCTGCGACGCGATGATCGCGATCCGCCACGAGATCGCGAAGGTCGAGTCGGGCGCCTGGCCCAGAGACGACAACCCGCTGAAGGCCGCACCGCACACCGCCGAAGCGCTGTTGAAAGCCGACTGGCCGCACGCCTATTCGCGCGAGGAAGCGGCTTATCCGGTGCGCGCGCTGCGGCACAACAAGTACTGGTCGCCGGTCGGGCGCGTCGACAACGTCTGGGGCGACCGCAACCTGATGTGTTCCTGCCCCCCGCTCTCCTCCTACGAGACCTGACCCGTGGCGGTATCGGTCTTCGACCTGTTCAAGATTGGCATCGGCCCCAGCAGCTCGCACACGGTCGGGCCGATGCGTGCGGCGCGGCTGTTTGCGCTGCGCCTTCAGCATGAGGGCCACCTCGAAGCCACCGCGCGGGTCTGTTCGCAGCTCTACGGCTCGCTCGGCGCCACCGGCAAGGGCCACGGCAGCGACAAGGCGGTGCTGCTCGGGCTGGCCGGTGCCGAGCCCGACACGGTCGACGTCGAAAGCATCGCGGCCCGGCTCAAGCAGATGCGCGACGACAAGCGCGTCGCGCTGCTGGGCACGCACGAGATCGGCTTCACCGAGAAGACCGATCTCATCTTCTACCGCCGCGAGACGCTGCCCTTTCACGCCAACGGCATGCGCTTCACCGCGTTCGATGCAAACGGTGCAGAGCTGCTGACACGCACCTATTACTCGGTCGGCGGCGGCTTCGTCGTCAGCGACGAAGTCGCGCACGACGGCAGCCTGCAGAAGGTCATTGCCCCCGACACGACCGTGCTCGCGCACCCGTTCCACAGCGGCGCCGAGCTGTTGGCGCTGACCCGACAGCACGGCTGCAGCATCGCCGAGTTGATGCGCCGCAACGAACGCCACTGGCGCAGCGACGCCGAGATCGACGCCGGCCTGCTCAAAATCTGGGCCGTGATGCAGGCCTGCGTCGTGCGCGGTTGCAAGACCGACGGCGTGCTGCCGGGTGGCTTCAAGGTGCGGCGCCGCGCGGCCGACCTGCACCGCCAACTCTGCGCAAACCCCGAGGCGGCGTTGCGCGACCCGCTGCAGGTGCTCGACTGGGTCAACCTCTACGCGCTGGCGGTCAACGAAGAAAACGCCGCCGGCGGTCGGGTGGTCACCGCGCCGACCAACGGCGCCGCCGGCATCGTGCCGGCCGTGTTGCACTACTACACCCGGTTCGCGCAAGGGCCACATGGAGAGCGGGCCACCGACCAGGGCGTGGTCGACTTCCTGCTCACCGCCGCGGCCATCGGCCTGCTCTACAAGGAGAACGCCTCGATCAGCGGCGCCGAAGTCGGCTGCCAGGGCGAAGTCGGCGTCGCCTGCTCGATGGCGGCGGGAGCCCTGTGCGCCGTGCTCGGCGGCTCGCCGGCGCAAGTCGAAAACGCCGCCGAGATCGGCATGGAGCACCACCTCGGACTCACCTGCGACCCGGTCGGCGGCCTGGTGCAGATCCCGTGCATCGAACGCAACGCCATCGCTTCGGTCAAGGCGATCAACGCGGCGCGCATGGCGCTGCGCGGCGACGGCACGCACCACGTGAGCCTCGACAAGGTGATCAAGACCATGCGCGAAACCGGCGCCGACATGATGAGCAAGTACAAGGAGACGGCTCGCGGTGGCCTGGCGGTGAACATCGTGGAATGTTGAGGAACGGTAGGCGCCGTACAACGCTGTCACCAGAACACGCACTTCGGTGCTTGACCGCCATCGAACTCCGTTCGGACAATGCCGCACCTCCTTAGCCCCACCCCGGCCCACTGCAGCCCCATGTCCCGCCCGCCCCGCGATCGTGAAGCCATCTTCGGCCCCTCGGGCCGGCGCATGCTCTACGAACAAACCCTGCACGCCTCGGAGTTTTCAGACGGGCCTGAGGGGCAAGTGGCCATCGTGCTGCTGGAAGTCGGCCTGGCTCCGGGCAGTTCCCACCTCAGCGAGCGCATTCTCGAGCCGGTGACCTCGAAGCTGGCCAGGGTGCTCAACGCCAGGTTGCGTTCGATCGACGTGCTCGTGCGCACCGCCGACACCGAACTCGCGGTCTTGCTCGCGCAATCGCACCTCGGGGTGGCGGCTGCGTTTTCGGAACGCCTGAAACAGCCGATCGACCAGGCCTTGAGTGAAATGAACGTGGCCTCCGACATCGTCGTCAGCATGGGGCTGGCCGCCAACCCGCCGGCCAGCGCCTGGGGGCCCGAGGCGCTGATCGAACTGGCCGACTTCAGGATGCGCTCGGCGCGGCAGCGCGCGGTTGCGCTGAAGTCGCGCGAATGGGCGGTCGAAGTCGACGGTGACTCGATTCCGCAGGCCTGGACAGATTCCGAAATCTGGCCCGCCACAACCGTTATTACCAGCCACATGGGGCTCTTGTAAAGCGGCATCGTGGTCGCCCGGCGGTGGAACGCCTTATGCATGCTGCACCTGCACATCGACTCAAAGCAGGAGGGCAGCCCCATGTTGGACAAAACAACCACCAAGTTCTCGCACGTCAAGCCGGCCGACACGTCGTGGCGCTCCGACGGCTTGCGCGACTTCTTTCTCTACAAGGATCTGGGGGTGGCCGAGGCCACGTCGGGGCGTGTGATCGCCCACCTGGTGAAGGCCAACATGGCACCAGAGAAGGGCACCGGCTGGCACCGCCATGAAGCGGAGTTCCAGATCGTGTTCATGACCAAGGGCTGGGCCAAGTTCATGTACGGCGACCAGGAAACCCTGGTCGAGGCCGGCGACTGCGTGCACCAGCGCCCGGGCATCGTGCACTACCTGTTCGACTACTCACCCGACATGGAGTACCTCGAGATCGTGGGGCCGGCCGACTTCAAGTCGATCGACGTGCCGGCGCCGTGCGAGGTGCCTCCGCCGACCCCCTGGAAGTAAAGCCTTTTCGGCCGGCGGCCTGTCGGCCGCGACGCTTCAGAAGTCCATGTCGAGTTCTTCGATGTCGTCGGGCTCCAGCTTGGCGGCCGCCACCCATTCCTTCATCTCCGGCATCGCCATGATCGTCTGGCAATACTGGATGCAGGGCTTGTTGAGCTTCACGTCGTAGGTGAGGAAACGTGTGGCCACCGGCGCGTACATCGCGTCGGCCATGCCACGCTGCTTGCCGAACAGATAGGGCCCGCCGTAGGTGGCGAGGCACTCGGTCCAGATCTCGACGATGCGGTCGATGTCGGGCTGGGCGCCGGCCCAGACCTTGTGGCCGGGGAACTTGGCTTTCAGGTTCATCGGCAACGAGGCGCGCAGGTTCGCAAAGCCCGAGTTCATTTCGCCGCTGACCGAGCGGCAATGGGCACGCGCGATCCGGTCGTCGGGCATCAGGCCGGCGTTCGGCTTGATCTCGTTCAGGTACTGCGCAATCGCCAGCGTGTTCCAGAGCTTGGCGCCGTCGTGCGTCAGGCAGGGCACGCGGATCGAGGGGGCGAGCAGCAGCAATTCCTTGCGCGCGTCGGCGTCGTCGGGCGAGACCATCACCTCCTCGAACTCGAGCCCGACGAAGCGCGCCATCAGCCAGCCGCGAAGCGACCACGACGAGTAGTTCTTGCTGCTCAGCGTGAGCGTGGCCACCGCCTTGCCTGGCTTGGGCTTCGCCGCCGTCTTGGCCGCAGGCTTCGCGGTGCTCTTGCTCGAAGCGGTCTTGGGCTTGGGTGGGGTGGCAACTGGCATGGTGGCTCTCCGGCGCGAAGGTTTCCAGGTTCGGGTTGCAAGGGATGTGCCACACGCGCTGGCGCGGTAGTTGCAGAGACACCCTCACGAATCAGAACCGGAGAAAGCATGATGTACCAGGCCTACCAGGCGCAGTCCGATCTGATGTGGCCGCTTCGCACGCTGGCAAAATTGTCGGTCCCGATGCTGCAGGACCCGGGCTTCGGGCTGCCGGGCCAGTCGTCGACGCGCCAGATGGCCGCGGCCTGCAAGCTGCTGGAACTCGCCGAAGTGACCCACAAGCGCCCGCCCTGGCGCATCGACAGCGTCGTCGACAAGGGCCAGGCCGTGCCGGTCACCGAAGAAGCGGTCTTCAGCACCCCGTTCGCCACGCTGCTGCGTTTTCGCAAGGAAAGTGCGCCGCCTCAGCCCAAGGTGCTGGTCGTGGCCCCCATGTCGGGCCACTTCGCCACGCTGCTGCGCGACACCGTGCGCACCGTGCTGCAAGACCACGACGTGTACGTCACCGACTGGCACAACGTGCGCGACGTGCCACTCGCGGCCGGGCGCTTCGGCCTGGACGAATACACCGAGCACCTCATCGACTTCCTCGCCGCGATGGGGCCGAACTCGAACGTGATCGCCGTCTGCCAGCCTTGTGTGTCCGCCCTCGCCGCGGTGGCGTTGATGTCGGAAGACCAGCACCCTGCCACACCGGCGAGCCTGACGCTGATGGCCGGCCCGATCGACTGCCGCATCAGCCCCACGGCCGTCAACAAGCTGGCGATGACCAAGCCGATCGACTGGTTCGAGAAGAACCTGATCAGCACCGTTCCCTGGCGCCACGGCGGTGGCGGGCGGCGTGTGTACCCCGGTTTCGTGCAGCTCTCGGCGTTCATGAGCATGAACAAGGACCGCCACGTCAACGCCTTCAAGGAGTACTACCAGCACCTGGTCGACGACGAGTTCGACAAGGCCGAGATCACCCGCACCTTCTACGAGGAATACATGGCGGTGGCCGACCTCTCCGCCGAGTTCTACATCGAGACCGTCGACCTCGTGTTCCAGAAGTACGCCCTGCCCAAGGGCGAGCTGATGTTCCGCGGCCGCCCGGTGAACCCGGCGGCGATCCGCCGCACCGCGCTGGTCACGATCGAAGGCGAGCGTGACGACATCTGCGCCATCGGGCAGACGCTGGCCGCACAAGACCTGTCGAGCAGCCTGCGGCCCTACATGCGCACGCACTACGTGCAACCCAACGTCGGCCACTACGGAGTTTTCAGCGGCAAGCGGTGGCAGAACCACATCTACCCGGTGGTGCGCGACGTGATCCACGTCTCGCAATAGGCCGGCTCTTCGCTGCTCAGGCCACCGACGCCGCTTCGTCGCGTGGTCGGGTTTCCACCGCAGACAGCGTGTCCAGGAACGTGCGGCTCCACTCGTGCACGTCGTGTTCCTTGACTTGCGCCAAAAGCGCCGCATGGCGTTCGCGGCGTTCGCCCAGCGGCATGCGCAGGGCACGCTGGATCGCCTGCGCGGTGGCCGGGATGTCGTACGGGTTCACGAGCAGCGCTTCGCGCATTTGTTCGGCGGCACCGGCAAAGCGCGACAGCACCAGCACGCCGGGATCGGCTTCGTCCTGCATCGCAACGTATTCCTTGGCCACCAGGTTCATGCCGTCGCGCAAAGGGGTGACCAGCGCGACGCTGGCACAGCGGTACAGCGCCGGCAGGCGGCGCCGCGCCCAGACCCGATGCATGTAGCGGATCGGCAGCCAGGCGAGCTCGCCGTAGTCGCCGTTGATCTCGCCCGCCAGGCCTTCGAGCTCGTGCCGCAGGTCTTCGTAGGCCAGCACGCTTTCGCGCGTCGGCGATGCGATCTGGATCAAGGTCGCGCTGTCGCGGTTCTCGGGGTAATTGGCCAGCAGTTCGCGGAACGCGCGGAAGCGGTGCGGCAAGCCCTTCGAATAGTCGAGCCGGTCGACGCCGACGAGCAGCCGCCGGTGGCCGTACTGCTTCTTGATCGTGGCTTCGGTCTGGCGCGACTCGTTGCTGGCAGCCAAGCGCTGGAACTCGCCGACGTCGATGCCGATCGGGTGGGCCCGCGCGATCACGCGGCGCCCCATCGCTTCGAAGCCGCCTTCGCCGAGCGCGCGGGCGCCCGCCTCTTCCTGCACGAAGCGCGCGAAGTGGTCGGCATCCGAGCGGGTCTGCAGCCCCACCAGGTCGTACGCGAAAAGCGATCGCATCAGCCACTCATGGCCGGGAATCGCGGCCAGGATCGGCGGCGGCGGCAGCGGAATGTGCAGGAAGAATCCGATGCGGTGGCGGCAGCCGAGGGCACGCAGCTCGTCGGCAAGTGGTATCAGGTGGTAGTCGTGCACCCAGATCACGTCGTCGGGGCGCAGCAGCGCAGCGAGCTTGCGCGCGAACAGGCGGTTGACCCGCTGGTAGCCGGCAAAGAAGCCGCTGGCGAAGTCGGCCAGGTCGAGTCGGTAGTGGAATGCCGGCCACAGCGCCTGGTTCGAATAGCCCGCGTAATAGGTGTCGTGGTCGGCCTTCGAGAGATCGATGGTCACCAGCTGCACATCGCCTGAGCGCTGGTGATGCACTTCGCCTTCACCCGGCGCGCCGCCTTCGACCACCTTGCCGCTCCAGCCGAACCACAGCCCTCCGCTGCGGGCCAGCGCGTCTCCCACGGCCACCGCCAGGCCGCCGGCCGCCGGCTTGCGCGGGTCTCCCAGGCGGTTCGAAACGATGACGAGGCGGCCGGTGCTCATGTCCGAGCCCATCAAATGCGCGAGTCCCAGGGGGCCGAGAGCCGCATCGCCGCGTTGATGATGCCCACCATCGAATAGGTCTGCGGGAAGTTGCCCCACAGCTCGCCGGTGTGCGGGTGCGTGTCTTCCGAGAGCAGCCCGAGCGGGTTGCGTACCGCCAGCAGCGCGTTGAAGATCCCGCGGGCCTGCTTCTTGCGGCCGATGCGCGCCAGCGCGTCGATGCGCCAGAAGGCGCAGATGTTGAACGAGGTCTCGGGCAGGCCGAAGTCGTCGGGCGCTTCGTAGCGCCGCATGTAGGGCCCGTCGCACAGCGCGGCCTCGAGCGCGTCGACGGTCTTGACGAAGCGCGGGTCCATTGGATCGATGAATCCGACCTCGGCCATCAGCAGTACGCTCGCGTCGAGCTCGCGCCCGCCGAAGCTCTCGGCGAAGGCCTGGCGCTCTTCGCTCCAGGCGTGGGTGAGGATCTTCGCGCGGATCAGCTCGGCCCGATCGCGCCAGAGCGCCGCGCGCCCGCCGAGGTCGAAGGTCTCGGCGATCTTCGACAGCCGATCGCACGCGGCCCAGTTCATCAGCACCGACGAGGTGTGCACGCGCGCGCGGGTGCGCAGCTCCCACATGCCGGCATCGGGCTGGTCATGGATCGCGAAGGCGCGTTCACCCACGAGTTCGAGCAATGCAAACTCCTCGCGTGTGCCGCGGCGCAGCAGCCGGTGGTCGTGGAACGACTGCGCCGCCCCGAGCACGATGTTGCCGTACACGTCGTGCTGGAAGTGCTCGGCGGCCTGGTTGCCCACCCGCACCGGCCGGTGGCCACGGTAGCCGGCGAGGTGCTCGACAACCCGCTCCGGCAGCTCGCGCTCCAGGCCGATGCCGTAGAGCGGCTGGATGTGCTCGCCCACGGTGCTGCCAACCGCGTCGCGCAGCCAGCGCAGGTAGTCTTCCATCGTGCCGACCTCCGACAGGCTGTTGAGTGCACGCACGACGAAAAACGCGTCACGCAGCCAGCAGAAGCGGTAGTCCCAGTTGCGCTCGCTGCCGGGGGCCTCGGGGATGCTGGTCGTCATCGCGGCGACGATCGCTCCGGTTTCTTCGTAGAGGCAAAGCTTCAGCGTGATCGCGGCGCGAATCACCGCCGGCTGCCATTCCAGCGGCAGCGCCAGGCGCCGCGTCCATTGGCGCCAGTAGTGCGCGGTGTGCTCTTCGAGCATGCGCGCGCTTTCCTCGACGCCGCCTTCGAGCGTCTCGTCGGTGCCGAGCAGCAGGCTGATCGGGCCGTTCAGTGTGAACGCGGTTTCATCGAGCACATAGGTGATGGCCGCATCGGTGGTCAGGCGCAGCGACAGGTCGGGGCCGACGAAGCGCAGGTGGTTGCTGCCACGCGTGCGGGCCAAGGTCGCGCGGCCCCAATCGGCGCGCGGCCGCACGATCAGGCGGATGCGCGGCGTGCCCTGGATGGGCCGCACGCGGCGCACCAGCATCATCGGGCGAAAGGCCCGGTCGTGGCGGAAGAAGCGTGGTGCGAAGTCGGTGACTTCGATGCCACCACCCCGGTCGTCGAACAGCCGGGTGCGCAGGATCGCGGTGTTCTCGTCGTAGGCCTGCTCGGTCTTCACGCAGCCTTCGAGCACGACCTGGAAACTGCCGTCCTCGCCGACGCCATCGGCCGAGTCGAGCAGCGCGTGGAACACCGGGTCGGCGTCGAAACGCGGCATGCAACACCACACGAGGCGCGCGCCGGCATCGATCAGCGCGCTGATCGTGCAGTTGCCGATGATCCCCAGGTTCAGGCTGGCGGGCGCCTTCATGGGTTGTGCTCCTCGTGGCGCGCGCCGGCTGCTAGAGCGGCGGCCTGGAGCCAGGTGGCGACGGCGTCGGTGTCGGTCAGCCGGTAGTGCGCCTGCGACTCGCCGGGCCCGACGCGTATGCCGAAGCCGCCCGCGGCCTGCACCGCCCAGATGCCGTCCTCATCGGTGACGTCGTCGCCGATGAACACCGGCACGCGGCCGGCAAATGTGCGGTCGGCCAGATAGGCTTGAACGGCAGTTCCTTTGGACACGGCGCGTTGCTTCAATTCGTACACGCAGTGCCCGCGCAGCAACTCCCATTCGAGGGCCGCGCCGGGCGTATGGGCCACGGCGTCGGCCAGCGCCTCGCGACACAGCTCGCCCAACGCAGGATGCTGCCGGAAATGGAGCGCGAACCCGCTCGGTTTCATCTCCAGGATGAGCCCGGAATGGAGCGCCGCGAGATCGGCGGCGCACAAGACCACAGCGGCCGGCGGTTCGGCCGGGTGCCGCTTGACGTGCCCCATCGGGTCGCGCCGCTCGACACCATGCGCACCGGCCGCTGCCAGCACCAGCGGGTGCAGGAAGGCGTCGATCACGCCGAGCGATCGGCCGCTCACGATCGCCAGCGCCCCTTCAAGCCCCTGCTGCAGGCGCGCAAGCGCGGGCACGACCCAATTGGCCACATGCACATCCTGCGGGCGCTGCGCGAGCGCGACCAGGGTGCCATCGAAATCCAGGAAGAGTGCCGCGGAATCCGGCAAGGGTGGTGGTGCTGCCGTGGGCATCGTCAGCCACGCCCCGCACAAGGCTGCGCGCGGTTTTCGAAAGACAGTCGATCAGATTCGGGACTCATGAAGAAAGAAGGTTCCGCGCCAGGACCCGGACGATGCTGACGCAGGCGTCGGGGAAGGCACAGCGGTCTTCAGGTCGCTCGCCCGTAGGAAAAATCCTACAGCGCCAGTCGGCTCGCGCGCGCGCCGGCGTCAACCGGCTGGCGCGCGCCTTTCACTCCTTGGCCGCCGGCATCCGCTCGGGCATCGCGCCGCCCGCCGATGCGGCCTCGTGCTTCGTGCCGAAGCGGCGTTTCGCCCATGCGGCCAGGCCATCGAGGTAGCTGTAGAGCACCGGCACGACGATCAGCGTGAGCAAGGTCGAGGTGATCACGCCGCCGATGATGGCGCGGCCCATAGACGCCTGGATCTCGCCGCCTTCGTCGAGCGCGAGCGCCAGCGGCAGCATGCCGAAGACCATCGCCGCGGTCGTCATCATGATCGGGCGCATGCGCACCAGGCCGGCCTGCAACAGCGCCTCGGCCGTGTTGAGCCCAGTCTTGCGTGCCTGGTTCGCGAAGTCGACCAGCAGGATGGCGTTTTTCGTCACCAGGCCCATCAGCATCACCAGGCCGATCATCGAGAACAGGTTCAGCGTCGAGCGTGTGACGAGCAGCGCGAGCATCACGCCGATCAGCGCGAGCGGCAGAGACGCCATGATCGCAAACGGCTGCAGGAAGCTGCCGAACTGCGATGCGAGCACGATGTAGATGAACACCACCGCCGCCACCAGCGCCAGCAGAATGCCCTTGAACGCTTCGGCCTGCTCGCGCGACTGGCCGCCCTGGTCGAAGCGGTAGCCCGGCGGCAGCTGCGTCGCGTCGACGAGCTTTTTCACCTCGTTGCCCACGTCGCCGCTGGGCCGGCCGGTCACGCCGGCGTAGATGGCCTGGCGGCGCTGCAGATCCTGGCGTTTGATGACTTCGGGGTTGACCACGCTCACCACATCGGCCACGCGCGACAGCGCGATCGGTGTGCCGTCTTTCGCATAGGCGACCGGCAGGTTGTCGAGTTGCGACACGTTTTCGCGCAACAGTTGCGGCAGGCGCAGTTCGACTTCCACCTGCTCGCCGTCGGGTGCCGTCCAGTAGGTGGCGACATCGCCGTTGACGAAGCTGCGCAGGCTGGTGGCCACGGTCGTCGGTGTGAGGCCGAGCTCGCGCACCGCGTCGGGCCGGATGCGCACCGCGTAGGCCGGCAGGCCGGGCTTGACCGAGGTTTCCAGATCGGTGATGCCCTTGATCTTGCCGATCTTCTCGGCCAAGCGCAGCACCTCGGCATCGAGCACCTTCGGGTCGGGGCCGAGCAGCGAGATGAAGATCGGCCGATTGCCGATCGACACGTCGGCGCCCGGGATCGGCGCGATGGCCTTGCGGATCGCTTCTTCCACTTGCTTCTGCGTGCGTTTGCGCTCGCTCGGCTTGGTGAGCTGCAGCGTCAGCTTGCCGAGGTTGCGGCTGCCGTCCACGTCACCCACCTGGGTCGACATCAAACGCACCTCGGGCATTCCACGCACCAGCTCTTCGACCTGCTTCATCTTCTCGTCGCCGCGGGTCAGGCTCGTGCCCACCGGCATGCGCACGTTGAGCTGGATGTAGCTGTTGTCGGCGTCGGGAATGAACTCGCTGCCGACCAGTGGCGCGAGTGCCAGCGCACCGACGAAGCTGGCCAGGCCCGCGCACAGCACGATGGCGCGTGGCGTGATGGTCGCAAAGCGCACACGCCGCGGCTGGCTCTTGTCACGCTGGCCCGTGGCGCTGAACGGGTGCCCGAACGCCGGGATCGGCGGCACCCACATTTGGTGGCGCTTGCCAGCGAAGACCCAGTGGATCAGGCGCTCGTAGAGCGAATGCATCACGTCGAGCAAGCGGTCGGTCGCGCGCATCAGGTGGCCCAGGCCCCAGACGCGCCCGAGCCGGTTGACCGGCGGGTCTTTCCAGATGCTCGACAGCATCGGGTCGAGCGTGAAGCTGACGAACAGGCTCACCAGCACCGCCACCGCGACCGTGATGCCAAAGGGAAAGAAGAACTTGCCGATGATGCCCTTCATGAACGCGACCGGCACGAACACGGCGCAGATCGCGAAGGTGGTGGCCATGACCGCCAAGCCGATCTCTTCCGTGCCTTCGCTCGCCGCGCGGTGGTGGTCTTTGCCCATGTGGATGTGGCGCACGATGTTCTCGCGCACCACGATCGCGTCGTCGATCAAGAGGCCGATGCACAAGCTCAGCGCCATCATCGTCATGAAGTTCAGCGTGAAGCCGAACGCGTACACCGCGATGAAGGCCGAGATCACCGAGATCGGCAGCGTCAGGCCCGTGATGATCGTGCTGCGCCAGCTGTGCAGGAACAGGAACACGATCGCGACCGTGAGCAGCGCGCCTTCGATCAGCGTGCGTTTCACGCCGCTGAGCGAGTCGCGCACCCAGTCGCTGTCGGCGTAGACGAGCCGCAGCTCCACACCGGCCGGCAGGTTCTTGCGCAGCTCTTCGGTCGCGAGCTTGATGCCCTCGCCGGTCTCGACAATGTTGGCGTCTTGCTGCTTGAAGACCTCGAACGACACCGAAGGCACACCATCGACCCGCGCGATCGAGCTGGGTTCGCGCTCGCGTTCGACCAGCTCGCCCAGGTCGCCGAGACGCACGATCAGGTTGCCGCGGTTGGCGATGACAACGTCGGTGAAGGCCTTGGGGTCGCGCACGCGGCCTTCCACGCGCACCAGCGCGTCTTCCTTGACGCTGCTGAGCAGGCCCACCGGCACGTCGGCGTTGGCGCGTTGCAATGCCGCCGACACATCGGCAGGCGTGAGCTGGTAGGCGCGCAGGCGCTGCGGGTCGAGGTTGATGCGCAATTGCCGCACCGTGAGGCCGCTGACGTCGACCTTGGCCACGCCGCCCACGCGCTCGAGCCGCTTGCGCACGACCTGATCGGCCAGCAGTGAGAGCTCGCGGGCGCTGCGCTCCGGCGCCACCAGCGCCAGGTAGACCGTGGGCTGGGCGTTGTCGCCGTCGAAGCGCGAGATGTAGGGCGCTTTGGCGTCGCGCGGGAAACTCGGCTGCAGGGCCGACACCTTGTCGCGCACGTCTTGCACGGCACGGCTCATGTCGGCGCTGAGCTGGAATTCGACGACCGTCTGGCTGCTGCCTTCCAGGCTGTTCGAGCGGATCATCTTCACGCCGGCAATGCCGTTCAGCGCGAGTTCGATGGGGCGTGTGAGTTCCGTTTCAGCGGCCTCGGGCGACGCGCCCGGGTAGGCCACGCTGACGAAGACGATCGGCGGCGAGATGTCGGGCAGGCGCTCGACGCGCAGCTGGCTGTACGAAAACAGGCCGAGCACGCACAGCGCCGCCATCACCATCGTGGCGAAGACCGGGTTGTTGATGGAGACGCGGGTGAACCACATGTCAGGACGCCTTGTTGGCGGCCGACGACGCGCTTGCCGCCGGCACCGTCGGCGCGGGGGCTTTCGCCACGATCTTCGCCGGCGCCCCTTCCTTCAGGCTGTCGAAGCGCGCGCCCAGCACCTGCAGATCGGGCGTCAGGCCCTGCGTCACCTCGACCCGGCCGCCGACGTTGTCGCGCCTGCCGGTGATGACGATGCGGCGCACCAGCACACCCTTCTCGACCGTCCACACGTAGTCCTGGCCGGAGGCCTGGCCGACGGACGCGATCGGCACGGTCAGGCGCTGCGCGCTGTCGTCGAGCATCACGACCGCGCTGGCGTACTGGCCGGCGCGGAAGGCTTCGTCGGGGTTGGCGAGCACCACCACGACGCGGATGCCGCGCGTGCCCGGCTCGGCCGATGGTGCGATCCGGTCGATGCGCCCGTTCACCGGCGCGGCCGCGCCTTCGACACGTACCGAGAGCAACTGCCCCGGCTTGAGCGCCGAAACCTGGTGCGTGCCGACGACGCCGGCGAGTTCGAGCACCGACAGGTCGACGACCGTCATCAGTTCCTGCTCGGCGCTGACCTTCTCGCCCGGCAGCACGTTGCGCCGCCCGATCACGCCATTGATCGGCGCGGTGAGCGCGGCTTCGCGGATGCCGAGCTTCGAAGTGGCCAGCGCCGCCTGCGTCGACTTGAGCTGGGCACGCGCCGTCTCGAGCGTGGCGCGCGACGATTCGAGCGCGTTGGCCGAGATGAACTGCTGGCGCGCCAGGCCTTCGTTGGCAGCATGTGCACGTTCGGCTTCGACCACGCGCGCCTGCGCCGAGTCGACCCCGGCCGAGCGTTCGGCGGCGCGGCTTTGCAGGTCGGCCAGATCGATGCTGCCAAGCACCTGCCCGGCCTTGACGCGGTGGCCCTCGGCGACCGAGAGCGCGAGCAGCGTGCCCGAGGCCTTGGCCCGCACGACCGCGGTGCGCGGTGCCATCAGCGAGCCCGAGAACTCGATGCGTTCGGGCAAGGCCGCGAGCATCGGCCGTGTCACTTCGGCGGGGGTGAATTCGAGGGTGACCTGGGGTTTCTTGTCCTTGGAATCGTCGCTGCTTTTGGCACGCGATACGACTGCCAGGGCGACGGCGGCGACGATGATCGCAACGCCTGCGCCCACGAGCCACTGCTTGCGCATGAGGCTTCCTTTCCTGTGTTGTTCTGGTGGACCCGAAGTGTAGACATGGCCCCCAAGCCGCCGCCATCCCTTGCGACAGTCTGCAGATTGTGAGGGTCAGGTTGCTGGCTGGCAGGCTGGAGTGAAAAACGGCTCCAACCGCAGCGCGCGCCAGCAGCACAGCACCGCCACGCCTGCCGCTGCGCTGGCGGCCCAGAACACGGCCGCAAAGCCGAAAGCTTCGCTCAGTGCGCCACCTGCCAATCCGCCGATCACACCCGACACACCATAACCGAGCACTGTGTAGAGCGCCTGCCCGCGCCCGCGCAGCCGCCCCGGGAAGTGCCGGTTGATCACGCTGATGCACGAGCTGTGCTGGGCCGCGAAGGTCAGGGCATGGGTCAGCTGCACCAGCGCCAGCAGCCACGGGCTGGCGCCAAAAGCGGCGATCGCAGCGAAGCGCAGCACCGAGACGCCCGCGGCCAACAGCAGCCAGCCCTGGGCCGACAAGTGCATCAGCCATCGGCCCTGAAACCAGAACCACACCACCTCGGCCATCACGCCCAAGGCCCAGATCAGGCCGACCGCAGCCTTGCTGTAACCCAGCGACACGAGGTAGAGCGAAAAGAAGGCGTACAGGCTGGTGTGCGCGAGCACGGTGAAGAACACGCCGGCGAAAAACCAGGCCACGACCGGCCGGCGCAACACCGCCAACGCCCCGGGCGCGGCCTCGCTGTCGTGCGCCGCTTCGATCACGACCGGCAGGCGCAGCGCGGCCAGCAGCAGCAGCGCCAGCAAGGCCATCACGAGCCAGGGAAAAGCCTGCACGCCCAGGGCCTGCAACACGAAGCCGCTGCCGACCACCGTGACGATGAACCCGATCGAACCCCAGACCCGCACGCGGCCGTAGCGCGCCGCGTTCAGCGTCTCGCCGTGGCTGACGAGGTGGGCGAGCGCCGCTTCACTGATCGGCACGACGCCCGCGGTGCAGATGAACAGCGCCGCCGTGGCGGTGGCGATCCAGGCGTAGGCCGGCGACACGAACAAGCCCGCCGCGCTGGCCAGGGCGGCTGCGACGGCCACGCGCAGCAAACGGGTGCGTTGCCCGGTGTGATCGGCCAGCCAACCCCAGGCGTAGGGGCTGAACACGCGGGTCGCGCTTTGCAACGACGCCAGTGCGCCGATCGCCAGCGTGCTGAAGCCCAGGCTCTGAAACCACAAGGGCGCGTAGGTGCCGAACAGCCCGGCGTAGGAGAAGTAGGCGAACGAGACTGCGCTGAACGCGAACAGCGCGCGCTTCGACGGCGCGCTGGCGTGCGGCGGCATCAGCCGCGCGCGGGCGACTGCGCCGGGATCGGGGCGGTGGCCACCCGCACGTCGCCGCACTGCGCGCGCTGGCGCAGTGCATGGTCCATCAACACGAGCGCGAGCATCGCCTCGGCGATTGGCGTGGCACGAATGCCGACGCACGGGTCGTGGCGGCCAAAGGTCTCGACCGTGGCCGGCTGGCCCGCCAGATCGATCGACTGGCGCGGGCTGCGGATCGAACTGGTCGGCTTGACGGCGAGGCTGACGGTGATGTCCTGCCCGGTCGAAATGCCGCCGAGCACACCGCCGGCGTTGTTGCTGCGAAAACCTTCGGGCGTAAGTTCGTCGCCGTGCGTTGTGCCGCGCTGCGCCACGCACGCGAAGCCGGCGCCGATCTCCACGCCCTTCACCGCATTGATGCCCATCATCGTCTTGGCGATGTCGGCATCGAGCTTGTCGAACAGCGGCTCGCCCAGGCCCACCGGCACGCCGTGCGCCGCCACGTTGATGCGTGCACCACAGCTGTCGCCGGCCTTGCGCAGGTCGTCCATGTAGGTTTCGAGGCGGGCGATGTCGGAGATGTTGGCGGCGAAGAACGGGTTGTTGGGCACATGCGCCATCGATTCGAAGGGAATCACGATGTCGCCGATCTGCGTCATGTGGCCCGAGAAGGTGGTGCCGTATTTCAGCCTCAGCCACTTGCGCGCGACCGCACCGGCGCCGACCATCGGCGCGGTCAAGCGCGCCGAGGCGCGACCACCGCCGCGCGGGTCGCGCAGGCCATATTTGTGCAGGTAGGCGTAGTCGGCGTGGCCGGGGCGAAAGGTCTGCAGGATGTTGCCGTAGTCCTTGCTGCGCTGGTCGGTGTTTCGGATCAGCAGGCAGATCGGCGTGCCGGTCGTCAGGCCTTCGTACACCCCCGAGAGAATCTCCACCGTGTCGGGCTCGTTGCGCTGCGTCACGTGGCGTGACGTGCCGGGGCGGCGGCGGTCGAGTTCAGGCTGGATGTCGGCTTCCGACAAGGCCATGCCGGGCGGGCAGCCGTCGATCACGCAGCCGATCGCCGGGCCGTGGCTTTCACCGAAGTTGGTGACGCGAAAGAGTTCGCCGAGGGTGCTGCCGGACATGGTGTTGGGCGCCGAAACGCAGTGGCCAGAAGTGACACCACCGCCCGGAGGCGGTGGCGAGTCAGGCGATTTTAGGCCAGCGTGCGGCCGTGCCGAATGCGCCGCTCAGTTCGGCGTGGGCGTCTGCTCGTCGCTCGCGTCTTCGACCGGCCAGTCGCGGATGTAGGCCTTGAGCATGCGGTTCTCGAAGTCTTGCCCGTCGACGACCGCCTTGGCCACGTCGTAGAACGAGATCACGCCCATCAGCGTGCGCTGCGTCAGCACCGGCATGTAACGCGCGTGGCGGCCGAGCATCATGCGGCGCACTTCGTCGATCTCGGTGTCGGGCGTGCAGGTGAGCGGGTGATCGTCCATCACACCGCGCACCGCCAGCGTGCCCAGCGCGCCGCCGTTCTTGACGATCGCCTGGATGACTTCGCGGAATGTGAGCATGCCCACCAGGTCGCCATGGTCCATCACGACCAGCGAGCCGATGTCGCGCTCTGACATGGTGCTGACCGCTTCGTGCAGGGGCTGGTCGGGTGACACGGTGAACAGCGTGCCGCCCTTGACTCGAAGAATGTCGCTGACTTTCATGGTCGCTCCAGGGCGATGGGATTGGGTCAATATAGCCCACAATTCAGAGCGATAACACCCGTGCTGAACCCACAGCGACACCCCAAGCCCGCGGAGACACCATGCCCGGCCACTCAGACCCCGGCTTCGACACGCTGGCGCTTCATGCCGGCGCCGCACCCGACCCGAGCACCGGCGCCCGCGCGGTGCCGATCCACCTCACCACCTCGTTCGTGTTCGAGAACAGCGAACACGCGGCTTCCTTGTTCAACATGGAACGTTCGGGGCACGTCTACAGCCGCATTTCGAACCCGACCAACGCGGTCTTCGAAGAACGCGTGGCCGCGCTCGAAGGTGGCACCGGCGCGATCGCCACGGCGAGCGGCCAGGCCGCGCTGCATCTCGCGATCAGCACCCTCGCGGGTGCGGGCTCGCACATCGTCGCGTCGAGCGCGCTCTACGGCGGCTCGCACAACCTGCTGCACTACACGCTGTCGCGCTTCGGCATTTCCACGAGCTTCGTGAAGCCGGGCGACATCGACGGCTGGCGTGCCGCGATTCGCCCGGAAACGCGGCTGCTGTTCGGTGAAACGCTGGGCAACCCCGGGCTGGACGTGCTCGACATCCCGACCGTGTCCGCGCTGGCCCACGAACACGGCCTGCCGTTGTTGGTCGACTCGACCTTCACGACGCCGTGGCTGATGAAACCCTTCGATCACGGCGCCGACCTGATCTTCCATTCCGCCACCAAATTCCTGTCCGGCCACGGCACCGTGATCGGCGGCGTATTGGTCGACAGCGGCCAGTTCGACTGGGACCGTTCGGGCCGTTTCCCCGAGCTCACGCAAGCCTACGAAGGTTTCCACGGCATGGTGTTCAGCGAGGAAAGCAGCGTCGGCGCCTTCCTGCTGCGCGCGCGCCGCGAAGGGCTGCGCGACTTCGGCGCCTGCATGAGCCCGCACACCGCGTGGCTGATCCTGCAAGGCATCGAAACACTTCCGCTGCGCATGGCGCGGCACATCGAGAACACGCGCAAGCTTGTGGGTTTTCTGGCGGCGCATGCGATGGTCGAGAGCGTCGGTTACCCCGAACTCGAATCGCACCCCAGCCACGCACTCGCCAAACGCCTGCTGCCGCGCGGCTGCGGCTCGGTGTTCAGCTTCAACCTGCGTGGTTCGCGCAAACAGGGCGTGGCTTTCATCGAAGCGCTGAAGATCTTCTCGCACCTGGCCAACGTGGGCGATTGCCGCTCGCTCGTGATCCACCCGGCGTCGACCACGCACTTCCGCATGGATGACGCGGCGTTGGTGCAGGCCGGCATCACGGCGGGCACGATCCGCCTGTCGATCGGCCTGGAAGACGCCGACGACCTGATCGACGACCTGAAACGTGCGCTGAAGGTCGCCGAGAAAGTGGGGGCGTGATGGAGCTGAGCGTTCGCGGCTTCGAGGCCCAGGCCTACGCCTACACCGGCGGCAAACCGCTCGACCCGACCCTGCCCTGCGTCGTGTTCGTGCACGGCGCCTTGCACGACCACAGCGTCTGGACGCTGCTGGCGCGCTGGTACGCGCACCACGGCCACGGCGTGCTGGCCGTCGATCTGCCAGGGCACGGCCGCAGTGGCGGCGCCCCACTCGCAAGCGTCGAAGCGCTGGCCGACTGGTTGCTGGCGTTGCTCGATGCGGCCGGGGTCAAGAAGGCGAGCCTGGTCGGTCACAGCATGGGCTCGCTGATCGCGCTCGAAGCCGCGGCGCGTGCCCCTTTGAAGATCGACGCGCTGGTGATGGTCGGCACCGCGTACCCGATGAAGGTGTCGGAAGCACTGCTTGAAACGGCGCGCACGGCGCCGCTGAAGGCGATCGACATGGTCAACGTGTTTTCCCACTCCACCATCGCCGCAAAGCCTTCCCACCCCGGGCCGGGCACCTGGCTGCACGGCGCCAACCGCGCGCTGATGCGCCGCGTGCAGGCGGGGCAAACGGCGGTCAACCTGTTCCACCACGACTTCGGCGTTTGTGATCGTTATGCGGGGGGCTTGGAAGCCGCGGCGAAAGTGCAGTGCCCGGTTGCGATGATCCTCGGCGAACGTGATCAGATGACCGCGCCAAAACAGAGCCGCGAGATCGCGCAGGCGCTGAAGGCCCGCGTGCACATGGTGGCCGCCGGCCATGCGCTGATGACCGAAGCGCCCGATGCCGTACTCGCAGCGCTGCGCGAAGCCCTGCCCCGGCCACGGTAACCCGCTCCAGCTACGCTTCGCCATGGCTGCCGCCACCGACCCCCGCACTGCCCACGCCGAACGGCTGTTCGACTCGATTCACCTGCCGATCGCGCGCTGGGCCCGGAACGCGGCGCTGCTGTATTGCAACGACAACTACCTGATCTGGGCCGGGCGCACGCGCGAAGCGCTGCTCGGCAACACGCTGCAGGCGCTGTACGGCGACGACGCCTGGGAACGCGCCAGCCCGGCCTTCGAGCTCGCGTTCGCGGGCAGCACCACCAGCTACGAACGCCTGTTGCACCACGGCCCGACGCAGGGTCGATGGGTTCGTGTGCAGGTGTTCCCCGACGTCGACCCGGCCGGCCAGGTCGAGTCGGTCTTCACGATCGGCACCGACATCCACGCCGACGTGCTCGCGCGTGAAGCCTTCACGGCCGCGCAGCTGCGGCTCGACCACTTCACCGACAACATCCCCTACCCGCTGACCTACGTCGACCGCAACTTCGTGCTGCACTTCGTCAACAAGGCCTACACGATCGCGACCCACGAAACGCGCGAAAACCTGCTCGGCCGGCACATCGGCTCGGTGCGCGGCGCCAAGCGCTGGGCCGAACACGAGCCCTACTTCCAGCGCGCGCTGCTCGGCAAGACGGTGCAGTACACGCGCCTGGTCAATTCACTGCCGCAAGGCCCACGCTGGATGCGCACGAGCTACGTGCCCGACTTCGATGACAGCGGCGCGGTGATCGGCCTGTACACGGTCACGGTCGACGTGCACGACCTGACCGTGACGCAGGAAAAGCTCAAGCGCCGCGTCGAGCACGACGCGCTGACCGACGTGCTGAGCCGGCGCACGATGATGGACCGCATCGAAGCCGCGTTGCTCGACGCGAAAGACACGCCGGTGGCGCTGTTCTTCGTCGACCTCGACGGCTTCAAGGCCGTCAACGACCAGCTCGGTCACCGTGTCGGCGATGCCTTGCTGGTGGCGGTGGGCGCGGCGCTGCAGGCCGCGGTGCGGGCCGAAGACGCAGTCGGCCGTTTTGGTGGCGACGAATTCCTCGTGCTCGCCCAGGTGCGCGACGCCGATGGCGCGCAGGCGCTGGCGCTGCACTTGCTGAACGCCGTGCGCACTGTCGCCAATGCCGGCGTGACGATGGGCAGTGTGATGGCGGCGGTCAGCGCGAGCATCGGCTACGCGCTGGCGCCGCAAGACGCGCTGAACCCGATGAACCTGCTGCAACTCGCCGACGACGCAATGTACGCCGCCAAGCGCGTCGGCAAGAACGGGGTCAGGCACTGCGCGGCGGCCTCGTTCGAGGCGACGCGCTGAGCGCGTGTGACCGAACCCAACGCTCAGGCGCGGATCAGCTCGTCGAGCGTCATCGAATCGAAACCGGCACGTTGCCAGAAGGCCTGCAGCGAAGCCGACGGCTCGAGCAACAGGGCCGAGACCAAAGCACGCGCTGGTGTCGTGGCCGGGTCACACAACAGCACGAAGCGCGGGTCGCCCTTCTCGTCGAGACGGCCGACCCAGTCGATCGCGACCAGCGTGTCGAGAATGGGCTCGGTCTGCAGCGGGTCGGTGCGCAGCGCGGCCGAGAGCTCGCCCGCCCCCAGCCCGCCCGCATGCTGCGCATGCGCCCGCGCCAGCTCGGCCAGCACGACGATCGCGAGCTCGAAGCGCGCACCCGGGCCGTCGGGCCAGCGCTTGACGCGCGTCTGCAGGCTCGGAGCGTAGGCGGCGATCACGGCGCCGAGCAAGATGATCACCCAGCCGAGGTAGATCCAGATCAGGAAGATCGGCACGGTCGCGAACGCGCCGTAGACGACCGAGTAGGTCGGCACCTGCAGCAGGTACCAGCCGAGCAGGCGCTTGGCCACCTCGATCCCGGCCGCGGCGAAGACCCCGCCCGCGATGGCATGGCGCCAGCGCACGTGCGTATTGGGCACGTAGTGGAACAGGCCGGCCAGGCCCGCAGCCAGCATCGTGAACTGGACCAGGTTGAGCAGCAGGCTGATGCCCCCGGGCATCGCGCCGACCAGCCCGCCAGACGCCGACAGCGCCCAAGACGTGAGCGACAGGCTCACGCCCAGCAGCAGCGGGCCGAGCGTGGCGCTGGCCCAGTACACCAGCACACGCTGCGCGATCGGGCGCGGTTCGCGCACGCGCCAGATGCCGTTGAGCGTTCGGTCGATCGTCAGCATCAGCGCCAGTGCGGTCAACACCAGCAGCGCCAGGCCAACGGTGCCGAGCCGGTTCGCCTTGTTCGCGAACTGGGTCAGCGCGGCCAGCACCGGCTTGGCAATCGTTTCCGGCACCAGGCTTTGCAGGAAGTACTTCTGCAAAGCGTCCTGGAAACTCGAGAACATCGGGAAGGCCGAGAACACCGCGAGCATCACGGTGAGCAGTGGCACCAGGGCGATCAGCGTCGTGAAGGTCAGGCTGCTGGCAGTCAGGCCGAGGCGGTCTTCGCGGAAGCGGATGCGCAGCGTCTTGAGCGTGTCGAGCCAGGGCCAGGTCTGCAGCGTTTGCAGCAAGCGGGGCAGGTGTTCGTGAAGGGTCGCCTTCCACAGTTGCGTCAAATTCATTGCTGGCATCATAGCCAGCGATGAACCCTGAACCTCCCCCACCTGCCCTGCCCGCCCGCGTCGTCTGGAGCCGCGCACTCGCCCTGGCCAGCCTACTGGCGCTGATCGCGCTCGGGTTGGCCTGGGAGCTCTGGCTCGCGCCCACCGGCCGCGGCACGCTCGCGCTCAAAGTGCTGCCGCTGCTGCTGGCATTGCCCGGCCTGCTGAACTGGCGCCTGTACACCTTTCGCTGGCTCAGCCTCGTGCTCTGGCTCTATGTCGCCGAAGGTGCGGTGCGCGCCGCCAGCGACCGTGGCCTCGGCGCGCCATTGGCACTGCTCGAAGTCGTGCTGTGTCTGCTGCTGTTCGCGGCGTGCGCGGCGCATGTGCGCTGGCGTTTGAGCGCGGCGAAAGCGAGCGCGGCATGAGCCTCGTCGAGAACCTGCGCGGCATCGTCGGCGCAGCGCAGGTGTTGACCGAAGGTGACCTGTCGGGCTATGAACTCGACTGGCGCAAGCGTTACCGCGGCCGCGCGCTCGCGGTGGTTCGGCCGGGTTCGACCGCGGAGGTGGCGGCCGTCGTCAAGGCCTGCGCCCAGCACGGCGCCGGCATCGTCACACAAGGGGGCAACACCGGCCTGGTGGGCGCTTCGGTGCCCGACGAAAGCGGCGCGCAGGTGCTGCTGAGCCTGACGCGCCTGAACCGGGTGCGCCGGCTCGA
>Ga0307516_10002816_pt1 | contig 22927 bp, 27 predicted proteins | sample 19_EM_MG_FD_203310 | JGI IMG/M metagenome (GOLD analysis project Ga0307516, IMG submission 203310) | Populus trichocarpa ectomycorrhiza microbial communities from riparian zone in the Pacific Northwest, United States - 19_EM | ecosystem: Host-associated > Plants > Roots > Unclassified | place... | reverse complement strand
GTGTGGTTGGCATTGTGAAAGTGACTCCGTCTTTCCTGTTGACTTGATCTTTGTGTTTTGTTACGATACTGCTCAGCTCACAGCCATTCTCATGAGCTTCAGCCTCCCAACCTCCTAATTAGGTGACCTTGTATAGCCGCCCCCACGCTAACCCGAAGCGCGCTAGCGCGCGTTACACCGCGCTAAACCCGTTTCAAAAAGAGGACTCTTATCCGAGATAATATGGTAGGTGAATGCTAAATAAGCAAATGTGGAACAGGGAACAGAGGCAGACATAGATATGCTGTCGAATGCTGGATGAGCATATGCTGGACAGTGGAGGGTAGAAGGCTAGATCAGCAAACACTGAATAGAGGACAGAAATATACTACAAAATGAGTTCGCTAGCCTGCAAGCAATCCGTAGCAATATCATATAAATTAAATTATTATCAATTTATTTGCAAAAGTGCTACCTGCCACTAGAAGAGCAGGTTACACAAGACAATCGCATTTTTTTCAGACTCTCTTGTGTTACCCAAACTTTAGTAGTGCATACAACTTCAAACATTTAGGTTTTCCTACATATTTCCTACAAATTTAAAGTTTACACAGTGTGCCAAATAGCTTAGTCAATTACCACAGTGAATCATTAGATGTGAACTCAAATACTTGTTTTGCTCGGCTGATCGCTGGATACAAGTGCAATGACACACGCTTTGCAGTTGCATGTGACAGATCAGTTGAAGTGAGCCCGCTAACTTGTTGTACTTGTCAAATTATTGAAGCGAATAAGATATACATTACCTACAGTAGCAACCTCGATTCTTGTCGGATGCAGATTTGACGTGGGAAAGATCTTTACCTCTCTGCGCACGGCTGTGCACTGTTCTTCGCTGCCGGTGCACTGTTCATTCTGAACTGTGCACTGATCTGCCATGCCTGCACGCTGGCCTTCCCTATCTACACATTGTTCATCCTAAACATTTGGTTTTTCATATAGATATCATTCCAGCTTATGTAAAGTTTACACAACTCACCAAATAGCTTGGTCATTTAGCATGGCCGTGAAAGCCATTGACAAGCAGAAGAAGGTGCAATTCCCCACCATCTGGTGACCAATACTGCGCACAAACCGTAAAAGCTTTTAATGAGTGAAAGAATGAGCAATGTGCTGCCATGCGCAGAGCAAAATGGAGGGCAAAACGAGAAAGACATTGACGAGTGGAGGAACCAGTGATGCGCCACCATCTGCTGAACAAAACGGCACACAAACCATTGCAAAAGCCATGACAAGTGGAAGAATGAGCAATCCGCAGTGATCTGCAGAGCAGAACGGCGTGTAAACCGTGAAAGCTATTGACGAGTGGAAGAATGAACAATATGCTGCCATCCACTGGGGAAAACGGCACGCAAACTGTGAAAGCCGATGACCAGTGGAAGAATGAGAAATGCTCGGATATCCGCTGAGCAATACGGCGCGCAAACCATCGGGAAAGCCATTGACGAGCAGAGGTGTGAGCAATCCGATGCCATCCAGTGAGCAATACGGTGCGCAAACCATTGTGAAAGCCGTTGACGAGTGGAGGTGTGAGCAATCCGATGCCATCCACAGAGCAATACGGTGTGTAAACCTTCGCGAAAGTCGTTGATGAGCAGAAGAATGAGCAATCCACTGCCATCCGTGGAGCAAAATGGCATGCAAACCATGAAAGCCGTTGATGAGCGGAAGAATAAGCAATCCGCTGCCATCCTCTAAGCAATACAGCATGCAAACCGACGGGAAAGCCATTGACAAGCGGATGAACGAGCAATACGCTCCATCCGCAGAGGAAAACGGCGGGCAAACTGTGAAAGCTGTTGACGAGCGGAATAATGAGCAATCCGCTGCCATCCTCTCAGCGATACAGCGTGCAAACCTTCGGAAAAGCCATTGACAAGTGGATGAACGAGCAATCCGGCGCCATCCACTGAGCAATACGGCATGTAAACCATCGTGAAAGCTGTTGATGAGCGCAAGTATGGGGAATGTGCTGCCATCCGCTCAGTAAGACTGAATGAAAACCGTCGTGAAAGCTGTCGACAAGCGAATGAATGAGCAATGTGCTGCCATCCGCTGAGCAAAACGGCATGCAAACCATGAAAGATGTTGACGAGTGGAAGAACGAGCGATGCACTGCCATCGCCTGGGTATGACGGCGCACAAACCATTGTGAAAGCCATTGACAAGCGGAACAATGAGCAATACGCTGCCATCCGCTGAGCAATATGGCGCGCAAACCGTCGTGAAAGCCGTTGATGAGCGGAGGTGGAGGCAATCAGATACCATCTGCAGAGCAATGTAGCGCACAAACCGTTGTGAAAGCCATTGACGAGAGGAAGAATGAACAATCCACTGCCTTCCATGGAGCAAAACGGCGCACAAACCATAAAAGCCATAGACGAGCGGAAGTATGGGCAATGCGCTACCATCCACTGAGTAAGACAGCAGGTAAACTGTCATGAAAGCCGTCGACAAGCGGAAGATTCAGCAATGCACTGCCATCCAATGAGCAAAACGGCGCGCAAATAGGGAAAGATGTTGACGAGAGGAAGAACGAGCGAAACGCGGCCATCCGCTGAGTATGACGGCACGCAAACCGTTGTGAAAGCCATCGACGAGCGGAAGAATGAGCAATGCGCTGCCATCCGCTGAGTAAAACGGCGCCCAAACTGTCGTGAAAGCCATCAACGAGCAGAACAATAAGCAATGCCTTGCAATCCGCTGAGCAAAGCAGTGCGCAAACCATGAAAGACATTGACGACTGGAAGAACGAGCGATGCACTGCCATCCGCAGAGGAAAACGGTGTGCAAACCGTAAAAGCCATTGACGAATGGAAGAATGAGCAATACGCTGCTATCCGCTGTACGCTACGGCCCTCAAACCATCGGGAAAGCCATTGAAGAGTGGAGGTTTGAGCAATCCACTGCCATCCGCTGAGTAATACGGCGTGCAAACCGTCGTGAAAGCTGTTGACGAGCTGAGGTATGAGCAATCCGATGCCATCCGCAGAGCCATACGGTACGCGAACAGTTGTGAAAGCTATTGACAGGCGGAAGTATGAGCAATCCGCTGCCATCCACAGAGCAATACGGTACACGAACTGATGGGAGAGCCATTGACGAGCAGAAGTATGAGCATTCCACTGCCATCCGCTCAGCATTACGGCGTGAAAACCGGCATGAAAGCCTTTGACGAGTAGAAGTATGAGCAATCCGCTGCCATCCGCGGAGCAATACAGCGCGCAAACCATCGTGAAAACCGTTGATGAGCAAATGAATGAACGATCTGCCTAGCTATCTGCTGACTAATACGGCGCGAAAACCATTGTGTAAGCCGCTGACGAGTGCAAGAATGAGCAATCCGCTGCTGTCCGCTGAGGAATACGGTACCCGAAATGGGGGGGGATAATAGATGTCTACGACTGGAAGAATGAGCAATCCGCTGCCATTCACTGAGCAAAACGGCACGCAAACCGTGAAAGCCGTTGATGAGTGGAAGAATGAGCAATCCGCTGCCATCTGCTAAGCAATACGGCGCGCAAACTGTGGTGAAAGCCGTAGATGACCGGAAGTACGAGGAATCCGCTACCATCCACAGAGCAATACAGCACGCAAACCATCGTGAAAGCTGTTGACGAGAGGAGGTATCAGCAATCTGATGCCATCCGCGGAGCGAAATGGCAAACAAACTGTCATGAAAGCCACTGACGAGCGGAAGAATGAGCAATCCGCTGCCATCTGCTCAGCGATACGATGCGCAAACCATTGTGAAAGCTGTTGACGAGTGGAAGAATGTGCAATCCGCTGCCATCCACCTAGCAATACGGCGCGCAAACTGCCATCTGTCGAGCAATACGGCACGCAATACGTCAGGTAAGTCGTAGACGACCGTAAGAATGAGCGATAGGGCCAGCAACCTACGGCGGGTGCAATGTTAGTAAAGTTGTCGACAAGTGGATGAACGAGTAAACCTACGATCAAGGTGTTGTGCCATCCATCGAGCAATACAGCACACAAAACGCCGGGTAAGACGTAGACAAGTGGAAGAATGAGTGATACGGCGAGCAATCTATGGCAGCTGCAATGTTAGCAAAGTCATTGACAAGCGGCTGAAAGGAGTGAACCCACGAACGAGTAATTGTGCCAGCCACTGCGCAATGAGTCGCGCAAACCGTTGTGAAAGCCGTCGACGAGGGAAATGATGAGTGATACGGCAACCAATCTTCGGTGCCTGGAACGTTAGCAATGTCATTAACCTGCAGAAGAATTGAATGAACCCACTAACGAGATGTAGAGTCATCTGTCAATCAATTCGTTGCGCAAACCGTCGTGAAAGCTGTTAATGAGTGGAACAATGAGCAATCCGCCAGCCGCTGCACGATACGTCGAGCAAACCGTTGTGAAAGCCTTCGACGAGGGAAATGATGAGGGATACGGCAACCAATCTTCGGTGCCTGAAACGTTAGCAATGTCATTGACCTGCGGAAGAATTGAATGAACCCACTAACGAGATGTAGAGTCATCGGTCAATCAATTCGTTGCACAAACCGTCGTGAAAACTGTTAATGAGCGGAAGAATGAGCAATCCGCTGAAATCCGATGGGCAATACGGCGTGCAAACCATCGGGAAAGCCATTGATGAGCAGAGGTATGAGCAATCCACTGCCATCCGCTGCGCAATACGGTCCGCGGACCATCGGGAAAGCCATTGACGAGTGGAAGAATGAGCAATCCGCTGCTGTCCGCTTAGCAATAAGGTGCGCAAACCGTCAGGAAAGCTGTTGACGAGCAGAGGTATGAGCAATCTGCTGCTATCCACGGTACAATCCGGCGGGCAATCCGTCTTTAAAGCCATTGACGAGCAGAAGTATGAGCAACCAGCTGCCATCCGCGCAGCAATACGGCGCGGGACTTGTCGGAAAAGCCGTTAACGAGTGGAGGAATAAGCAATGTGCTTCCAACCGCTAAGCAATACGGCACGCGAACCGTCAGAAAAGCCGTTGACGAGCGGAAGAATGAGCAATGCACTGCCATCCCCTGAGCAATACGGCGCGCAAACCGTCATGAAAGCCGTTGACGAGGGAAAGAATGAGCAATCCGCCGCCATCTGCTGAGCAATACGGCGTGCAAACCATCGGGAAAGCCGTTGACGAGTGGAGGAATGAGTAATCCGCTCCCATCCGCTAAGCAATACAGCGCACAAACCGTGGTGAAAGCCGTTGACGAGAGAACGAATGAGCGATGCGCCGCGCCATCAGCTGTGAAATACAGTGCGCAATCCATTGTGAAAACCGTTGACGTGTGGAAGAATGAGCAATCCGCTGCCATCCGCGGAGCAATACAGCACGAAAACCGTTGTGAAAGCCATTGACGAGCGGAGGTATGAGTAATCCGCTGCCATCCACGGAGCAATACGGTGCAAAATCCATCGTGAAAGCCGTTGATGAGCAAACGAATGAGTGATCTGCCTAGCCATCTGCTGAGCAATCCGGCGCGAAAACCATCGTGAAAGCCGTTGACAAGCTAACGAATAAACGATTCAGCGAACCCGCTGCAGCTCCTGGATTGTTAGCAAATTCATTGACAAGCAGATGAAATAGGTAAACCCACGAACGAGACTACGTTTCACGCGACAAGCAATACGGCGTGTGAAACGTCAATATGTGGAAGTAATGTGCGATCCTCCGAGAAATGTGGTGTACAAAGCCTTGTGCAAGCCCGTTGCAAGTTCATCGGTCGGGTCCTTATCATTTCATTTTATCATTTTGTACAATTGATTTGGCGTATACTAAGCACGTGACAATATCGCGAAGATTTGTTGCGCGATATTGTCACATGCTTATAGTTCTGGTAGGTCAATCCTCGCCAAGGTGCTAGCTACAGTGGTGGCAGGCTTGGCATTGCTGCTGCAGTGGTTAGGGTTTGTAGAGATCATTACTGCCATGGCGCTAGCTACAGCAGCGGAAGGCTTGGCATTGCCACCGCAGTGGTTAGGGTTTCCAGAGGTCATTCTCGCCATGGTGCTACCTACAGCAGCGGCAGGCTTGGCATTGCCGCCGGGGTGGTTAGGGTTACAGGCAGGAATTAACTGGTGTGTGGAGAAGTTTTTCAGCTAGCAAGATAGCTAGACTGTAGATGAGCGGGAGTAAGGAGCTATCCGGTGAGCCATCCACCGCGCAAAACAGTACACCAACCGGCAGGAGAAAATAGCCATCAACGAGCTGAAGAAGGGGCGATCCGAGGAGCTATCCGCGGAGCAATCTGGCATGTAAACCCTTGTGAAAGCGGCTGACGAGTGAAGGAATCAGCGATACGGCTAGCAATCTACAGTGCATAACACGTTAGGAAAGTCATCGACAAGCGGAAGAAATGAGTGAACCCACTACCGAGCAGTAATGCCATCCGCCGAACCATTGGCAGAGCAATACGGTGCGCAAATTATTGTGAAACCTGTTGACGAGCGGAAGAATGTGCAATCCGCTGCTATCCACTGCGCAATACGATGTTCAAACTGTTGTGAAAGCCATTGACGAGCGTAAGTATAAGCAATGCGTTGCCATCCGCTGAGCAATACGGCGTGCAATCGGTTGTGAAAGCCTTTGACGAACGGAAGTATGAGCAATGTGCTGCCATCCGCTGAGCAATACAGCTCGCAAACCGCTGGAAAGGCCGTTGACGAGCGGAAAAATGAGCAATGCGCTACCATCCGCAGAGCAATCCGGCGCGCAATCCGTCGTCAAAGCCTTTAACCAGCGGAAGTACCAGCAATTCGCTGTCATCCGCAGAGCAAGACGGCGCACAAACCGTCGGAAAAGCCGTTGACGAGCGGAAGAATGAGCAATATGCTGCCAGCTGCTGAGCAATACGGTGCGCAATCTGTCATGAAAGCATTTGACGAGCGGAAGTATGAGCAATCCTCTCCCATCCGCTGAGCAATACGGCGTGCAAACCATCGTGAAAACTATTGACGAGAGAAAGAATGAGCAATCCGCCGCCATCTGCTGAGAAATATGGTGCGAAAACCGTCGTGAAAGCCATTGATGAGTGTAAGAATGAGCAATCCGCTGCCATCCGCAGAGCAATACAGTGCGCAAACCGTCATGAAAGGTGTTGACGAGTGGAAGAATGAGCAATCCGGAGCCATCCACTGCCATCCGCTAAGCAATACCGCGTGCCATCCGTCTTGAAAGCCGTTGACAAGCTGAAGATAGGGTGATCTGCCAAGACATTCACTGTGCAATATGAAGTGTAAACCATCGTGAAAGCCATTGACAATCGGAAGAATGAGGAATACCATGAGCAATCTACCGTGTGTGGAACGGTAGCAAAGTCATCGACAGGCGGAGGCGATGGGTGACACCACGAGCTGGTAGTAGTGCCAGCTATCGAATAATACGGCACACGAACCGTTTGGTAAGCCATCAACAAGCAGAACAGAAACAGATCCAGCGAGCCATCCATCAAGCAATACGGTATGCAAATCGTTGTGAAAGCCATCGAAAAGCAAAAGAATGAGCGATGCGGTAAGCAATGCAGCGTACGAAGTGTTAGTAATACTGACTACTGGTAAAAGATTGAGCGATCCCTGCAGCAGTGGCAGGCTTGGTGTTGCCGCCGCAGTGGTTAAGGTTTCCAGCAGTCATTCCTGCCATGGCGCTAGCTACTGCGGAGGCAGGCTTGGCATTGCCGCCGCAGTGGTCAGGGTTGCTAGAGGTCATTCTCGCCATGGCGTTACCCACAGTGGCGGCAGGCTTGGCATTGCTGGCGCAGTGACTAGGGTTGCACGCAGGAATTATCTGGTGGGTGGAGAAGCATTTCACAGAAGAAGATGGCTAGAATGCCGTCGACGAGCAGGAGTAATGAGCAATCCGCCGCCCCAACTGCCGAGCAATTCAGTACACGAATCTACGGCACGTAGAATGTTAGCGTAGTCATTGAAAAGCGTAAGAAATGAGTGAACCCACAAACGAGCTGTAGTCCCATTCGTTGTGCAATACGACGAGCGGAAGATTGCGCGATCCGCCGACTGATCCGCTGAGCGATGCGGAACGCAAGCCTTTGTGAAAGCTGTTGATGAGCGGAAGAATGAGCAATATGCTGCGCAAACCTAGCTGCTTATAGGTTGGCCGATCGCACAATCTTCCGCTCGTCAACGGCTTTCACAACAGTTCACGCACCGTATTGCCCAGCGGATCGATCAGCGGAAAGTTCAATCTTCCGCTCGTCATCAGCTTTCACAACAGTTTGCGTACCGTATTACTCAGCGGATCACCCGGCGGATCGCTCAATCTTCCGCTCATCGATGGCTAACACGACGGTTTGCCCACTGTATTGCTCAGCGGATGGCAGTAGATTGCTCATTCTTCCGCTCGTCAACAGCTTTCACGACGGTTTTCGTGCTGTATTGCTCAGCAGATAACTTGGCGGATCCCGCAATCTTCCACTCGTCGTATTGCACGGCGAATGGGCCTACAGCTCGTTCGTGGGTTCACTCATTTCTTATGCTTTCCAATAACTATGCAAGCATTCTACCTGCCGTAGATTCGTGTACTGTATTGCACGGCGGATGGTTCGGCGGATCGCTCATTTCTCCTGCTCTTCGATGGCAGTCGAGCCATCTTGTTAGGTGAGATGCTTCTCCACCCACCAGTTAATTCCTGTGTGCAACCGAAACCACTGCGGCGGCAATGACAAGCCTGCTGCCGCTGTGGGTAGCGCCATGGCGAGAATGACCTCTGGAAACCCTAACCACTGCGGTGGCAATGCGAAGCCTGCCGCCACTGCAGGGATCACTCAATCTTTTACGCGTAGTCAGTATTACTAACACTTCGTACGCTGCATTGCTTGCCGGATTGCTCCTTCTTTTGCTTTTCGACGGCTTTCACGACAGTTTGTATGCCGTGTTGCTTGACGGATGGCTCGCTGGATCGGTTTTTCTTCTGCTCGTCAACGGCTTACCCAATGGTTCATGTGCCGTATTTCTGGATGGCTGGTACTACTGGCGGCTCGTGGGCTCACGCATTGCCTCCACTTGTCGATGACTTTGCTAACGTTCCACACACTGTAGATTGCTCGCCGAATCGTTCATTTCTTCGCTGGTCGACGGCTTTTACGATGGTTTGCACGCCGTATTGCTTGACGGATGACTCGTTGGAGCGGTTTTTCTTCTACTCTTCGACGGGTTACCCAATGGTTCTTGTACCATATTGCTCGATAGCTGGCACTACTGCCAGCTCGTGGGGTCACCCATCGCCTCAACCTGTCGACGACTTTGCCAACGTTCCACGCACGATACATTGCTCGCCGTATCGCTCGTGCTTCCGATTATCAATGGCTTTCACGACCGTTTGCGCGCCGTATTGCGCGGCGAATGTCTCAGCAGATCGCCCTATCTTCCGCTTGTCAATGGCTTTCACGACGGATGGCACGTGGAATTGCTTAGGGGATGGCAGTGGATAGCAGCGGATTGCTCATTCTTCCACTCGTCAACAGCTTTCACGATGGTTTGCACGCTGTATTGCTCTGCGGATGGCAGCGGATTGCTCATTCTAGCACTTGTCAACGGATTTCACACTGGTTTTCGCGCCGTATATCTCAGTGGATGGCAGTGGATTGCTCATTCTTTCTCTCGTCAACGGCTTTCACGACAGTTTGCGCGCTGTATTGCTCAGCGGATGGCAGCGGATAGCTCATACTTCTGCTTGTCAAAGGCTTTCAAGATGGATTGCGTGCCGTATTGCTCAGAGGATGGCAGCGCATTGCTCATTCTTCTGCTCATCAACGGCTTTTCCGACGGTTTGTACGCCGTATTGCTCAACGGATGACAGTGGATTGCTCATACTTCTGCTCGTCAAAGCCTATCATGACGGATTGCGCACCGTATTGCTCAGCAGATGGCAGCGGATTGCTCATACTTCCGCACCTCAAAGGCTTTCACGATGGATTGCACGCCGTATTGCTCAGCGGATGGCAGTGCATTGCTCCTTCTTCCGCTCGTCAACGGCTTTTCTGACGGTTTACATGCTGTAGTGCTCAGCGGATTGCAGCGCATTGCTCATACTTCCGTTGGTCAAAGGCTTTCACGACGGATTGCGCGCCGTATTGCTCTGCCGATTGCAGCGCATTGCTCATACTTCCGCTTGTCAATGGCTTTCAGAAAGGTTTGCGCATCGTATTACTCAGCGGATGGCAGCGGATTGCTGATTCTTACGCTCATCAACAGGTTTCACAACGATTTGCATGCCGTATTACTCTGCGAATGGTTCGGCGGACGGCATTACTGCTCTGTAGTGGGTTCACTCATTTCTTCTGCTTGTCGATGAATTTCCTAACGTTCTACGCACTGTAGATTGCTCGCGGTATCGCTCATTCCTTCGCTTGTCAGTGGCTTTCACAAGGGTTTACATGCCGGATTGCTCCGCGTATAGCTCTGCGGATCGCCCCTTCTTCGGCTCGTTGACGGCTATTTTCTCGCGCTGGTTCGGGTATGGTTTTGCTCAGCGGATGGCTCACCGGATAGCTTCATACTCCTGCTCGTTGACGGTCTAGTCATCTTGCCAGCTGAGAAACTTCTCCACACACACATAATTCCTGCCTGCAATCCTAACCACCCTGTCGGCAATGCCAAGCCTGCCGCCACTGTAGGTAGCACCATGGCGAGAATGATCTCTACAAACCCTAACCACTACGGCGGCAATGCCAAGCCTGCCGCCGCTGTAGCTAGCACCTTGGCGAGGATTGACCTACGAGAACTATAAGCATGAGACAATATCGCGCAACAAATCCGCGCAATATTGTCACGTGCTTAGTACACGCTAAATCAATTGAACAAAATGATGAAATGAAACGATCAGGACCTGACTGATGAACTCGCAATGGGCTGGCACAAGGCTTTGCACACCATATTTCTCGGCGGATTGTACATTACTACTTCCGCACATCGACGGTTCACATGCCGTATTGCTCGTCGGATGAAATGTCGTCTCGTTCGTGGGTTCACTCATTTCATCTGCTCGTCAATGAATTTGCTAACGATCCAGGTACTGCAGCGGGCTCACCGAATCGTTCATTCGTTTGCTCGTCGACGGCTTTCACAACGGTTTGCATGCCATATTGTTTGAAGGATGGCTAGGTGGATCGCTCATTCTTCTGCTCATCGAAGGCTTTCATGACGGTTTGCATGCCATATTGCGTGGTGGATTGCTTGCTGGATCGATTATTCTTCCACTCATCGACGGATTTCCCAACTGTTTTGGTGCCGTATGGCTTGATGGAAGGTAAGTCGGCTCATCTGAGGGTTGACTCATATCTTCCGTTTGTCGATGACTTTGCTAACGTTCTACGCGCCGTAGATTGCTCGCCGTATCGCTCATTCTTCCGCTCGTGGACGTCAATTATCCCGGGCCGGTTTGCATACCGTATTCCTCAGCGGATGGCAGCGGATTACTGATTCTTGCACTTGTCAACGGCTTTTACGATGGTTTTCGTGCCGTATTTCTCAGCGGATGGCGGCGGATTGCTCAGTCTTTCTCTCGTCAACAGCTTTCACGACAGTTTGCACCCCGTATTGCTCTGCGGATGGCTGTGGATTGCTCGTACATGAGCAAAAAAATGGAAAGTTGAAGAGTATTGCTTTTTTTACAGGTGAGACATAAATTTGAACTAATATTTCTCGAGGTTTCAGCTAAAAATAAACCACATATTTTTTTTTAAATCCTTATGCGAGCAAAATATAACTTCTCCTCTTATTTGAGTTAGCGATACTTATGGGAGCTACGGGAGCAACAGGAGCTCCCTAGGAATTCTCAAATTTTTTGCTGATGTACTCGCGCTCGTCAACGGCTTTGCCGATGGTTTGCACGCTGTATTTCCCAGTGGATGGCAGCGGATTACTCATACTTTCTCTGGTCAATGGCTTTCACAACGGTTTGCGCGCCATATTGCTTGTCGGATCGCTCGCTGCATCAATTATTCTTCCGCTCGTACGCGGCTTTGCCAACTGTTTGCATGCCGTATGGCTCAACGGAAGGTAACTCTGCTCATCTGTGGGTTCACTCGTATCTTCTGCTTGTCGATGACTTTGCTAACGTTCTACACACCATAGATTGCTCGCTGTATCGTTCAGTCTTCCGCTCATCGACATCTGTTATCCCTGGCCGGTTCTCGTACTGTATTCCTCAGTGGATGGCAGCTGATTTCTCATTCTTGCACTTGCCAATGGCTTTCACGATGGTTTTTGCGCCTTATTGCTCAGCAGATGGGTAGGCAGATCACTCATTTATTCACTTGTCAATGGCTTTTCGGACGGTTCCCACGCCGTATTGCTCGGTGGATGGCAGCAGATTGCTCATACCTCTGCTTGTTAATGGCTTTTCCCGCAGTTCGCGCGCCGTATTGCGTGGCGGATGGCACCGGATTGCGCGTAATTTCGCTCTTTAACGGCTTTCACGATGGATTGCGCACCGTATTGCTCCGCAGATGGCAGCGGATTGCTCATACCTCCGCTCGTCAACCGCTTTCACGACGTTTTGCGCACCATATTGCCCAGTGGATGGTAGCAGATTCCTCTTACTTCCGGTCGTCAACGCCTTTCACCACAGTTTGCGTGCTGTATTGGTCAGTGGATGGCAGCGGATTGCTCATTCTTCCACTCGTCAATGGCTTTCACGACAGTTTTCGCACTGTATTGGTCAGTGGATGGCAGCGGATTGCTCATTCTTCCACTCGTCAATGGCTTTCACGATCACTGTATCGCTTATTCTTCCGGTCGTCTACCATTTACCCGACGTTTTGTGTGCTGTATTGCTCGAAGGATGGCAGTTTGTGCGCGGTATTGCTAGGCGGATGGCAGCGGATTGCTCATTCTTCCGCTTACCAATGGCTTTCACAACGGTTTGCGCACCGTATTGCAGAGCGGATGGCAGCGGATTGCTAATTCTTCCGAATGTCAAAGGCTTTCACAATGGTTTATGCACCGTATTGCTGAGCGGATGGCAGCAGATTGCTCATTCTTGCGCTTGCCAATGGCTTTCACAATGGTTTGCGCACTGTATTGCTGAGTGGATAGCAGTGGATTGCTCATACTTCCGCTCGTCAACAGCTTTCACAAAGCTTCATGCGTCATATGGCTCCACTGATGGCATTGGATTGCTCATACCTTCACTTGTCAATGGCTTTCACAACAGTTTGTGCACCGTATTGCTCCGCGGATGGCAGCAGATTGCTGATTCTTCCACTCGTCAACTGCTTTTACGGTTTGTGCGCCGTTTTGCACAGCGAATGGTAGCGGATTCCTCTCTCTTCAGGTCGTCAAGGGCTTTCACCACGGTTTACACGACTTATTGCTCAGTGGATGGCAGCAGATTGCTCATTCCTCCACTCGCCAATGGCTTTCCAGATGGTTTGCGCGCCGATTTCCTCAGCGGATGGGAGTGCATTGCTCGTTCTTCCACTCGTCAACGGCTTTCACGGTTTGTATGCCGTATTGCTCCACGGATGGCAGAGGATTGCTCGTTCTTCCACTTGTCAATGGCTTTCCCTGTTTGGGAGCCATTTTGCTCAGCGGATGACAGCGCATTGCTCATACTTCCGTTCGTCAAGGGTTGTCTTGGCTTACACGCTGTATTTCCCAACGGATGGCAGTGGATTGCTCGTTCTTCCGCTCGTCAATGGCTTTCACGACGGTTTGCGTGCCTTATTGCTCCATGGATGGTAGTGGAATGCTCTTACTTCCGCTCCTCAAAGGCTTTCACCATGGTTTGCGCACCATATTTCTGCGCGGATGTCAGTGGATTGCTCATTCTTCTGCTTGTCAACGGCTTTCGTGGTTTACGCGCCGTTTTACTCAGCGAATGGCTATGGATTGCTCATTCCTGCGCTCGACAACGGCTTTCCAGACTGTTTGCGTGCCGATTTCCTCAGTGGATGGTAGTGCATTGCTGGTTCTTCCACTTGTCAACTGCTTTCACGGTTGGCGTGCCGTTTCCCTCGGCGGATGAAAGTGCATTGCTCGTTCTTCCGCTCGTCAACGGCTTTCACACTTTGTGCACCGTATTGCTAAATGGATGGCAGCCGATTGCTCGTTCTTCCGCTCATCAACTGCTTTCACGGTTTGTGCACCGGATTGCTCAACGGATGGCACCGGATTGCTCGTTCTTCCGCTTGTCAACGGCTTTATCGGTTTGCGTGCCCTTTTGCTCAGCGGATGACAGCACATTTCTCCTACTTCTGTTCGTCAACGGCTTTCACGGTTTGCGCGCCATATTGCCCAACTGATGGTAGTGGATTACTCGTTCTTCCACTCGTCAACTGCTTTCATGGTTTGCCCGCCATTTTCCTCAGCATATGACAGCGCATTGCTCATACTTCCGTTCGTCAATGGCCTTCACAACAGTTCGTGTGCCGTATGACTCTGCGTATGGCCGCGGATTGCTCATACCTCCGCTTGTCAACGGCTTTCCCAACGGTTCGCCTGCCGTATTGCTCAGCGGATAGCAGCAGATTGCTAATTCTTTTGCTAGTCAACGGCTTTCCCAATGGTTTGCGCGCCAATTTCGTCAGCGGATGGCAGTGCATTGCTGGTTCATCTGCTCGTCAATGGCTTTCATGGTTTGCCCACCATTTTGCTTGGCGGATGAGAATGTATAGCTCGTTCTTCCGCTCGTCAACAGCTTTCACGGTTTGCGTGCCATATTTCTCAATGGATGGCAGTAGAATGCTCGTTCTTCCGCTCGTCAATGGCTTTCTTAGTTTGCGCGCCGTTTTGCTCAGCGGATGACTGCGCATTGCTCATACTTCCGCTCGTCAAAGGCTTTCACCACACTTTGCGCACTGTATTGCTCAGAGGATGGCAGCGGATTGCTCATTCTTCCACTTGTTAGTGGCTTTCCCGACGGTTTGCAGACTGTTTTGTTCCACCGATGGCAGCGCATTGCTCATTCTTCTGCTCGTCAAAGGCTTACACGGTTTGCCCAACGGATTGCCCAACGGATGTCAGCGGATTGCTTATACCTGCCCTTGTCAACGGCTTTCCCAGCGGTTCGCGCCCCGTATTGCTCTGCGGATAGCATCGGATTGCACGTACTTCCGCTTGTCAACAGCTTTCACGACGGTTTGTGCCCAGTATTTCTTGGCGGATGGCACTGGATTGCTCATTCTTTCTCTCATCAGAGGCTTTCACGGTTTACACGCTGTATTGCTCATCGGATGGTAGTGGATTGCTCAAACCTCCTCTGGTCAATGGCTTTCCCGATGGTTTGCGCGCCGTATTGCTCCGTAGATGACAGTGTATTGCTCATACTTCCGCTGATCAAAGTCTTTCACAGTTTGCGCATCGAATTGCTCTATGGATGGCAGCAGATTACTCATACCTCCGCTCATCAACAGCTTTCATGATGGTTCCTGCGCCGTATTGCTTCGCGGATGGCAACTGATTGTTCATATTCTGCTCTAGGGTGACAAACGGCATCCGTGGAGCAGTATCCGCAGCCATACAAGTTAAAGCAACACCGGACATAGCGACTCCGCCAGCTTTCAAAACAGATTGCGTGCCGTATCGCTCAGCAGATGGCAGCGAGTTGCTCGTGCTTCTACTCGTTGAAGGCTTACCCGACCATTCACGTGCTGTATTCCTCAGCGTATGGCAGCGCATTGCTCGTTGTTCCACTCGTCAATGGCTTTCACGATGGTTTATGTGCTGTATTGCTCTGCGGATGGCAGCGCATTGCACATTCTTCCTTACATTCGTCAACGGCTTTCACTATGGTTTGCACACCGTATAGGTCTGTGGATGGCAGCAGCTTGCCTGTTCTCTTGCTCGTCAATGGCTTTCATGGTTTGCGTGCTGTTTTGCTCAGCGGACGACAGCGCATTGCTTATTCTTCTTCTCGTTAATGGCTTTCACTTTTTTGCACGCCGTTTCGCTCAGTGGATGGCAGCGCATTCCTATTTCTTACGCTCGTCAACGGCTTTACCTGTTTCCGCGCCGTTTTACTCAGTGGGCGGCAGCGGATTGCTCATTCTTCCGCTGGTCAATCGCTTTAACGGTTTACTCGCCGTTTTGCTCAGTGGATGACATCGCATTGCTCATTCTTCTGCCTGTTAATGGCTTTCACCATTTGCACGCCGTTTTGCTCAGTGGATGGCAGCGCATTCCTATTTGTTACGCTGGTCAACGGCTTTACCTGTTTGCGCGCCATTTTGCTCTGTGGATGGCAGCGGATTGCTCATTCCTCCGCATGTCAACGGCTTTCATGTTTTGCGTGCTGTTTTGCTCAGCGGATGGCAGCAGATTAATGATTCTTCCACTCGTCAATGGCTTTCATAACGGTTTACGTGTAGTGTTGCCCAGCAGATAGCTGCACCTTGCCCGTTCTCTTACTCGTCACCAGCTTTCACGGTTTGCACACTGTTTTGCTCCGCGGATAAAAGCACATTGCTTATTCTTCTGCTCGTCAATGGCTTTCACAATGGTTTATGTGCCATGTTGCCCCACGAATGGCAGCGCGTTTCTCATTCTTCCCCTAGTTAACGGCTTTCAAGGTTTGCCCACCAATTTGCTCTGCAGATGGCAGCGGATTGCTCATTCTTCCGCCCGTCAACGGCTTTCACAACGGTTTGTGTGCAGTATTGCTCAGCAGCTGGCAGTAAATTGCTCATAATTCCCCTCGTCAATGGCTTTCACGATGGTTGCGCGCCATATTGCTCCGCGGATGGTACCGTGTTACATGTTCTTCTGCTCGTTGACAGCTTTCATAACGGTTGCATGTCGTATTGCTCTGCGGATGACACCGTGTTGCTCATTCTTCCGCTCGTCAGGCTTTCCCATTGTTTTGCGTGCTGTATTTCTCAGTGGATGGCAGCATATTGCTGTTTCTGCCACTTGTCGATGGTTTTCACGGTTTGCGTGCTGTATTGCTCAGTGTAGGGTGGCGGATTGCTCATTCTTCCCTTCGTCCACGGCTTTCACAACGGTTTACATGCCGTGTCGCTCATTCTTCTGGTCGTCTACAAATTTCCTGACGTTTCGCATGCTGTATTCCTCAATGTATGGCAGTGCGTTGCTCGTTCTCCCGCTTGCCGACGGTTTTCACGGTTTGTGTGCTGTATTGCTCCGCGGATGGCGGCGGATTGCTCATTCTTCCATTCATCACCGGCTTTTATGACAGTTTGCACACAGTATTGCACAGCAGCTGGCAGCAGATTGCTTATACTTCCGCTCGTCGACGGCTTTCATGAGGGTTGCGCGCCACATTGCTCCACGGATGGCACCGTGTTGCTCGTTCTTCCGCTCATCGATGGCTTTTACGGTTTGCGCGCTGTATTGCTCAGAGGATGGTAGTGGATTGCGCGTTCTTTCAGTCGTCAACTGCTTTCCCAACGCTTTTTTCGGCGTATTGCTCAGCGGATGGCCGCGCATTGCACATTCTTTCACTCATGAACAAGTTTCATGACAGTTTGCATGCTGTATTGCTCACCCAATCGCAGTACATTGCCCATTCTTTCGCTCCTTGATGGCTTTCCGGACAATTTACACGCCATACGCCTCAGCGGATGGCAACCCATCGCACATTCTTCCGCTCATTAATGATGTTCACGGTTTATGTACCATTTTGCTCCGCTGATGGCACCTTGTTGCTTATTCTTCCACTCGTCAACAGGTGTCACATCAGTTTGTGCTCCATATTGCTCACAGGATGGCAGCCCATTGCTCATTCTTCCACTCGTCAAAGGCTTTTCAGACAATTTGCGCCCCCTATTGCTCAGATGGTAGCGAATTCCTCGTTCTTCCACTCACCAATGGCTTCCACAACGGTTTGTGTGCCTTATTGAGCAGCGGATGGCAGCATATTACTCATTCTTTCGTGTGTCAACATGTTTCCCGACGGTTTGCGTGCCGTCTTCCTCAGTGGATATTAGCGTGTTGCTCGTTCTTCCGCTCGTCGACGGCTTTCACGGTTAGCGCACCATAATTTTTGTCAACAGCTATCCCAACAGTTTGCACGCCGCCACACTCATCGAATATCGTATCGGATGGCTCAATACTTCCAATTGTCAGTGGCTATCCCGTCAGATTACGCCCAGCACTGCTCGTTGAATAGTCTATTGGATTCTGTAAACGTTCAACATGCCGGCAATATGTTGGAAAAACAAAATATTTGAACTCCAACGGATGACTAAAGTTTGAGTTACACAAGAGAGGCAGAAAAAATGCGAGTTACTTGTGTAACCTAAGTTACTACTAAGTTCAATCACAACGGTTTTCACTCCGCAATACTTGTCGACAGCTATCACAACTGTTTGCGCACCGCAATACCTGTCAAATAGTGCATCGGATGACTCAACGCTTCCGCTTGTCAACCGCTATCCCAACTGTTTGTGGGCAGCAATTCTTGTCGATGGCTATCCCATATAACTGCCCACCACAATAATTGTCAACGGCTATCCCAATGGTTTGCACGCAGCAACGCCGTCGAATAGCGCATCAGATCGATCATCGCTTTCGCGCCATGATGGCTATCCTGTCTGTTTATGTTCCACAATGCTCATCGAATAGCACATTGGATGGTGCATCGCTTCCACTTGTCGCGAGCTATCCTAACTGTTTGTGCGCAGCAATACTTGTCGACGGCTATCCTGTAAGTTTGCATGCTGCAATACTTGTTAACAGCTATTCCAACAGGTTGCACACCACAATACTTGTCAACAGCTATCCCGTCGGTTTGCATGCTGCAATACTTCTCGACGGCTATCCAGATGGTTTATGTGCTCCAATACTTGTCGATGGCTATCTCCACGGTTTGCACGCCACAATACTTGTCAATGGCTATTCCAAGGGTTTGCGTGCTGCAATACTTGTCAACAGCTATCCCAATGGTTTGCGCGCCGCAACTCTCGTCGAACAGTGCATCGCATCGCTCATCGCTTCCACTCGTCGACGACTATCCTGTCGGTTTACACGCCGTAACACTTGTTGAATAGTGCATTAGATGGTGTAAACTTTCAACATGTAGGAAATATGTTGGAAAAACCATATATTTGAACTCCAACGGATGAACAAAGTTTGAGTTACACAAGATAGTCAGAAAAAATGCGAGTGTCTTGTGAAACCTAAGTTACTACTTTAGTTGTATAATCTATGTTACTGTTTGCACACAGCAATGCGTGTTGAATAGCACATCGGATGGCTCAATGATTGCGCTCATCGACGGCAATCCCGTCGGTTTGTCTGCTGCAATAGTTGTCGACAGCTATCCCAACGCTTTGCGTGCTGCAATACTTGTCAATGGCTATCCCAACGTTTTGCGCACCGCAACACTCGTCTAATAGCGCATCGGATCGCCCATTGCTTTTGCTCATCGAGGGCTATCCTGTTGGTTTACACACGAAAATGCTCGTCGAATAGTGCGTCGGATCGTGCTTCGATTCCCCTTGTCGACAGCTATCCCAACGATTTGCACCCAGCAATACTCATCAGGAAAAAAAATCTGCGTCCATACGCACCAGGTGCTCGGGACGCTCTGGACGCACCATGGCAGGGCAAATACCGCTCCCAACGCGAAACACACAGGCAATGTGAATTCAGACGCAGCACGCCATGGCACCGTGCATTCGGACGCCTTATGCCAGGGCGCCGTGCATCCGGACGCAGCTCGCCATGGCATCTGCTTACCGGACGGAGCGTGGCAGGGCATTTTCCTTCTGGACGCAGCAATGTCAGGGCATTTTCCTTCTGGACGCAGCTGTGTCAGGGCATTTTCCTTCTGGACGCAGCCGTGTCAGAGCATTTTCCTTCTGGGCGCCGCCGTGACAGGGCAAATGGCGTCCAGACGACGCATGTCATGGCACCATGGTCACGCTGTCTGTCAAGGCACGGAACATCGTAGCAAATACTCTTGTCGCATTCGCAAACAAGCAGCGGGTTTCAGGCATAGTGACTCAGTCCAGTTCTATTCATTCTATCTAATGTACATCTATATATGCTACTACCATACTTCGCACGGAAACAAAGGAAAGTTGGCAAATACGACACGACATGTTGAGGACGACGCGATGAGCACGACACGATGAGCACGACGCGATGAGCACGACGAGATGAACACGACGCGATGAGCACGACGACTATGAGGAGGATGGCGATGAGCACGCTGCCGGCGGCAAGGACGATAGCAAGTAAGACGTGGCGAGTATAATTGCGAGCTTTGTGACATGGTTCGCGCAGCTCTCAGATTGACAGACAGCGGGAAGTTGTACAATACAACGTGACGAGTACAATGTCAATGAGGGTGCCGGCGGCGAGAACGATAGCGGGTAGGATGCGGTGAGTATGATGTCAATGAGGGTGCCGGTGGCCAGAACGATAGCGAGTAGGCCGTGGCGAGTATGATGGCGAGCTTTGTGACATGGTTGACACAGCTCTCAGAGTGACAGACAGCGGGAAGTTGTACAATACAACGTGACGAGTACGATGTCAATGAGGGTGTCGGCGGCGAGAACTATAGTGGGTAGGATGCGGTGAGTATGATGTCAATGAGGGTGCCGGCAGCGAGAACGATAGCAAGTAGGTCGCGGCAAGTATGAGCGCGCGTAAGACGGGGCGAGTATGATGTCAATGAGGGTGCCAGCAGCAAGGACGATAGCAAGTAGGACGCGGCTAGTATGATTGCAAGTAAGACGTGGTGAGTATGATGGCGGGCTTTGTGACAAGGTTAGCGCAGCTCTCAGGGTGACAGAGACACCGGGAAGTTGTGCAATACACAGTGAGGAGTACGATGTCAATGAGGGTATCAGTGGCGAGGACGATAGCAAGTAGGACGCGGCGAGTAAGTCGCGGCGAGTATGATGGTGTGAAAGACGCGACGAGTACGATGGCAATAGAAAGCGCCAAGCCACTACTAACGCTTGCGCTTTCGCAAGGTTCGGCTCATCACTCATAGATAGACCCCTTTTTTCTTCTCCTTTCACCTCGTACTACTCGTCGACATTATCCTAATCGACATCTTACTCGTTGCGCCTTCATCGCCATCATACTCGCCGCATCTTACTCGCTCTCATACTTGCTGCGTCCTACTCGCCCACACTCGCCATGTCCTACCCCGTATCGTTCTCACCACCGGCACCCTCATTGACATCGTACTCGTCACGTTGTATTGTACAACTTCCTGCTGTCTGTCACTCCGAGAGCTGTGCTAACCATGTCGCAAAGCTCGCCATCATACCCGCCGCGTCTTACTTGCAATCATTCTCGCGGCGTCCTACTTGCTATCGTCCTCGCCGCTGGCACCCTCATTGACATCATACTCGCCGCGTCTTACGCGCGCTCATACTCACCGTGGCCTACTCGCTATCGTTCTCACCGCCGGCACCCTCATTGACATCATACTCGCCACATCTTACGCATGCTCATACTCGCCGCGGCCTACTCGCCATCGTTCTCGCTGCCGGCACCCTCATTGACATCATACTCGCCACGTCCTACCTGCTATCGTTCTCGCTGCCGGCACCCTTATTGACATCGTACTCGTCACGTTGTATTGTACAACTTCCCGCTGTCTGTCACTCTGAGAGCTGTGCTAACCATGTCACAAAGCTCGCCATCATACTCACCGCGGCCTACTCGCTATCATTCTCGCCGCCGGCACCCTCATTGACATCATACTCGCCGTGTCCTACCCGCTATCGTTCTCGCCGCCGGCACCCTCATTGACATCGTACTCGTCACGTTGTATTGTACAACTTCCCGCTGTCTGTGACTCTGAGAACTGCGCTAACAATGTCACAAAGCTTGCAATCATACTCGCCGCGTCCTACTTGCTATCGTCCTTGCCGCCAGCGGCGTGCTCATTACCATCCTCCTCATAGTCGTCGTGCTCATCGCATCGTGTTCATCTCGTCCTGCTCATCGCGTCGTTCTCATCACGTTGTGCTCATCGCGTCGTGCTCAATGTGTCGTGCTCATCACGTTGTGCTCATTGCGTTGTGCTCAACGCGTTGTGTTGTGTTTGCCAACTTTCCTTTGTTTCCGCGCGAAGTGTGGTAGTAGCATATATAGATGTACATTAGATAGAATGAATAGAACTGGACTGAGTCACTATGCCTGGAACCCACTGCGTGTTTGCAAATGCGACAAGAGTATTTGCTGCAATGTTCCCTGCCTTGACAGCCAGCATGACCGTGGTTCCATGACACGTGTCGTCCAGACGCCATTTGCCCTGACACGGCAGCGTCCAGAAGGAAAATGCCCTGACACGGCTGTGTCCAGAAGGAAAATGCCCTGACACGGCTGCGTCCAGAAGGAAAATGCCCTGACATGGCTGCGTCCAGAAGGAAAATGCCCTGACACGCTCCGTCCGGTAAGCAGATGCCGTGGCGAGCTGCGTCCGGATGCACGGTGCCATGGCGAACTGCGTCCGACTTAAGCAGGTTGCATCCGAAGTGTACAGAGCGTCTAGTGCGTCCGGACTCTCAGGACACAATTTTTTTTTTTCCTGATGCTTGTTGACGGCTATCCCATCGGTTTGCATGCTGCAATACTTGTCAACTGCTATCCTAATGGTTCTGGTACTGCAATACTTGTCGATGCCTATCCCAACGGTTTGCACACCGTAATACTTGTCAACACCTGTCCCAACGTTTTACGAGCCGCAACGCTGGTCAAATAGCGCATCGAATCGCTCATCGGCTCAGCTTGTCGACGGCTATCTCGTCGGTTTACGCGCCACATTACTCATCGAATAGTGCATCGGATGGTGTAAACTTTCAACATGTAGGAAATATGTTGCAATTGTTACACCCAGCGCGCTGGTGACACCCCAAGACATGCAATTAGTATGACTAGCCGGACTCAATCTGAGGATTGAGGCCGAGTGAGATTTCATGAGTGAAAGTCACAGGCTGGGGCGAGCTCTGA
>Ga0307516_10002815_pt1 | contig 22928 bp, 18 predicted proteins | sample 19_EM_MG_FD_203310 | JGI IMG/M metagenome (GOLD analysis project Ga0307516, IMG submission 203310) | Populus trichocarpa ectomycorrhiza microbial communities from riparian zone in the Pacific Northwest, United States - 19_EM | ecosystem: Host-associated > Plants > Roots > Unclassified | place... | reverse complement strand
AAGCGACGAGAAGGGCCCGGCCGGAGCCGGGCCCCCGTCTCAGACCCGGGACAGCGCCCGGTCGCTCACCACACACTGCATCCCGAACTGCCGGGCCCGCCGCATCGCGAAGTCCGTCAGCCCCGGCGTGTCCGCGTAGTCCAGGGCGTACAGGTCCAGCTCAAGCTGCAGCAGTTGCTCCGCGATCTGGGCGTGGAACTCCAGCACGTCCGCGGGCCACGGCGCGTAGCCCTCGTCCGTCCAGCGGGCCGAGAACGACTCGAAGACCACCCCGTCGACCAGTTCCGCCAGCCGGGGCAGCATGCCGAAGCCCCGGTTCGCCAGCAGATACGCCGGCTTGGCCTCGGTGCGGATCGCCGCCACCAGGGTCAGCAGGTGCGGCACGTCCTCGGGGAACGTCAGTTCCACGTTCAGCGTGTCCATGAACAGGCCCGCGAAGCCCGCCGCCATCGCGTCTCTGGCCTGGCCGATCACGTGTTCCACCCACAGCGGGTGCCCCACCTCCACGAACGCCCCGCCCCAGTCCGGGTTGCGTTCCTGGCGCTGCCACGGCGCCGGCGGGCCCTGGTCCTCCGACAGCGACAGGTAGCCCAGGGTCTGCACGCCCTGCTCGGCGAGCTGGGCCAGCTCCTGCGGGCTGTAGAACTCCGGCTGCAGGACCACCCTCGGGTACGTGGCCAGCTCGTCGAGGTGCTTGTCACCGTAGTAGAAGCAGATCGGCGGTTGCGCTGTCATGTGGGCCATCCGTTCTCGCGGTACCAGGTGTAGGTGGTCCGGACGCCTTCCTCCAGCGTCACCGCCGGCTCGTAGCCGGTGAGGTCGCGCAGCCGGGTCAGGTCGGGGCACCGGCGCGGTACTGAGCCCGCCGGCGCGGGCCGGGGTTCGATGACCGGGCTCGCGCCGGCCAGCCGCAGCACCAGTTTGGCCAAGTCACCGATGTTGGTCTCGTCGCGGTCGTTGCCGATGTGCACGATCTGACCGGCCGCCGCCGGCGTCGCCATCAGCCGCAGCATCGCCTCCACCGCGTCGTCGACGTGGCAGAAGGCCCGGAACTGGTCCGCGCCCGGCACCCGGAACGGGTCGTCACCACGCTGCGCGCGCAGGGACATCTCCGGGATGACGTGGTCGGCGCCCATCCGGGGCCCGTACACGTTGTGGAACCGGCCGACCACGGCCTCGAAGCCCTTCGCGCGGGCGGTGTGCAGGAACGCCGCCTCGCCGAGCAGCTTGCTGACGGCGTACGCGAAGCGGGGTGCGGTGATGTCGGAGATCATCACCGGGATGTCCTCCGGGGTGGGCACCGCGACGATGCCCGCGTCTACGCCGCCGGCGTAGACCTCGCTGGTGGAGGCGAAGAAGACCCGCTCGCCCGGCGCCACCCAGTCCAGCAGGTGCATCGCGGCCAGCGTGTTGACCCGCACGACCCGGGCCGGGTCGGCCTCCACGTTGCGGACGCCGACCACGGCCGCGAGCAGGTAGATCTGGTCCCAGCCGGACGGCAGTCCGGCGAAGGTGCGGGGGTCGGTCAGATCCCCGGAGATCACGTGTACGGCGGGGGCCGCGCGCAACTCGTTCAGGTCCCGGTCCTCGCGGCCGCGGGAGAAGTCGTCCACGATGGTGACCTCGTGGCCCTCGGCAACAAGCCGGCGGGCGAGGTGCAGGCCGATGAAACCGGCACCGCCGAGCAGCAAGGCCCTCATGCGGCCACCCCCGAGTTGGAGCCGGGGAAACCGGCGCCGCCGAGCAGCAGGGCCCTCATGCCGCCACTGCCGAGTTGAAGCGCGGCAGGTAGCCCAGGCCCGCGTACCGGATGCCGGTCGCGGTGACCGCGTCGGCGTCGAGGACCCGCCAGGAGTCGTAGATGAAGGCCGGCCGGGCCGCGCCGAGGATCTCCGGGATCCGGATCGCCCGGTAGTCGGGGTGGTCGTTGATGATCAGCACCGCGTCGGAGTCGGTGAACGCCTTGTCGAGGCTGACCGGGTCGCCGCCGTACTGGCGGATGACGTCGTCGGTGACCATCGGGTCGTGGCCGGTGACGGTGATGCCCGCGGCCGAGAAGGCCGGCATCATGAAGGCGATCGGGGTGCCGCGCATGTCGTCGGTGGGCGGCCAGCCCTTGTACGCCCAGCCGAGCACCGCCAGCCGCGTCCCCCGGGTCTCGCCGCGGGTCTCCTGCAGCATGCGCACCACGGTCTCGGCCACGTGCACGGGCATGAACTCGTTGAGCTCGCGGGCCCGGCCGACCAGGAACGGCTCCCGCCCGCCGGCACTGTCGATCATGATGTACGGGTCCTTGGAGAGGCACCCGCCGCCGACGTACCCGGGCTTGGACAGGTCGGGCCGCGGGTAGTCCGCGTTCGCCGCCCGGATGACCTCCAGCGGGTCCAGCCCGTGCCGCTCGGCGACCAGCGCGATCTCGTTGCCGAACGAGTAGATCAGGTCGGTGTGGCAGTTGTTGGAGAGCTTGACCAGCTCGGCGGTCTCCAGGTCGGAGACCTCCACAATGGTCCGCGCCAGGCCGCCGAAGAACTCCACGCCGGCCCGCAGGCTGGCCTCGTCGAGCCCGCCGATCACCTGGGGCAGCTCGACCAGCTCGCGCAGCGCCTGGCCCTGGATGGTCCGCTCGGGTGCCATCACCAGCTTGACGTCGTCGCCCCAGGCCGCGCGCAGCTCCGGCAGGACCACCTGGCGGCTGGTGCCGATCGGCACTGTGCTGCGGACCACCACCAGGGTGCCGGGGGCGCACCGGGCCGCGACGCTGCGGGCGGCGGCCGCGAGGTTGGCCAGGTTGGGCCGGCGGGTGCTCTCGTCGACCGGCGTCGACACGCTGATCACGGCGACCTCGACGGTGTCGCGCGGCAGTTCCGTGCCGACGTGGATGCGGGTGTTGATGTGCTCGGCGAACACCTGCTCGACGCCCGGCTCGAAGATGTGCGACCGGCCGCGCGACAGGGTCTCCAGCACGCCCGGTGACACGTCGGAGCCGTGCACGACGAAACCCTTGTCCGCCAGCGCGGCGGTGAGCGTCAGCCCGACGTAGCCGAGCCCGACGACGCCGATTGTCTGCGGCATGTGCGAAGTCCTTCCGTTCAGTTGCGGGGTGGGATGAGGCTCAGGTGCAGGGTGGGGTGAGGCGGTCGAGTTCCAGCACGGTGACCGTGCCGGCGAAGCGTTCGGTGCGGTACCGGCGGCAGGCCGAGCGGATGTCGGCAGGCCGGGTGGCGTAGTCGACGCTGAGCACGAACTTGCCCGCGTCGCGCAGCGCCCGGGTGTCGGCCAGGTTCTCCGCGCAGAAGTCCTGGGTGCACGGCTCGTCGGTGGCGAGGAAGAACAGCTCCTCCATCGCGATGCCGTCGATCGCGGCGGTGTAGCCCCCGAAGCGGCGCAGCTCCGGCGAGTTCTGCGGAACGATGAGGAAGCCCGGCCGCAGGTTCTTGGCGTACGCGCTGATCCGCACGATGAGCGCGGCCATCGCGGCGCCCAGCGAATCGCGGTCGCGGCCCTGGGCGTAGCCGAGATCGATCTGCTCGTAGGCGAGCGGGGTGTCGAGATAGACCCCGTCGAAGCCGGCCCGCAGGGCCTGGTCGACGCGGGCCCGGAGCACCCGCTCCCACCAGCGCTCGTCCCAGTAGCGGACGAAGTATTCGCCGGGCCAGTCGTCCCACTCGTTGGCGATCACGTCGCCCGCGTCGCGGCGCAGCGCCGGATACTCGGGCCGGAAGTCCTCGATGCTGCCGATCTCGAAGTACGCCAGCACCCGCTTGCCGGTGCGCCGCACCTCGCGGATCTCCTCGGGGCGGAAGTAGTCGGCGTGGGCGTCGCGCGCCAGGTCGACCACGGCGAGCTGGTAGGGCCCGGAGGCGACCTGGTCGAGCCGGCCGCCGGCGTACCCCTGCAGCTGGTAGGCCCAGCTGGAGATCCGGGCCGGCTCCGGGGCCGTCGGTGCCCGGTCGATCCCGGTACGGAGCACCAGAACGGCGCTCACCGTCAGCGCCGCCACCGCGATCAGGCCCGCGAGCACCAGCCCGCGCCGCCGGTGCGTCATCCGGCCTCACCCGCCGCCCAGATGTCCTTGATCGAGGTGGTCAGGTCGCGGGCCGGCACCCAGCCCAGCTCCTCGCGCGCCCGGCGCACGTCCGCCTGGATCCAGTCCACCGCGGCCGACCGCTGCGGCCCGGCGCCCTGCTCGCGGATGTCGCCGCCGAAGCCCGCGGCCTCGGCGAGCAGCCGCACCGCCTCCCGCGAGCCGACCGCGTGGCCGCTGCCCACGTTGAAGACCCGGTGGCGCAGCCGCGGCGCGCGCAACACGGCCGGGACCACGGCCGCGAGGTCGCGGACGTCGACGAAGTCCCGGTACGCCGACAGCGGCCCCATGGTGATCTCGGCGGCCCCGGTGGCCAGCGCCGCCCGGATCCGCTCGGCGGCGCGGCCCAGCATGGTCTCCGCCGACATCCCGGGGCCGATCGGGTTGAACACGCGCAGCGACACCGTGTCGGCGAGGCCGCTCTCGCCCGCGAGCCGGAACAGCCGGGTGCCGGCCAGGTGGCTGACGCCGTACGCGGCCACCGGGCCGCACGCGTCCTCCTCGCTGACGGCGCGCCCGCGCGCGACCACGCCGTACTCCCCGGCGGAGCCGAGCCGGACCAGCCGCACGCCGGGCGCGGCCGCCGCCGCTTCCAGCAGCTTGGCCGCGACCAGGGTGTTGCCCCGGATGAGCTCGGAGTCGGTGCCGCCGAGCCGCCCCACGCAGCTGACGATCGCGGTGGGCGCGTGGTCGCCGATGACCCGGACCAGCCCGCGGAGGTCGCCGTCGATCAGGTCGTGGTCCCGGCGGCCGGGGCAGATCACGGCGCCGATCCCGGGATCGGCCTCCAGCGCGGCCCGGACATGGCCACCGATGAACCCGGAGGAACCGAACAACAACACCTTGGCAGTCACACCGGCTCCTTGGAGCGCTGGGGCAGCAGGATCGGCAGCAGGCTGGCGCAGGTGCGGTTGGCCTCGTCGTAGTCCTCGGGCCGGCCGATGTCGAGCCAGAAGCCCTCGAAGGCGTAGGTGGCCGGATAGTCGCCGTGCTCCAGCAGGTCCAGCACCAGCTGGTCGAAGCCGAACGGCAGGCCGGGCGGATAGGGCGCGAGCGCCCTGCGGGACATGGCGTAGACGCCCATGCTCACCGGGTAGCTCAGCACGGGCTTCTCGCGGAAGCCGACGATGTGGCCGTCCGCGACGTCGAGCACCCCGAATTCGATCTTGTGGGTCTGCGCGGCGGTGGCGACCGTGAGCGGGCTGCCGCCGAGGCCGTGGGCGGTCAGCAGGTCGGCGTAGTTGAGGTCGGTCAGGATGTCGCCGTTCATCACCAGGAACTCGTCGGGCAGCGTGTGCTTGAGGCCGAACAGCGGACCGATCGTGGACAGCGGCACGTCCTCCTCGACGTAGTCGATGCGCAGCCCCCAGCGCGCGCCGTCGCCGACGAACGCCCTGATCAGCGGGCCGAGATGGTTGATCGCCAGCGTCACGGACGTGAAGCCGAACGAGGCGAGCTGATCCAGCACGATCTGCAGGATCGAATGATGGTCACCGATCGGCATCAGCGGCTTGGGCAACGCCGTCGTGTACGGCCGCAGCCGGACGCCTTTGCCGCCGGCAAGGATCACTGCGTGCATCGCGGACCTGCCTCCCCATGTATCGGAACTACCGGTAGTGCCGGGCCTGGCCGAGAATCCGGGCCAGGCCGAGCACGAAGAGCGCCTGGAGCAGCAGCACGCTGCCCAGGTATAGCGAGGTGTCCACGAGCGCGGATCCGGGGCGGCCCAGCAACGGAGCGGCGCCGAACACCGCGCCGAGGCCCACGTGGACGGTGATCGCGGCCAACATCGAAGCGCACAGCCAGCCAAAGCGCTCGCGCCCGGCGAGCAGGAAAGCGAGCAGGTAGGCGCCGCCCAGCGCGACGTGCGCGGCGGTCATCACGATCCCGGCGGCCGAGAGCAGGCCCACATAGGACAGCCCGGCCAGCAGCGCCACCGCCGGGATCGCCGGAGCCAGCAGGCAGATCGCCACCTCCCGGCCCAGCAGCAGCCAGACGCCGCGCACGAACGCCGCGGGCCGCTCGACCCGGCGGACCAGCGCCACCGCCTGCGGCCGGAACCGCTCAGCGCGCCACTCGACCACCCCCATCGTCAGGATCAGCGGTGCGGCGGCGATCGCGATGTCGAGCCGGCCCAGCAGGTACGGGGCCTCGGCGTGCAGCAGCAGCACCGCCGAGCACAGCGCGTACCCGCTGACCCCGAGCAGGCCCGGCACCTCCGGTCGCAGCGCGACCAGCAGCGCGGGTTCCCGCACCGCCGCGGCCCGGCTGTGGTGCACGGCCAGCAGCATCGCGGCCACGAACGCGGCGAGCACGCACCCGGCCGCCACCCCGACCGACCAGGGCCGCAGGCCCGGGCCGAGGATCAGGTAGGCCGCGCCCACCAGGAACGCCGGGGTCATCGCCAGCGCCAGCCACAGCTCGCGGCGGTAGTAGACCAGCACCGTGCTGGTGAGCTGGTAGGCCACCAGGCAGGCGATCATCGCGACCAGCGCGATCCCGCCGCCGGTGAGCCGGACCAGCCCGGCGCCGGCCAGGACGCCGGTCAGCGGGGCGGTCAGGGCCGCGGCGGTGAGGACCCGGGCCGCGGCGCGCGGCCGGCCGAGACCGAGCATCCGGTACGCGGCGTGCGCGGCGGCGCCGGCGTAGACCCAGCCGAGGGCGCTCGCGAGGACCAGACCGAGCACCAGCGAGCGCCGCCCGACGATCGCCAGCACGGCGGGGAACGCGGTGCTGGGCAGCGCGTACAGCGGGCCGTGCGCGATCAGCCGCAGGCTCTCGCGCCAGGCCAGGGGGTCCCGGGCCGGCACCCCGCGGGGCTTCGGCAACGTCGGGCCGAGGCGGCGGAACACCTCGGTGGCCAGGGCGAAGACGTCGTGGTAGCCGTACTCGACGCGGGCGCCGCGGTCGGTGAGCCCGTCGGCTTCCAGGGCGGCGGCTACGTGCAGGGAGTCGACCGCCTGGCCCAGCTGCGGGCGTACCCGTTCCACCAGGTCGTCCAGCGGATCGGTGGAGATCCGGGGCAGCAGGACGGTGTGCTCGCCCGGCCCGGTGGCCCGGGCGTCGGCCGCGGCCGCCATGATCGAGCCGAGCCGCTGCTTGTTCTGCTCGGTCTCGTTGTCGACGCTCACCGCGACTCACCGTCCAGCTGCAGGTACGGCTGTGGCGTCCCGCCGCGCTGGTTGGGGATGGTGGCGCGGCCCTGGGCCTGGCCGCGCAGGTGCCGCGGCGGCGGGGAGGCGCTGAGCGGGGTGGCCAGTCCCTCGTAGACGTTGCGGTACATCTCCAGCGAGCGCCGGAGCGTGAAGTGTTCGAGCACCCGGGCGCGGGCCAGCGCGCCCAGCCGCTTGCGCAGGTCATCGTCGCGCAGCAGCTTGACGCAGGCCTCGGCCACGGCGGCGTAGTCGCGGGGCGGCACGACGAAGCCGGTGTCGCCGACGGCCTCGGCCACCCCGCCGACGTTGGTGCACACGGTCGGCCGCCCGCAGGCCATCGCCTCCACGACCGTGTACGGGAATCCCTCGGAGATGCTGGTCAGCGCGACGATGCTGCCCGCGTGGTAGGCGTCGACGGCGTTGCCGACCCGGCCCTCGAGCACCGCGATGCCGGTGAGGCCCAGCTCCTCGATCAGCCGCTCGCAGCTCTCGTGGTAGATCCGGTTGACCGCCGGGGTGCCGCCGAAGATGCGCAGCCGGGCCTCCGGGATCTCGGCGCGGACCAGGGCGAACGCGCGGATCAGGGTGTGCAGGTCCTTGAGCGGGTCGACCCGGCCCATGTACGAGATGGTCGGCACCTCGGGCTCGGTGGTCGCCGCCGGGAACTCCTCGGGCTCGACGCCGTTGTACATGGTCCACATGCGCTCCGGGTCGGCGCCGTTGTGCAACTGCCAGCGCCGGTTGTACATCGAGTGCGGCGCGAGCACGTCGGTGATCAGGTACGCGGCGCCGGCCAGCTGCCGGAAGAAGCTCAGCGCCAGCACGCGCACCGGGTGCGACGCGTCGTCATGCAGGTGGGCGATGTAGCGCTCGCGCAGGTAGATGCCGTGCTCCGACATCACCAGCGGGGTGCCGTGCTTCCACTTGGCGGTCATCCCGACCAGGGTGGCGAGCCCGTTCATCGAGGAGTGCACGATGTCGGCCTCGACCGGGGTGGCGCTCAGCGGCCGCAGCATGTGCTCGACGAGCCACGCCGCCTCGACCGCGTCGGCCACCGTCGGCGCCGGGCCGACCTCGTCGACCCGCAGGTCGCGCCACGCGTCCAGCATCATCGTCAGGGCGTGGTTGGACAGCAGCGCCGTGCTCAGGTCGCCGCCGTCGGCGGCATACTCGAACATGCCACGCAAGGCGAGCAGGAACATGCTGCGGCTCACCGCGCCTTGTCCGGAAAAGGGAGTCTTCAGTCCGGTCAAGGGCGGCGGCGGGGTGGTCGGAAGGGTGGTTTCCAGAGGTGTCACGAGCGCCCGCAGGAAGACCTCGTACGACTCGGTGAAGGACGCGCCGGGCCGGTGGCGCGGTCCGCGCCGGAGGCGGCGGCCGGGTGGCCGCGCGCCCCACAGCGGGATCGAGTGGACCTTGCCGAGGTTGGTGGGGGCCGGGAAGACCGACTGCTCGGAGCCGTCGACGGTGAGCGCGACGACGTCCCAGCGGTAGTCCGGCATGCCCTTGATGAGCTGCTCGCACCAGACGCTGACCCCACCCATCGAGTACGGGTAGGTGCCCTCCGACACCAGCGCGATCTTCACCGGCCCCCCTCTACCTGACCGTGCTCGTCACAGGTGCGGTACCGCGGTGACCGTGACGGCGGTGTTCGCCGCGAGGGCGAGCGGGGTCGTCACATCGGTGCCGTAGGTGCTGGAGCCGGTGCCCTGCGCGCCGCTGATCTGCACGGTGCCGGCGGCCGGCGAGGTGACCGTGATGGTGCCGGTCGACCGGTCGTAGACGGGATCCACGCCGGCGCCGAGCTGCGCGAAGTGCGCGGTCCGGGTCGTCGTGTACGCCGCCAGCGCCGGCCACTCCTGGTTGATCAGCGGTACGGAGTAGAACGCCTCGTACTTGGTCATCACGGCGTCGATCCAGTCCGTCAGCAGCGTCTTGCCCGCGCCGTAGTCGTAGATGTTGCCGATGTGGAAGGTGTGCGAGTAGATCGCGCCGGACGACACGTGACCGAGGGCGACCCCGGCCTCGTAGTCGATGATCTGGGCGTAGGTCAGGTCCTGCGGCCAGTACGGGAACCTGCCGTTCGGGCCGTAGAAGGAGTTGTAGAACGCGGTCTCCTCCTGCGGCGTGGTGACGAAGTAGGCGATGTTGGTCGGCCAGTCCGGCACCACCGAGATGCTCGGCTCCAGCGGGTGCACCTTCGCGGCGTTGAGGTTCGCCGGCACGTGGCTGGCGAAGGACATGTTGCCGTGCAGGTACTTGATGTTCAGGTCCTTGGCCGCGCGCAGCATCTCCGGGTTGGAGCCGGCCAGGCCGTGGTCGACGGGCGGGCTGGTGTCGTCGTCCGGGTTGGGGTTGTAGACGCCGAGGCCCGAATACTCCGGGGTCTTCAGCACGCTGTCGGGGGCGTTCAGGCCGATCGCGTTGCCCGCGGTCCGGTTGTCGTTGATCTCCGCGTACGAGGTGGCGTAGCTGGTGTTGTTCAGCTCCGGGTGGTTCAGGGTGTGGTTGATCCACCGGAAGTTCGCCTTGAGGCACTTGCTCGTCGCGGTGAGCTCGTTGGGGCCGCCGGCGGGGCTGCAGGTGCTGCCGGCGAACGGGTCGATGTCGGCGCCGTTGAACGCCAGGTTGAGCTTGAAGTCGGCGGCCTGCGGGTGCGCGGCGCGCAGGGCGACCTGCTGGTTGTCGAGGTTGACGGTGTCGTGCCCGCTGACCAGGAAACCGGGCGTGTACTCGACGTGGCCGTCCGGATAGTAGTGATCCGAGGCGTTGAACCAGTCGTCGACGTCGACGTTGAGGTGGTGGCGCTGCTCGCCGAGGAACATGCCCTTGCTCGCCCACCGGAGCATGCCGTAGACCAGCAGGTCGGAGTGCGTCAGGTACTGGTTCGAGGTGAAGGTCAGCGCCAGCCGCTCGCGGCCGTCGGTGGAGGTGGTGCGCACCCCGAGCACGTCCGAGCCGTTGGTGACGGTCGCGTCCGCGGCGCAGCCCGGCGTGATGGCGGTGCGGTAGACGTACGACTGCACCAGCGGGATCTGGGCGGTGCTCTTCAGGTAGTCGAACACGCCCGCGCCGGCCGCGGTGAGCGACAGGTTGATCGGGGTGCTGCCGACGCCGCCCTCGCCGTTGGAGGTGAGGCAGTAGTTCTCCGGCCAGGTGCCGTAGCTGGTGTAGAGGGAGGCCTGGCGGACCCCGAAGTTGCGCTCGTAGGCCCAGAGGATGTTCCACTCGGCCGAGTCGAGCCCGTAGAGGTAGCTGCCGTTGGACTCGTACAACTGCATGCTGTTGGTGAGCAGGATCGCGTTGTAGCGGCCGACGCCGTCGGGACGCACGAGCGTGCTCGTGGTCAGCGGGGCGGTCGCGCCGTAGAGCACGTCGTAGGCCGCACCCACCCGGTCCAATGTGGTCTTCCAGGTGGCGACGCCGAAGTCGTTGGCGTCGGTGCCGATGACCAGCGCGCGCAGGGCGACCTGATCGTTGAGGCCGGCCGCCGCGGCGGCGGCCTTGGCCGACTGCGCCGGCTTGACGACCTTGACGCTGCCGGTGCGCCGGGGCAGCGGGGCCGGACGCGCCTCGGTGGGGCGCGCGACCTGGGCCAGACCGGGAATGTTCGGGGGCTGCCCGGCCGGGGCAACGGCCGGCCGGGCCGCGACCGGACCTGAGGCGCCGAGCAGCACTGTCACGACGGTGGTCGCGACGAGGAAGAAGCGCGTCGAGCTACGGCGCGCGGGACGAGGGGGAACCATCCAAGACCTCCAGAGCAGGAAAGGATCAACACAGGTGCCGTTAAGGAAAATTGACACAGAGCGATCCCCGGAGGTGGCCCGCGTTGAAGCCACGATGGACGTTAGCAACGATCGTCAGCACAATCGACGTCCCGAGCCTGACCGAAATCAACCGTTGACTCGTCCACCTTAGAGTGTTATTGCCATCGATGTCCGAGCTTGCTTTTACGCCCGTCTACATTGCCCGAGGTCTCTCGACAACCCCGCTGACATGGGGATTTCCTTAAGTGATCTTAATGGATACGTAATGTACGAGACACATCACTCCACGCTGTGGATCATGCGGGAGGTGGCATTTAAGATCGACTTTGCCCAATTTGTGATCAACCAAGGGTGACCGGTCACTCAGAATTCACGATTTAGAGATCGATCGGTCGATGCGCGTATCAACCTTTGAGACAGGCTTGTCGGGCCAATCGCGGCACCCAAGGACATTGACGAACACCGACACTCGCGATAAGAGAACCTGGCGGGCAAGTGTCTGACCATTCGGCGGTCAGGTCGCCTGGAAACCGGAGGTCCCATGTCACCGCGCCATTTCCTGGCGAGCCTGGCGCTCGTACCGGCACTCACCGTGCCATTGGCCGCGCACGCGGCACCGACAGCGCGATTCGACCTGCAGGCGCACCGCGGCGGCATCGGCCTGACGACCGAGGAGTCCCTGGAGGGATTCGGCAAGGCGCTGCGGCTGGGGGTCAGCACGCTGGAACTGGACACCCACATCACCAGGGACGGCAAGGTCGTGGTCAACCACGACCGGCAGGTCAGCGCGCAGAAGTGCCGGGACACGGCGCCGGCCACGCCCGGCGATCCGATGTACCCCTACGTCGGCAAGTACCTCAAGGACCTCACCCTGGCACAGCTGCAGACGATGGACTGCGGTTTCCAGCAGCTGCCCGGCTTCCCGGAGCAGGAACAGATCAAGGGCTTCCGGATGGTGGAGCTGCGGGACGTGTTCAGCCTCGTGCGGAGCTACCGGGCCGGGGGCGTGAAGCTCAACATCGAGACGAAGGTGGAGGCGGGTGCGCCGGAACAGACCGCGCCCCGGGAGCTGTTCGTCCGCCGGGTCTTCGAGGAGATCCGCAGGTCCGGCATCGAGCGCCAGGTGACCATCCAGTCCTTCGACTGGGGCGCGCTGCGGCAGATGCACCGGCTGGCGCCACACTGGCCGCTGATCGCGCTGACCAACTACGACTTCCTGCAGGTGGGCCAGCCCGGGGCGTCGCCCTGGCTGGGCGGCCTCGACGCCGACGACTACGGCGGCGACTTCGTCCGGGCGGCCGACGCCATCCCGGGCGTCACGGCCCTCTCCCCCGTGTACGGCTTCCCGCAGAACGGCAAGCTGGGCGACCCGGGCTTCCGGTTCTACGTCGACCCGGCGATGGTGCGGCGCGCCCACGCCCGGGGCCTGCCGGTGATCCCCTGGACCTGCGACGACCCGGCGACGGTCGCGGCGCTGATGGACCTGGGCGTGGACGGCATCATCACCGACTACCCGAACCGGGTCCGCGACATCATGGCCGCCCGCGGCATGCGCCTGCCGAAGGCATACCAGCCCGGGTGAGGCCGGCCGATAGGCTCCCGCGAATGGGCCACTACGAGAGCATCGACGACCTGCTGCGCCAGCGGGATTTCGGCACGACCGGATGGCACCTGATCGACCAGCGGCGGATCGACGCGTTCGCCGACATCAGCGGCGACCACCAGTGGATCCACGTCGACCCGGACCGGGCGCGCAAGGAAGGACCGTTCGGCGGCACGGTCGCACACGGCGCGCTGACCCTGTCGCTCTGCACCGCCTTCCTCGGCGAGCTCGTCCAGGTCCGCAACGTGACCCACGTGGTCAACGTCGGCTTCGACCGGGTCCGCTTCCGCGCGCCGGTGCCGGTGGACTCCCGCCTGCGCGGCGCGGCCCGGCTGGTCGACGCCCGCCGGATGCCCGGCGGTGCCCGCGTGCGGGTCCTGATCACGGCGGAGATCGAGGGCGCGACCAAGCCGGCCTGCCTGGCCGAGCAGATCCTGGCGTTCTACGGCTGAGCCGACCTCAGCCGGACTTGCCGATGGACATGTACTGGACGGCGTCACCCTTGAGCTCGAACAGGATGGTCCAGCCCGCGTGCCCGGCCACCGGCAGCTCGTACGCCGTCTTGGAACTGCTCTTGAGCCCCTTGCCGTCATAGGCCGCCTTCAGCTCGGCCAGGGTGGACCCGCGCTTGATGCCGGCCTCCGTGGCGGCACCCTTCGGCGCGGCGATGGACTCCAGCGCGCCGTCCCGGAAGGTCGCGCCGCCGGCGTCGAGGTAGGCCTCCAGCCGTTCCACGATGCGCTGCGCCGAATCGGCGTACGCCTTGGCCGCCTTGGCGGAGCCCGCGGCGGACTGGTCGGTGCCCGCGTCGGCCTTCTTGACGGCCTTCTCGGTCTTGTCGTCCGCAGCCATCTGCTTCGGGTCGGGCTTCGGCCCACCCACGAACGAGTAGACGTTCTTGCCCAGAACGGTGGAGACCGGCGAGGTCTGCAGGTCACCGGTGGCGAGCGCGTCCTTCTCCGTCATCGTGATGGTGAGCTTGCCGAACGACTCCGGCCCGAAATACTTCACCGCGGCCACGCTGGGCGAGACGGAGCCGGCGACCGGAACGTCGCCGCTCGTCGCGTCGGCTGTGGTGCAGGCAGCCGGCGCGACGGCCACCCCGAGAGCGAGCAGGCCGACGACCACGCGCCGTTTCCAGATGAATCGGTCAATGTCCCCGTTGTCCATGCCGCGCAGCCTAAACGGCACCCACCACCAAGATCCATCGACATTTCCCGAACACCGCGGTCGACGTCACCACGCGCCCGATACAGTGACTCCCGCCGATGTGGCCGGGCGCGGCAGTACGGGGGTCGGATAAGGACGGCGATCTTGTCCCGGCAAGCAGCTCGGCACCCTCAAAGGCCGTTCGTCGAGTCGTTGGCGAAGGCTGGCGCCACATTGACGACGTGGCGGAATTTTCCGGGCGGGATGAGGCCCGGTTCGCGTGCCACCTGCTGGCCGCGGGCAGCCGTTCACGGATCTTGGTGATCTTCGGTGCGACCAGTACCCGAAGCTCTCAAGGTCGCGACCACCAACCGAGATATGCACGTTTTGTGCGGTCTGATCCCGGGGTGTGGGACCGGATGCCCAGAAGGCGGTAGCCGTGCCCGGCATGCGGAACCGGGACTCGCTCTCCACGACTCGCCGGGAAACGGGGCGCAGTAACCGGCGCCGGGCCGTCTTCGCGCCGTTGTCGACCTTCGACACTTGCTGGCGGTGTTCCGCGGAGCCGCAGATCACCCGGGCGGGTGTTGCCGCCAGCAAGCGAGACACTCCTGCACAAGACTCCTGCGCACGCAGTGCCTGCAAGATCTCCCGCGGCTCCGCCAAGCCTTACCATCCGCGTACCGGAAATGCCCAGGAATTCCAGATAAATGCCGATCTCGCGGCGCTTTGGTGATCTCATTATTTCCGGGCCGATCCCGGCCTGACTGCCACGCGGGCCCCGTGTGAGCAGGTCGGGTGGTCGGGAGGAGACAGACGTGCGTTCCCTGAGCATGCGAAGCAGCCTGCTGGCGTCGGCGGCAGTCGCCCTGCTGGCGGCGCTGGCCGTGGGCGCTGTCGGGATCGTCCGCACGAACACCACCGCGGACCGGGCGGAGGCGATCTACAGCGAGGCCCTGGTGCCGCTGGCCACGCTGAAGGACATCCAGCAGCTCATCTGGCACGGGCGGTGGGCGGGCCTGTCGAACCTGACCGCCACGGATGCGACGAAGGCGAAAGCCTACGGCGAAGAGGCGACCAAGCACTACGACCTGGTCAGCACCAGGGTGCAGGAGTATTCGGAGCTGACCGTCAGCGCCGGCGAGCGGGCCGCGATGGACACCTTTCAGGGCACCTGGGCGACGTACCTCGATCTGCGCAAGCAATCCTCGGCGCTGAAGAACGCCGGCAAGATCGCCGAGTGGGAGCAGTTCCGCAGCACCACGCTGAATCCCGCCACCACCAAGGCGATCGAAGAACTCGACGCCCTGGTCACGCTCTCGCAGGCGCACGCCACCTCGAGTGCGGCCGAGGCCCGGTCGGCGGCCGACAAGGCCAAGCTCACGATCGGTGTCGTGCTGGCGGTCGGCGTTCTGCTGGCCGCCCTGTTCGCGCTGTTCGTCGGCCGGACGCTCAACCGGCGGCTCAACGCGCTGCGTGAGGTCGTGTCCGCGATGGCCGACGGCGACCTCACCGAACGGCAGCCGGACACCGCGGCCAACGAGATCGGTGAGATGTCACGCTCGGTGCACCGGGCGGCCGGGCAACTGCGCGTCACGATGCAGACGCTGGCCGGCATGAGTACCGGCCTCGCGGACCGTTCCACCGAGCTTCAGCAGGCCAGCCGTAGCCTCACCGGCAGCACGGACCAGGCGTCCACCCGGGTCGGCGCCATCGACGCGGCGGCCGGGGAGGTCAGCGCCGGTGTGCAGGCCGTCGCCAGCGGCGCCGAGGAGATGGGCGCCGCCATCCGGGAGATCGCCATGAGCGCCACCGAGGCGGCCCAGGTGGCCGCCGGCGCGGTGCAGACGGCGGCCACGGCCGAGCAGATGATGCGCAAGCTGGACGCCTCGTCCGCCGAGATCGACAGCGTGGTCAAGGCCATCACCGCCATCGCGGAACAGACCAACCTGCTCGCCCTCAACGCCACCATCGAGGCCGCCCGCGCCGGCGAGACCGGCAAGGGCTTCGCCGTGGTCGCCGGCGAGGTCAAGGATCTCGCCCAGGAGACCGCGAAGGCCACCGAGGAGATCAGCCGGCGCACCGAGGTCATCCAGCACGACACCCGCACCGCGGTCGAGGCCATCGCCGGCATCGGCGAGGTCATCGAGAAGATCAACGACTACCAGAACACCATCGCGTCCGCCGTCGAGCAGCAGAGCGCCACCACCAACGGCATGACCCACGACCTCAACCGGGCCGCCGGCGGCACGTCGGAGATCAGCGGCCAGCTCGCCGAGGTGGTGCAGGTGACCACGGCGACCCGCGACGCCGCCCAGGCGGCCGAGACCACCGCCTCCGAACTCGCCGACATCTCCGGCCGGCTGAACACCATGGTCGCGGTGTTCCGGTACTAGACCGGCGGGAACACCCGCCGGCCGGCACCTGTCAGTTTGCGGTGACGCTGTATTCGAGGTCGTACACGGCGTCGCCGTTGCTGAAGGTCCGAGTCGCGTTGGTGACCTCGTCGCAGGCGATGGTCTCGCGCTCGACCGTGATGTTGCCCGGCCACTTGTCCAGCACCAGGCGAACCTCCAGGCCGCCGGAGCCGAACCCGGCGATCGGGTTTCCGAACAGACCGGGGAAGTGCGTCGCACCCAGCTCGTACTGCACACCGTTACCGCCGGACGGGAACCAGCGGTCCTCGACCTTGAGCCAGACGAAGTCCTCCTGCCGGCCGTTGTCGGTCTGCAGGTTGCGCGCCTCCAGCGACACCATCGCGAAGTCACAGCTGGTGGCCGCGGCGGCGGGCGCCGCCGGCAGCACGATCCCGGCCAGGCCGGCGCCAATCAGGCCGACTCCCAGCAGGGTCCGTCCGGTCCTCGTACGTGCGTTCATGGCTCTGTCTCCCTTGTCGATCCGGCACCCGGGTGGCGCCGCTGGCGCAGACACTCCGGACGGCCGTCACGGCCAGATCAAGGCCGCCTCACGGCGCCGCCGTCGCCGATCCCGGCCGGGTGGTGCATCCACGACAAAGCGCCGGCACGACCGGCTGGTGCATCCACGACAAAACGCCGGCACGACCGGCTGGTGCATTCACAACAATGAGCCGGTACGACCGGGTAGTGCATTCACGACAATGAGCCGGCACGACCGGGTAGTGCATTCACGACAATCAGCCGGTACGACCGGGTGGCGCTCACGACAGTGGGCCGTCCCGGGCCGGGTGGCACGTTCACGACAATGGATTGCGCCCGCGGTCCGCCGCGACCAGGCTGTGCGCGGGAGGCGCGGTGCATCCGACAGCGGAGACCCGGCGCGCACCGGCGGCACCCGGGGTCACCTGCCGGGTGGTGGCCGCCGCAGCGGGTTACGGCAAGACGACCGCGATGCGCGGGTGGTATCCGGCTGCCCGGGCGAGCTGGCACCGCGGGCTGCCGCCCGGTCCACGCGAGCCCGTGGACGCGCTCGCCGGCGCGGTGCTCGACGAGGTTCGCGCCGGCGCCGGCCAGCTTGTCTTCGACGACCTGCCGCGCCTGCCGCCCGGCACGGCGCGCGCGCTGACCGAGGCGCTGGCGAGGCTGACCGGCGCCGGCGCCGTCGACGTCGTGCTGGCCTCCCGGTGGCCGCTGGGCACCGCGGCGCCCGCGCTTCCGCGCGCCGACGTCGGGCCCGCCGAGCTGTCGCTGTCGGTTGATCAGATCGCCGATCTGCTGACCACCGGGTACGAGCTGACCGACGGTGACGCCGGCGGATACGACCTCAACGCCCGGGACCTGCCCGAGCGAATCCACCAGGCGACCGCGGGCTGGCCGGCGCTGGTCCATCTCGCCGCGGAGACCCTGCGGACCGGCGGGGTGCCGCACGGGCCACTGCTGCCGGTGATCGCGGCCCCCGGCGGGCTCATCGCGAGCTACCTGGAAGAAGAGGTGTTGCCGGCGCTGCCCGAGGAGGCGGCACGGCTGCTCGCCCAGCTGGGTGACCTGGCGCCGGTCGGTGCCGGGCTGTGCCGGGCGCTGGGCCATCCCCGCAGCGAGGAGACCCTGCGGCTGCTCACCGGCAGCGGCCTGCTGACCACCGCCGGCTCGCCGCTACCAGTCCCCGGCGGGCCGGCGCCGGCCAGACGGATCGTGCCAGTGATCGCCGAGGTCGTCCGGCAGTCGCGGCGCACCGGCCCTCACCCGGCGACCGGCACCCGGGGCACTGCCAGCACACCCAGCCCGCCCGGCGTGGCCAGCACGACCAGCCCAGCCAGCACGCCCGACACCGCCAGCACGACCAGCCCAGCCAGCACGACCAGCACGGCCAGCACGCCCGACACCGCCAGCACGACCAGCCCAGCCAGCCCAGCCAGCACGGCCAGCACGGCCAGCACGGCCAGCACGGCCAGCACGGCCAGCACGGCCAGCACGGCCAGCACGGCCAGCGTGCCCGGCATGTCCGGCACGCCCGGCACAGTTGGTATGTCCGGCACAACCGATATGCCCGATACTGCCGGCACGCCCAGCACGGCCGAGATCGCGGCGCGCTTCTTCGATGAGCACGGTCCGCCGGTGGCCGCCGCAGTCGCGCACTACCGGTCTGGGCGGGCCGAGGCCTGCGCCCGGGTGCTCAACCGGCACGGCGAGGCCATGCTCGCCGCGGGCGAGGCGGAAACCCTGGTCGAGCTACTCGTCGCGCTGCCGGTCACATCGCGAACGCCCAGGTTGTGGCTGCTGCTCGGCGACGCGCAGCGGGCGACCGGCGCTCTCGACGCCGCGGCACAGTCCCACGCCGCGGCCGCGCCCGGGCTACCGCCCGGCAGCGCCGCACTGGCCTGGCGCACCGGCCGCATCCACTATCAGCGTGGTGAAGCCCGGGCCGCGCTGGCCGCCTTCGCCAAGGCCGGACCCGGCCCGCACCCACCAGCCGACGCCGCACTGCTGGCAGCGTGGGCGGCCAACTCGCACCTGCTGGCCGGATGTCCCGAAACGGCCCTGCGGTATGCCCGCGACGCGGTCGCCGCGGCCCGCCGGATCGACACCGGCGAAGCCAATACGAACCGCGACGGCGCCCACCACAGCGACGGCGCCCGCGACAAGAGCAGCGACAGCGACGACGCCGACCGCGACCACAAAAGCACCAACGGCCGCGACAAGAACAGCGATGACGCCGGCCGCGACGCCGACGAGTTGGCCGCGGCGCTTGCCACCGCGCACGTCAGCCTCGCCCTGTGCCTGGGCGCGCTCGGTGACGAGGCCGGCAGCGAGGAGAGCTACCGCCACGCCCTGCCGATAGCGGAACGCGTCGGCAACGTCGTCCTGCTGACCCGGATCTACACCAACCGGACCTACCGGCTGCTGTGCGCCGCCCGCTACACCGAGGCTCTGGTGGCGGCCCGCACCTGCGGCCGGTATGCCGCGGCCGCCCGCCAGCCCAGCCTGCGCGCCATCGCCGTCTGCAACGAGGCCGACGCGCTGGCCATGCTGGGGCGCTACGACGAGGCGGTCCGGCAGTACGAGCGGGCGATCTCGGCGTACCGGGCGATGGGGTCGCGGCGGGTGGCCGGGGCGCAGCTCGGGCTCGGCGAGGTCTATCGCCGGCGTGGCTGGGGTGAGCAGGCGCGCGCCGCCTACGACGCCACCGTGCGGGTTGCCGAGGAAGCCGGGAACGTCCATGTGCTCGTACCGGCGGAAGCCGGGTTGGCGCTGGTGCTGCTGGCCGACGACCCGGATGGCGCGGCCCGCCATGCCGCCGCGGCGGCGCGCTCGGATGCCGGCGAGGCGGGGGTGCCGGCGCTGCTGGCGCAGGGCTGGGTGGCGCTGTGCCGTGGCGACCGCACGCAGGCCGGCGCGCTGGCCGACCGGACCTGCGCGACCGCTCGCGCGCAGGGTGACCGCCCCGGCCTGGCCGACGCGCTGGAGCTGCGGGGCGCGGTGCACGCCGGCGGTCCGGACCTGGATCTGGCCCGGGCCCGGGCGGCGCTGCGCGAGTGCCGCGCCATCTGGACCGACGGTGGCGCGGCGGTGGAGGCCGCCCGGGTGACGGTGACGATCAGCCGGCTGCCGGGCGCCGGGCCGGACGACCGGATCCGGGGGTTGATCGCCGCCGAACGGCTGCAGGCGGCCGGTGCCGTCGTGATTGACCTGTCGCTGCGGCTCGGCCGGCCGGCCGAGCCGGCGGGCAGGACCGGGACGGTCGGCTCGGGCCGGGCCGGTTCCGCGGAGTCCGTGGGCCATCCGGCCGAGGTCGCGATCCAGGCCCTGGGCCGTTTTGAGGTACGGGTGGACGGCGAGCCGGTGCCGTCGTCGCGCTGGCAGTCCCGCAAGGCCCGGGACCTGTTGCGCATCCTGGTGGCCCGGCGCGGCCGGCCGATGCCCCGGGACGAGCTCTGCGAGCTGCTGTGGCCCGATGACGACCCGGCGAAGACGGCGCACCGGCTGTCGGTGCTGCTCTCCATCGTGCGTGGGGTGCTGGACCCGGTCCGGGCGCTGCCCGCCGACCACTATCTGGTGGCCGACCTGGCGAGCGTCGCCCTCGACGTGAGCCGGGCCCGCGTCGACGTCGAGGACTTCCTCTCGTACGTCGCGCGGGCCCGCCGGCTGCTGGACGCCGGCGACCTGGCCGAGGCCCGGGACCTGCTGGTCACCGTCGACCGGCACCACGGTGCCGACGCCTTCGCCGACGAGCCGTACGCGCAGTGGTCGGCCCCGCTGCGCGAGGAGACCCGGGCCGCGTACCTCAGCATGTTGCGCATGCTCGTCCAGGTGAGCGCCGCCGGGGTGGACGCGGCCGTCGGCTACCTGCTGCGGCTGCTGGAGCGCGACCCTTACGACGAGGCCGCCCACCGCGGCCTCGTGCGCTGCCTCGTGCGGGCCGGGCGGCACGGCGAGGCCCGGCGGGCGTTCGACCGGTACGGCGATGCCATGCGCGCCATCGGCGTGCGCCCTCCGGACCAGAGCCTGCTCGCGCCCCGCGCCGCCGGGCGCCCCCACGGCGTCGCCGTCAGTGGAAGGTCCCGCTGAGCGCGGCTTCCATCGTCAGCGAGCCGTCCGGATCGTCGTCGGCCCCGCGGAACTTTCCGGCCAGCCGTGCCGACACGCCGACCAGTGTGCCGCGCGCCCAGGTTGTGCCGCCGTCGGGACCGGGCACGAGCGCGTCGAGCGTGGCCGCGGCGGGGCCGGTCACCGTGGCGGCGGTGGCGTAGACGGAGAGGTCCGGCTCGGTGTCCTGCCCGATGACCGTCTTCGGCCAGCCGGCGACGTCGGTCACGGCCCGGGCCCGCCGCATCTCCGCCGGTGGGCGGCACAGCGCGGTCGCGGTGACCTTGGTCGTGCCCGCCGCCGGGCCGCCGGCCGTGACCCGGACCTGGGTCAGGCCCGCGTCCAGCGAGATCTCCCGGACGTGGGCGGCGGTCGGTGAGCCCGGGATCCGGAACCCCAGGCCGAACAGCCGGGTCTGCTCCGGGCACGTCGCGGTGGCCGTGCCGCTGCCGGACTCGATGATCCGCCACGGCTGCACCGACGACTGGCAGATCGCGATGGCGGTGACCGACCAGTCGCCGGGACGCCCGAGTGCCGCGGCGGCGGTCACGGTGATCGAGTCATCGGTGCTGTCCGCGTCGATGCCGGTCAGCGCCACCCCGCTGCCGCCGCCCGGGCCGTAGTTGACCACGCCGCCGCCGGCGTAGCTCACCGTGTCCTCGGGGCAGGTCGCCGTCGCCGCCTTGACCGGCCGCGCGTCGAACCCGCTGGTCCCGGTCGCCCGCTCCGACTCGCCCCACGCCTGTGCCGCACCGGCTGGTGTCAGCACCAGGCCCACGGCCAGCCCGGCGATCGCCACCGGCCGCCACCCGGTCACCATTGTCTGCGACATGCGGTTCCCCCTTCTCGTGCTGCCCCCGTTCATGGCGGCTGCTGAGACCGATGCTCCGCAAAGGTGTCACGGTGGCGTCAGGGCGCGGTGGCACGAACCCGACAGTCGCCGTGATCCGACCCCGGCGGGACCCCGCGCGGGTCAGCCCGCCTCGGAGGAGTGGCCGGGGAAGAGGTGGGCGGCGGGATCGATGGCCACGGCCGCGTTGTTGACCGCCGTGGCCGCCTCGCCGAAGCCCGTGGCGATCAGTCTGACCTTGCCCGGATACTCGACGATGTCCCCGGCGGCGAAGACCCGCGGCATGGTGGTCGCCATCGTGCTGGTCACCACGATGTGGCGGCGGTCCAGTTGGAGACCCCACTCGGCGAGCGGGCCGAGATCGGCGGTGAATCCCAGCGCGGCCACCACCGTGTCCACCGGGATGCGCCGCGTGCCGTCCGGCTGGACCGCGATGTCCGCGGCCGTCACCGTCTCGGCGCCGTGCAGCGCCGTGACCTGCGCGTTCACCAGAATGGTGACGGGCAGCGCCTGCACCCGGCCGACCGTGGCGGCGTGCGCGCGGAACCGGTCACGGCGGTGCACCAGCGTGACCGACCGGGCCACCGGGTGCAGCGCGAGCGCCCAGTCGAAGGCCGAGTCGCCGCCGCCGACGATGAGGACGTCGTGGCCGGCGAGGTCGTCCAGCCGGGGCACGAAGTACACGATCCCGGCACCGGTGTACGCACTCGCGGCCGGCAGCGGGCGCGGGGTGAAACTGCCCAGCCCGCCGGTGACGATGACCGCCCCGCAGCCGAGATCGCTGCCGTCGGCCAGGTGCAGCGTGGGGAACCCGTCGCGGTACGACAGCTTCTCCGCCCGTACCCCCAGCAGGTAGGCCGGCCCGAAGGGCGCCGCCTGGGCGACCAGGTTGGCGACCAGGTCGCGGCCCTTGACGGTCGGCAGGCCCCCGACATCGAAGATGTCCTTCTCCGGGTACATGGCGGTGATCTGCCCGCCCGGCTCCGGCAGCGTGTCGATGACCGCGACCGTCAGGCCGCGGAAGCCGGCGTAGTAGGCGGCGAAGAGCCCGGTCGGGCCGGCACCGATGATGGCGACATCAACCTCGCGCATGCCGGCTCGCCTTTCCCCGATGCGGAACCCACGACCATCATCCGTGACGGTAGGCCCACGGCTGGTGACGAGCAACCGCGCGCCGTCAGCAGGCGTACCGGGCCTTGCGGGCGGTCGCCAGCACCGTCGCGCCGTCGGCGGCGGGCAGCAGGCCGCCGCCGACCCACGCGTCGACCGTGTCCTTGACCTTCTTGACCAGCGCCGGCTTGCCGGCGAACGGCGCACCG
>Ga0307516_10002814_pt1 | contig 22929 bp, 22 predicted proteins | sample 19_EM_MG_FD_203310 | JGI IMG/M metagenome (GOLD analysis project Ga0307516, IMG submission 203310) | Populus trichocarpa ectomycorrhiza microbial communities from riparian zone in the Pacific Northwest, United States - 19_EM | ecosystem: Host-associated > Plants > Roots > Unclassified | place... | reverse complement strand
GATAAGGACAAGACGTGAGGAAACGGGCAAAGGCAGGGACGTGGCGTTGAGGCGGAACAATTGCTAGTAGTCAAGGCCGACTATGGCTGATGATAACAAGTTGTTGCGTGAAGAAGAAACATGCAAGACAGACAACAGCGCACTCTTATATACAATGAGCGTGGTCCTCCATATCCAGATCCTTCTTTACGCCGCGCAACCAGAACCAGCAGAACCTTTCCTCGCCGCGCACCTAGAACCTTTCCTCGCCGCGCAACCAGAACCTTGCCGCGCATCTAGAACCTTTCCACGCCGCGCAACCAGAACCTTTCCTCGTCGCGCATCTAGAACCCCAAAACCCAAAACCTTCTCGCGCCGTGCAATCCAGAAACCGAACCTTCCTTGCGCCGCGTCATCCAGAACGTTCCAGACTCTAGTCGTTCGGGATAGGTGGTGACGGCGGCGGTGTGCCGTTACACTATGTACCTAGACGCAACATCCTAGTCCTTGCAAATATCACTCCGTGAGTGATATTCCTCAGAACCCTAACCCGGTCACTGGCCGACCAAGATCGGGTAAAACGTGTGTGTGCCTGCCTCATGTCATTCAGTGTTATGTTTATTGCTTCCCTTGTTGTTTCCTTGGTTGTTCCTTTACCGTTACGTGTCTGCATCGCTTTCGCCTGTGTTATGTTTATTGCATCCCTTGTTGTTTCCTTCGTTCTTCCTTTACCGTTGTGTGTCTGCCTTGCTTTCGCCTGTGTTATGTTTATTGCTTCCCTTGTTGTTTCCTTGGTTGTTCCTTCATCAGCAAAAAATTTGAGAATTCCTAGAGAGCTCCTATAGCTCCAGTAGCTCCCGTAAGCATCGCTAACTCCCGTAAGAGGAGAAGTTATATTTTGCTCCTGTAAGGATTTAAAGAAAAAAAAGTGCTTTATTTTTAACTGAAACCTCGAGAAATATTAGTTCAAATTTATGTCTCACCTGTAAAAAAAGCAATATACTTCAACTTTTCATTTTTTTGCTGATGTTTACCGTTGCGTGTCTGCCTCGCTTTCGCCTGTGTTATGTTTAGTTGTTTACCCTGTGTGCTTGTCGTTTCCTACTGTTTGCAAGTCAGCCTTGCATTTTCTGTTGCAGAGGAAAGAAGGGGCCAAGTATGATCGTGTGTTTCTGGGACGTGGTGATGGAGTCATTGTGGAAAGCTCTGTGTCTGTCTTGCGGGCAGGACTGAGATTCCACGGTAAAGAAAAAGGTATAAAGGAAGGGCACGGTAGCTAGTCTGGAGATTCTTTCTCCATGCAATCTATTATCTCTCTCCACAGACCTACCTCTCTACCCGTGACTGGCGCTGCAACCAGCAAACCCCACAAGAACAATGAGCCCACGCAAAGGCGTGTGAAACGACTGCGACGAGACCACGCCGGGTGTGACGGATACCACGAGAACAACGAGCCCATGCAAAGGCGTGTGAGATGACCACGACGAGACCACGCCAGACGTGATGGATACTGCGAGAACAATGAGCCCAAGCAAAGGCATGTGAGAAGACCGCAACAAGACCACACCGGGCATGACGGATACCGCGAGAACAATGAGCCCATGCAAAGGCGTGTGAGAAGACCGCGACGAGACCACATCAGGCGTGACGGATACCGCGAGGACAACGTGCCCATGCAATGGCGTGTGAGGAAATGAGCGATGTCCCGAAGAGTCAAGTCTACGTTACCTGTCTTGCAGCATGGACTAGTCAGAGCAGGATCTTGACAACCACCACCTATACCACCAACAACTTCAATTCTGACTACCCAGAGCCAGACTTTGGTACGTTCCTGATTTGACAACGAAAGGTGGAGGACGATAGATGGGAAGTTGTGCTCTTTCTTCGCTGGAATGTCACAGATGCTCTTTATGTTGTGATCTTGATTTGCTGTTTGTTTGTTTGTTTGTTTTGTTTTGTGATTTTGGGTGGCTTTGGAAAGATGGGAACCCCATGGGGGCAGTATGGTGAGGAGGAGCGTACATAGCCTTTAGTACCGAACGCAATAGATTGAAGTTGCATATTATCCTTCACTCCACCGCAAAATTTTCGTTTGCCGTCAAACAACTTTTTACCCCCACCATCTATTTCGCTGGAAATACCCTCTGGAGCTTCATAACTCCATGGTCTTCCCATCTACGAACTCTGTGAATACCTCCCACTTCTTTGTTGTTGCTGCCTGCATGATTTCGCTCCGTGTCGTGGTTGCTTTGGTCCCAGACAACACCTACCCCCTCCCCTGAAAAGTGGACACCTGTCCACAACAACAACACATCACCATGGCAACCACCCCAGTTACCGACCCCCTGCTTGCACGCTGTCTGGCAGCCATGAGAAACTCCCAGCCAATGTTTGGATCAGACGCAGCCTACGCAACGTTCACCACCCGAATCCCACCTGTCCCATCCATCCCCCGCTGATCGTCAACACAACCCAATAGCTTCAACCCTTCAGCAGACACTGCCCCCAAATGGAACCACGATACGGATACTTTCGCGAGCTTCCTTGCCTGGAGGTCAGCCACCCACCACATCGAAAACGTCAACCAAATTATCGAAGTGCTACTCAGCCCAATATGCCAGTTTGTGCGCACCAAAATGAAGCACCAATTAGCCAACCAGTCAACAACCATCATGATTCCAGGCCTCAATGACATCAAGGAACGAGAGGCAGAAACACAGAAACAGATCTTCTGTCTGACCGAAACTGTTAACGAGCTTCGGAAGCAAGTCGACTCCCTATCCCTGCATCTCATCCCCGCTGCTGGCCCACCAGCCCTTAGGGCTGTACCAGCAACTACCCAACAATGCCCAAATCCCGCCACCAACACCCCCAAACCCTCCCAAAGCACTACACCCACTTATGCAAAGGTGGCAGAGAAGAAGCAAATGAAGGAGTTCACGGAGGTGAAGAGCAAGAAGAAGGCCTGGAAGGAGACAATCCTGCCAAAGCCATACCCAACGGCAGACAGACTGGTCATCTTTGGTCTGACGTCTGCACCGAACGACTGAGAGGAGGCCGCAGACCGTACCCTCCAGGTCATCAACAAAACAATCACCAACCACACTGACATCTCCCACCCTCCTTGTATCCTGGCGCACATCACAGTCACAAACAATCTCACTTTCACCACCGCGTCCCAGCATCTGGGCGTAAGCTACAAACCCTACCTCGCCATCTTTGAGGATGCACTCCACAACTTCCCCATCACCTCACCCAGGATCAGCCAGAGATGGACTCGCTTCATCACCAATGGCATTCCTAACGCCATCACCCCCAATGATGCCCGTACCGAAATCGAAACCAACTATCCCTCACTCCGAATGGGCCAAACTCCGTGATGGCTCACCAGCCCTGATTGCCGTCAGGGTAAAGAGGCTTTATTCATGATCGTCACCTTCATCGGTGAAATGACCAAGAAATCTGTTGGTGCCAGCAGCCTCACTCTGTTTAACTGCGAATACAATCTCGCCGAATACATATCCTTCAGCCCCTCCACCCAATGCAAGAAGTGTCAGCAATACAGGCACCCCACCCAACGCTGCACCGCCGGCGGCCACACCTGTGCCGTCTGCGCCCTGTACCACCCCACCCATGAACACCCCGGTGCAATTGGCAACTGCAAAACCGGGCACTCCTGCACCACCCTTCAATCCGCTATGCCAACTGCCAGCAAACACACAAAGCCTCGGACCGAAACTGCCCAACCGACATCAAGATCATGATAGCACTACGACACGACAACGCCACAGCTACCGACACAACCATGACTGCCTAGAGGTACCAATGAAGGTAATGGTACTGCACTACTTCCGTTACCGCGTTTTCCCACACGCTTTTCTACCCCCTGCTTTTATAATTTAAATACTGTGTTTGGGCCGCTGGAGGAGAACTGTTTGTCGCAGGTCTTATCTGTACGGCCGTGCCTCGTCACGCTTTTCTTGGTTAGATTTTCTTAGTGTTTTCTTTCTTGCTTGCTTTTGGCGGTACAGGGAAAGATGGGAGCCCCACGGGGGTGGTAAGGTGAGGAGGAGCGCACAAGACCTGTAGTGTCAACGCCATTAGATCGTAATCGAATATTATCTCTCTTCACCAACTCCTACTTCTATATTTCCGTAACCAGCGCTGCGACCAAAGCCCCCGACCAAGACCAACATCAATCGTGACAAGGTCTTAAAACGTGCTATAATATGTCCCCTCGGCGCAGTAGACAAGAACAGCGTAAGACCTAGCACAGCCGCACGGAAGACTGAGAGCACAACGCCTCACCAGCAAGAAAGGCTATGCTAGGGGACATCCTTAGACTTCACCTGAAACAGTGGGAAGTACTTGCCTGCGCCAGTGACCTGAACGAACAGAGCCTGAGAGCCGAACGAGCAGAAGACCTACCAAGTAGGCACGCTGAGGAGCTATGTTGCCTGTCGAGCCAAGACAGTGTAAGAAGTCAGGATCTTGACATCACGCTACGATGGCAGCTGCCAGAGCAAACAAGGTCCTGGGAAGCCTAAATTTCCTACGACACCGGCCACGTGGCATACCTGCCTACATCGCCCACCATCTGGCAATGACAGCAATCCTTCCGGCAATGTTTTGGGCATCACCAGCATGGTGGACTGGAACCCCTGGGGTAGCCGCAACACTCAGAGTGGCATACAACACTGTGGCCCGATGGATTACTGGAATTTCACTCAATACCAGAACGACAAATCTCATCACTCTTGCTCACCTACCACCGATGGAGACATATCTCTACTACCTGTGACTACGATACACGATCAGACTTCACTTTCTCCCGACCACCATGCCCTTGGACCCCCACGCGAACAACTAAATACTCACGCCAACATTCCAGGACTTCACCGCCTATACAACCTCAGTAAAAACCTTGTACTGGACAAGCTCGAGGACCGAACAACAACCACAACCACTAGAGGAGTGGCAAAGACTGTTTCTCCAAACCCCGACAAGACGACAAAACCACAACAGCTCCACGAAAAATGGCTCCAAACACTTGCAGACCATACAATTGTCATTTATACGGATGGTTCGAAACTGGCCAACAGTGCAGTGGGCTGCGGATGGGCAGTGTACCACTGCGGGGACGAGCAACTCCACTGGTTCACCTCAGGAAAATGCCATCTCGGAAGTCGAGCTGAGGTGTTCGATGCCGAACTACATGCTGTACAGGAAGCGGTCTCCACTCTGCTTACAACAACTCTGCCCTGCTCAAAGGTATTCATCTGCATTGACAACCAGGCTACGATCAACACCCTTCACTTCAACAAACATACCCACGAATATACACGACGAACTCTGGAAATTGTGGAAAAACTCCAACTCCTAGGATGGCAGATCTCCACCATATGGTGCCCCTCCCACTATGGCATCAGTGGGAATAAACGGGATAATGGACTTGCCAAGCTGGGAGCATCCTCCGCTACACCATGTCAGTTTGCACTGACCACCAAGACCTGGCTGCTGACCCAAGCTCGCACGGAATTCATTCAACGATGGAAGACTGAACTCCCCCTCTCGAATCCCTCCTTCAAATTTCCTGCCCACCTACATGGCATCGATTGGGCCGACACAAGAGCACTATGGCGTGTGTTCTGCAACCGCTCACCCTCCGATACCCCTCCGAACATTGATGCTGACCTGTGTCCATGCGGTCTGGCCCCATACACCTCACACCACCTTCTGCGGGAATGCCCACTACTGGCAACTGAACGCACAACCCTCCTCTCCTCCACCGTAGGCGATATACAATCCTTGGACTTTCTCACGGCACCCGAAAACTCACTCGCACTGAGACGCTTTCTACGAGCCACTGGGCTAGGGCACTCAGTACACCTCCGTCTTGAAGGAGGCTATACCACCATTGGGCACGACTCCGACGACTCCAACTCTGACTCCCCAGAGCCGGACTTTGGTGCGTTCAAAAACTGATTTAACGATGAAGGGCAAAAGAGGGTAGATACTGGGAGGGTTTTTGCTTTGCTTGGCCGTCGCGGATGCTTTCTATGTTCCGATGCTTTGTTTTGTTCTGCTTTCTGTTTTCTGTTTTGTTATTTCGGGTGGTTTGGAAAGATGGAAACCCCATGGGGGTGGTATGGCGAGGTGGAGTGTACATAGCCTGTAGTGCTGAACACAATAGATCGAAGTTGCATATCATCTCTCTCCACCAACTCCTACTTCCACATCTCCGTGACCTGGCGCTGCGACCGAAACCCCACCCCGACACGATACCGACCTCCGCCGAGCGAAGATCCTGAGACCGTGCTACGATAAGTCCCCTCGGTGGCAGTAGACGAAAGACAGCGTAAGACCTCGAAGGCCGCACGGAAGACTGGGAGTACGAAGACTCGCCAGCACTAAAGGCTACGCCGAGGGACATCCTTAGACTTCACCAGAAAGAGTGGGGAGTACTTGCCTGCGCCAGTGAGCTGAACGAACACAGCCCGAGAGCCGAAGTAACGGAAAGACCTACCGAGTAGGTACGCCGAGGAGCTACGTTGCCTGTCGAGCCCAAGACAGAGACCGGAAGTCGGGGAGGTTTTGACACGACCCGACAAAGCGGAAGAACAACGAGCACGTTCGGCAGCAACGGCATTGTCCGAAATTCATCATCTTAGGACGGAAATGCATCGTGCCCAACTCCGCTACCAGTAAAGCGCTGATGGCCATCGTCTCCCCGCCCCGGACTATCAGGTAGGGGATCTCGTGTGGTTGGACGCTCAAATTTGGAAAACACGACGACCTTCGGCGAAGTTGGATCATCGACGGTACGGCCCGTTCAAGATTGCACGCAAGATTTCCTCTCATGCCTACCGGTTGGAACTTCACGTGTCGATGCAGGTACATCCCGTCTTTCATGTGTCCTTACTTGAGCCAGCAGCACGGGATCCGCTTCCGGGACAACAACAACCGCCGCCGCCCCCAGTGGAAATTGATGGCGAGGAAGAATGGTTCGTGGACTCCATCCTCGATTCACGGATGTACCGGCGACGACTGCAGTACCTTGTCAAATGGACCGGATTCGATCACCCTAATTGGGAGCCAGCGGAAAGTGTCAACGAACTCGAAGGGGTCACTCGATTCCACCAACAATACCCCCGCAAGCCTGGACCACTCGAGGAAAGCTTCGCGGGAGCTCAGCGATAGGAGGGGGATACTGTCACGGCGCAGGTCTCGGCCTTCGGAAGGTTTGAGTTTTTCCTTGCGCGTTCGGAAGGATTGAGTTTGCTTGCGCGTTCGAAAGGATTGAGTCAATTGCTTGCGCGTTCGGAAGGATTGGGTTTGCTTGCGCGGTTGGAAGGAATGCCGGTTCTGGGCTCAGTTGCATGGGAGAAGTGAGTACGAGTACACGCGTATGAGTACACATGTGAGTTGCAAGGACAGTGTATATAAGGAGGACTTTCTGCTGCGTATCGTCCTCTTCTTCACTTCATGCAACCTCTTGTATCCTATTCGGAATATCAAACTCGCCGCCGTTTCCTCCATTCTCTCCATTCCTTTGATTCCTTCGTTTCCGGCGACGCTCGTCCAGCGTCGTCCGTCCTCCAATTGACACGTCCGTCTGACGCTGTCAGTCCTCCGTTTGACACGTCCGTTAGACGCTGTCCGTCCTCCGTTCGACACGTCCGTCTGACGCTGTCAGTCCTCCGTTTGACACGTCCGTTTGACGTTGTCAGTCCTCCGTTCGACACGTCCGTTAGACGCTCTCCGTCCTCCCGTTGATACGTCCGTCTGACGTTCCCGTTCCCGTTCCCGTTCCCGTTTCCGTTTCCATTCCCGTTTCGTTCCCGCTCCCGCTCCCTCTCCCGCTCTCGTTCTAAAACTCACCCGAGCACTTTGGAACCCCGCCGCCGCCCGCCGCCATTACAATATTCGCATTGGAGTGTTACATGGTATGAAACCTCCACAACTGGTATCAGCGGCATCACAACGCTGCAAAGTAGGAGCTAGTATGCACAAGGTTTCAATCAGACTAAATTGATATGACAGGGAACAATTGGGTGAATATAAACTGCGGGGACCGGGGTATCGACAACTATGGTAGTAGAATTCACCAGTTTCGCGCATTCCGAGTGATTTCGCATGCAACTTCTAAGGTGTCTGGCGCTTGCTAGCGCCTGCGCTTTCGTACGGTTTGGCACGCTTACCACAGCGAGGCACGCTTACCACAGCGAGGCACGCTTACCACAGCGAGGCACGCTTACCACAGCGAGGCTCACGAACCACAGCGAGGCTCACGAACCACAGCGAGGCTCACGAACCACAGCGAGGCTCACGAACCACAGCGAGGCTCACGAACCACAGCGTGGCTCACTAACCACCGCTCGGCTTGCAAAATATGATGCCACGGGCCGCAATTCCACCCCTTTTTTCTTCGCCTTTCATCATACGCCCATCGCACTCCACGCGTCTTACTTGCTATCATTCACGCGGCCGGCAACCTCTTCACCACCATCCTCATCGACGTCGTACTCGTCGCGTTCTAACTGATGTCATCAACGCCGCCGGCATCGTCATCGACATCGCACTCGTCGCGTCCTACCTAATGCCATCCACGCCGCCGGCATCCTCATCGACATCGTACTCGTCGCGTCGCATCGTATTGTACAACTTCCCACTGTCTGTCACTTGGAGAGCTATGCTAACAATCTCACGAAGTACGTCGATCTTCTCGCCGCGTCTTATTCGCGATTGTTCTTGCCGCAGGCATCATCCTCACCGCCATCCTGATCGACGTCGTACTCATCGCGTCGTACCGATGCCATCCACGCTACCTGCATCCTCATCTACATCGTACTCGTCGTGTCGTATTGTACAACTTCCCACTGTCTGTCACTTGGAGAGCTGCGTTAACAATCTGACGAAGCACCTCGATCTTGTCGCCGTGTCTTATTCGCAATTGTCCTTACTGCCGGCATCATCCTCACCGCCATCCTCATCGACATCGTACTCATCGCGTCGTACCGATGCCATCCACGCTACCTGCATCCTCATCTACATCGTACTCGTCGCGTCGTATTGTACAACTTCCCACTGTCTGTCACTTGGAGAGCTGCGTTAACAATCTGACGAAGCACCTCGATCTTGTCGCCGTGTCTTATTCGCAATTGTCCTTACTGCCGGCATCATCCTCACCGCCATCCTCATCGACATCGTACTTGTCGCGTCGCGTCGTATTGTACAACTTCCCACTGTCTGTCACTTGGAGAGCTGCGTTAACAATCTGACGAAGCACCTCGATCTTGTCGCCGTGTCTTATTCGCAATTGTCCTTACTACCGGCATCATCCTCACCGCCATCCTCATCGACATCGTACTCGTCGCGTCGTATCGTGCAACCTCCTCCTGCGTCTGTCCCTCTGAAAGTTGCGCTAACAATCTTAGGAAATTCGTCTATCTTCTCGCAGCGTCTTATTCGCGATTGTCTTTGCGCCCGGCATCATCATCGGTATGCTCTTCATTGATGTCGGTCTCATTGCGTCGTGTCGTGTCCGGCAAACTGACATTGTTTCTGTCTCGCAGAGTGATGCTCTCGACGATAGGAAAAGCATTACAGGCGAGGGATGTGACGCAGCAGGGTGCTTGCACCGGGTAAGCTAAGTGTGGTAAATAGATGTACATTAAATGTAATCAATAGAACGGGATTGAGTCACAATTGTTTGATAGTCTTCGCTGCAATGTACAGTGCCCTGAGAGTCGCGTCTGGATGCTACCACCGAGACCGCTCTATTACCTATGTGTCATGCGCTATCGTAAGCGTCGTCCAGACATTTGCCTTGACACGCTCAGTCTGGAAGAAAATTGCCTTGATACTCTGCGCCCGTAAGACACGCGCTGCGTCCGGAAGGAGAAATGCCCTGACACTCCTCGTCCAGAAGGCAGACGCCGCGGCGCGCGTCGTCCGGAAGGCAGATACCGTGGCATGCGTCGTCCGGAGGGCGTTTGCCTTGACACTCTGCGTCAGGAAGAAATTTGCCTTGACACTCTGCGTCCGGAAGACACGCGCTGCGTCTGGATGGCAAATGTACTGACACCCCTCGTCCGGAAGACATTTGCATTGACACTCTGCGTCTGTAAGACACGCGCTGCGTCTGGAAGGAAAAATGCACTGACACTCCTCGTCCAGAAGGCAGACGCCGTGGTGCGCGTTGTCCGGAAGGCAGATGCCGTGGCATGTGTCGTCCGTAGGACATTTACCTTGACACTCTGTGTCTGGAAGGAATTTGCCTTGACACTCTGCGTCCGGAAGACACGCACTGCGTCTGGATGGCAAATGCCCTGACACTCCGCGTCCGCAAGGTACATAGATGCCGTGGCACGCGTCGTCCGGACGACATTTGCCCAGGCATTATTCGTCCGGAAGGCCAATGCGCTGCCCGTCTCCGTCTAGTACGCATATGCACGGGCGGTTCTCGTCTGGAGCTGCATGTGCGCTGACACGTGTCGTCCGGAGCGAGACTACCTTGCCAGGTTGCCTCCCGAGCGTCTAGACGTTTCGGACGCGTATGGAGCGTCCGGACGCAGCGCCTGCGTCCGGACGTAGAATTTTTTTCCTGATGAAGAAAACCTCTGAAAGGCCAGTATACACGATAGAGTGCAGTGCTATTCAACATAGAAGGTACTAACAACTGTGCATTAAAGTTGAATGCCTACTGTTGTCCATTCAACTCACCTACCTTCGGGCTTGAACCACCCGATATCACGGGGGGTCGACCATCATTGAGGTCTTGGCCCCTTCGGGGACTCATAAGTGCAAGTCTGCACTAAAATAACTAAATCATTGACACTATTGCACCACCGCAAGCCTGTGATGATGCCTGAGATGCATGCAACAAAGCAGAAATGGCAGTGTTCCTTTTCCACACTATTGGCGGTTCCACTCAGTGTTTCTCTATAGAAAAAAGGCATATACTGTTAGACGATAGGCCAAGAAAGCCCCCAATACCATCACAGCCCAGTTATTGGTATCAAATAGCTGTGGTGTGGTTACCATCCTCACCACAGCCATTTCCGCCATCACTATCCTGCCACTGCTGCTACCCCAACCTATTCATTCATTCAACTTCCCATAACTCCATCGATTTCTACCCGATTGACATGATAAGTGGCTATTAATGAAGCTGGAAGTGTACTCGTCGTCATTGAATAATTGGAGAAGGGTAACAACAACTCAAAAAAATTAAAAGCAAAAATCGGGAAAATTTCAGTTTAATAGCCCTATTCGTCTGATGACGAATCGTATACGCAATCGGTGTAGAAGTGAAGAAGATTTCAATAGCAGCTGTATGAAGTACCAGTACAGCCGTTCCTATGGCGCATATAACTTCCCAACATGATTGAGTCTCTTTATTTTAAAATCAGTGCATGGGTTGTGGTGGCAGCGGCGACAGGATAACTATGACGGAAGCGGCTGTAGTGAGAATGGTGACCACGCCACAACTATTTAATACCAATAACTGGGCTGTGATGGCATTGGGGGCTTTTTTGGCCTATCGTCTAACAATGTGCGCTTTTTTTCTATAGAGAAACGGTGAGTAGGACTGCCAGTAGTGTGGAAAAGGAACATTGGTATTTCCGCTTTGTCACATGCATCTCAGGCATCATCACAGGCTTGCGGTGTAATAGTGTCAGTGATTTAGATATTTTAGTACAGACTTGCACTTATGAGGCCCCGAAGGGGCCAAGACCCCAATGATGGTCAACCCCCCGTGATATCGGGTTGCCCAAAGGTAGGTGAGTTGAATGGACAAGAATAGGCATTCAACTTTAATGCACAGTTGTTAGTACCTTCTATGTTGAATAGCACTGCACTCTATCGTGTAAACTAGCCTTTCAGAGGTTTTCTTTCACTATTCCTGATAGCTCTGAGTGTTGTAACCCCATGCTGCACGCAGGTAGGATGGTGCTGCCGGTAATCCTTCCCAGCCCTTTCTGAGCCTTCCGGACTCTCTACAGCGGCCCCACAAGAGGGGGCCAATATCCAGTGAGGTCCGGCGTAGCTATAGTGATGTGGTAGGCCACTGTACATGCCGTGAAACCAAATAGTGGTTCACATGGGTGGGGTTACTAGTGTGTTACCCGGCCATCTCGCTTCTACCTGGTGTCTCGCTTCTACCTGAAGTACGTTACTTCAACTTTCCATTTTTTTGCTGATGTTGATCGATGAGTACGCTAGCCCACTCCATCTCCTTCTACAGGTGGGCAATTCTGCCGCTTCTCGGCAGAGGGGTCGTGGTTTGATCAGAATTGCCGTCCCAGTCGGTTTGCGATGACATTTGACGACTTTCCTGGCCGCAGCGATATTTCCACCAGTTGGTTTCCACGAGATGAGTGATAACTTGTCGCCGGGTGGACGCGACCGCGATCGACAACAGTCCGAGTACCAGCGGATACCGGACCTGAGCATGCACATGGATCTGCTCCAGCCCCTGCCACAGGTGGACAGCGTGCACATAGAGCCGGGCGGCGATATTTTCCCCTCGATCTCAATGCTTTAGCTGATATGTCGAAACGAAGATGGTGAATTGAATTGAAGATACACCGACGTGGATAGAGCATTCTCGCTATAGACAAGGGGCCTCAGGAACCGTCAGGGGAATCGACGGATAGCAGGCGCCGAGACAGTGCTCGGAGAGCCCGTCATCCAGCGAGATGGTCTAGTATCTGCCCGCCATCCCCGCATACCGACGGCAACTACGATTTCGAGTAAGACGTGACGACGTCGATGAGCGGAATGGTGGCAGAGATATGCGCGCCGTGTAGTGAAGGGGGGCAGACAGGACGTGTTCCCGCTAGACGTGTATGGAGGAGGTCACAATACGCATCTCCCGCCTGGGGTTCCAATAGAGATGGAGGAGAGGCGGGGAAGGAAGTGAGGCTTTTTTTCTTTTCATTTTGGTTTATTCATTAATCGCACGCGACCATTCCAGACCACGGCGATACACACACTCCGAACGTCCACAGCTCAGCCCAGACCTCGATCAGTCCGCAGGTGGCCCGGCGTAGCTCCCTCCGCCCTATTCTGCCCACCGATGATATCTACTGTACTAGCACCCCTCTGCCCACCGCACTAGTCCGGTATCCGACATCTGACTACCCAATGTTGAACTCGCTGCTCAAGCCGTCCTTCCTCTCCATCGCCTTCGCCATCATGCGCATCTTCTTGACACCTTCCTCCCCGGCAACCTCTCCGATGGCACCGGCTTGCATCTTCCTCTTTTTCCCGGAGCCTGGGTTGCCAGTCTTCAGCGCTTTCATCTTTGAAGGCCCGCTCGGGTCGTTGCTCGGCACCTTGATAGCCGTCGGCTTGTCTCGCAGCCCAAAACTCTTCGCTAGATGGCCGTAGTGGAGTCCACGGTGGTTGAATATCGCCTTCTCGGAGGCGACGTGCGTGGCATAGGCTCGGATATGGCTTCCCCAAGCCTTCGCTGCCAGCTGCCCCGCCGCCAGATTCTCCATCGCCCATCGCTCGACCTGCAAGTGCCACTCAGACGCTCTGTCTTCATGCTCCCTTTGCTTTGCCTTCCCGTCGCCGCCGAATCCCTTCCGTATCACTTCCTCGTAATCAGCTCTCACCAACTGCCCCTCGCGGATTCCCTTCTTCAATGTCGACTCGACGTACCCTTCCTCCGCGCCGGGGAGAAGGAAGATCACAGCCCTTCCTTCGCGACCCGCACGCGCGGTGCGTCCGATGCGATGGAGGTGGTCGTCGGGGGAGAAAGGAGGGTCGAACTGCACGACGAGATCGACATTCGGCAGATCGAGTCCTCTCGCGGCGACGTCGGTACAGAAGAGCACCGCAGCAGACTTGCACGCCGTGAACGATACGAGAGTGGCGGTTCGCACTGGTTGCGGAAGCGATCCGTGGAGTTTATGAACCATAGGCGTCGAGTTGAGCAAAGCACCGATGCCGACTGCTGGGTTTGTCGCCACGGAAGATTTCCCGCCGTCAATCGCCGCGACGGTCACCGGTTTCTTGCCTCTTTCGGCCTTCTTCTCCGCATCCGACGGCAGGGGTTTGCGTGTGAAGGCTTCGAAGTGGAAATCCACGGAGTCGGTACAGGAGAAGAAGACGATAACTTTTTGGTGGGCGGTTGGTCTGATGAAAGCGCGCTGGAGCACGGCATTGAGCCCTACTAGCCGAAGTTTGGCGGGGATAACGACGTAGCTCTGCCTCAGCTGCGCCGGAGCGCAGAACTTCTCACTGCCTTCGCCGGCACCTCCTTCGGTGTTTGATTCGGACTTCTCGGCCTTGATGTAACTGGCGTCCTTGAGCGATTTCTCTCCCAGCTTCTGGACGTTGGTCTTCATGGTGGCGGAACATAGCATCGTCACTCGTTTCTTGGGCAAGGGGTCATCCGCTAGCCTATGGTTCTTCTCAGGTTTACTCCCGGAATTCAGAATATCGAGAATCTTGCCAATATCCTCCTCAAAACCTAGTTCCATAAGCCGGTCCCCCTCATCTAGCACGAGCCACCGCACCTTATCCACCTCCAGCGATTTCGTGTTCTCGAGATGATCGAGTAGCCGACCAGGCGTAGCAACCAGAATGTTCATTCCCTTCCGCAGCCGGGCTTTCTCGGATTTCTTCTTCTCCCCACCGGTGACCTGACCGGGGACAATCCAGTGCGGTCCGTTCTTGCAGTGGGTAAGCGTCTGTAGTACCGAGTAGATCTGCCTCGACAGCTCTCTCGTAGGCGCAAGGATGATCGCGAACAATCCAGCCTGCCGCGACGTCGCATCGATCCGCATGATCCTGTCGACAATCGGCAGCAGGTACGTCAGGGTCTTCCCCGATCCGGTCTCGGCTTGTATGAACGCGTCCGAGTCGCACGATATCAGCTCGGGTATCGCGGAGCGCTGGATCGCAGTTGGCGCCCTGAGCGAGAGTTTCGTAGTGAGGTGGTTGGCGAGAATCGGCGAGATGCCGAGTTTGGTGAACGTGGACGAGCCGTCAGCAAGCGGCGCATTGGAGGGAGCTTGCGGCTCAGTGCTCTCGATGGTTTCGACGCCCGCGGCGACGGCAACTGGGTCCGGATTCCGCGTCCACAGCGAAGAAACGAAGGTGCCGGCTGCGCCTGGCGGCGGCTTCATGGGGTTGCGCTCGTCGGTTCGATTCCGCTTGAGCGCCACGTCGCTATGTACGAGTGTCGCCCGGCTGCGCGGCTTGACGGCCTCGCTGCTTGCGTCGCTACCGACGTTCTTGATCGTCGTCGCTCCTGCCAGCTTGGCACTCTTCGTTGGTCTCTCGCCATCAGCAGCTTTCCTCTGCCGGGTTTGCTGCGAGCGCTTCGCTTTCAATCGGTCGGTCCAGCGTCCCTTGAACGCCGATGCGGGTCGGCTCGAGGGAACAAATGTACCGGGAGAGAGGTCGAAGTTGAGAATCATGCCATCCGACGCCATCTATAGATACTGGGCGACAGGTTGGGGCCGGACGGAGGTGGTGTATGAGACGGTGTATGTAATGTGGCGAAAGTTTGTGAGCCGATCATACACGCTAAGATATGTGGTTGCCCCTGCCGCCGTCGATCACGATTAGCTAAGCGGACGCCAAGGCCCCGTGACTCGCTGCTGCAGCGCCTTGGCACCTTGGGTTCATACTACATATGTACTTACTTACGCATGCGGATAAATGATTAAACCAAAGAGAAATTGGAAGAAACTACATACTCCTTATATAAAAGAGACGATCGGGGGGGCGTACCATTACTCTTGATTCTGTTGCTTGGCTACACTCGGGAAGAAAAGTGGAGAAGTACAGTGAGAATCCTAAGAGCAACCCAACATTCGTCCACAACAGCGGCCAGCCAATGCTCATGCTAGTCCGCTACTGCGGTGATATCTCCACATACCCTACGGCTTCCATTTAGGATCGGTGATTGTGGTCATTCGAAAACAACACCGTAGGATATGTATAAGCTGTTTCGTTGAGAGGTTACGGTCAATTGTGGCAGAACGGTTTCACCAGCTCAGGACGGGGCACTGCCGCACTAGGCAATACCTGGAGTAGACGAAGAATTCGGATACGGCGGCATGCGGGTGGTGCCAACACAAGACACAGACTCGCGAGCACCTGCTCAAGCACTGCAAGAAACGGAAGGCGCAGCAGAAGACTCTGCGGGCGGAAGTCCGAACGAAAACGGGAAGAGGCAAGGACCGCTTCACGACTTGTTGGCAGATGCGCGATACACCAGAGCAGTCCTAGGCTTCCTACCTACGCACCGCAAAGGTGGGAAGTAGGGTGAGGATGGAGAAGTAGCGCAGGAAGGAGCAGAGGGAGCGACTGCCCAATCCTAGGAGGGTGGCTGCTAACATACGTGCGAGCAACTGGCGTAATGGACCGATGTGCCATGCTGCCTCTTGTAACTTCATCCCGTGCCGCTCTGCCACCTGTCTAGTCACCACCCTGCTGACCGAATTATTCCGTCAATTGCAGACCGAATTCATCGACTTGCAGATTGCCAAGAGTATAAACCCCCCCTCGCGCTCGCGCTCAAACTTTTCTCTCCTTCTCCTCCTCCCTCCTCGTCCTCCCTTCCTTCCGACTTTACCATCCTCCTCCTCCGCTCGGTGATGAATACTCTCTCGTCCAACCTGCTCAGCAGCACTTAGCCCCCCACACACTCATTCGCAGCCAATAGGCTAATGTATCCTCACCAGTTATGCTTGCTCACCAAGTCGAGCTCTCCTCAAGGTTGCGGGACTTCTCTTCGCCCGTATGAACCTGTCAGTGTCCGATAGTGAATGCTCCCACTGCTCTCTCCGCGGCTCTCTCATTTATCCACCCTGAAGCCCAACGTCGTCAGCACAACCTCGTTCTTGTCTGCAATTTCTCCCGTTTTGCTCGCCGCTATGATCTTGCTCTTGCCTTGTTCCCGGGGCTTAATGCCACTTCAGTTCCAATCTCTTCCCTTGACATCTCGCTCAATCTCGTCATTCCCGTTACATTTCCCTGCCTAGGTGCCTTCGCCGTACAGCCCCTTCCTTGGCGTCTCCGTTCGTCTCGGCGCTCGTGCGCACAATTCTGTGTGCTCATGCCTTCCGGAACTTTCTCGGGGGTCACACCCACGCTGCTCCTTGCACAACTCACGTCGCTCACCTCTCTTAAGCCACCCATACCACACACGCCACTCGCACCGCCGATTCTATCACCCCGCTCACCGTACACTCGCACCCATCCCCCCGCTACTCTTCTTCTGGCGATGCCATGAACGATGGGCCAACTTCCGCAGCACCCAGCTCCGCCGCCTCCGGCTCCCGCTCATCTTCGTTGGTCTAGTTCTGGTACCGGCACCACCAGCACTGCGGGGTAGCCCGGTTCTTCGTCCAATAGAGGCACTGCCCAGGCCGGCAGTGCCCCGTCTAGGGTTGGTAGGACCGTGAGGCAAGCCTCTTGGTGCTCCTGGCCACCTGGCATCCGGCTTTTGGCTTTTTGGCATTCTATTTCGTCTTGGAGGTCCTACCCCCAGCCCATTGGCATGCCTCCGCCCACTTCTGGCTCAGAGATCTCCCGCTTGTTTTTCCTTCGTATTTATGCACACTCGGGTACAGCCTATCTAGACTATGGTGGCGTACATTTTGTCCGCATTTCCCGCCCGCTGTCGGCACAGTGGCGGCACTTTGCAAGCTCCCCTGTTGCCCTCAGCCCAGGTCTGTCCCGAAAGAAAAGAAGAAAGAAGAAAGTTGGTGACATAGGAAACGCATGACCCACCCCCTACTTCTCGTCCGCCGCCGATGCCCTGAGGGGGCGTAGGTAGGAACTTGGCCGGCTCCTGCCCTCCACCCCTCGACCCAGCGACTCCGCCTGCACCTCCCAATACTCTTCCCGCTCTTGTAGCTACCGGAGCTCCCACCCTGACACCTCGCGCCAAGCGTCGCCCGCTTCTTCCAGAGGCGGCACCAGCCTTCCCACATCCGTGAAGGAGAGGAAGTCCATCACTGCCTGCCCACATCTCCCGTCGGCCAGCAACTCCCAAACCGTCCACCGGCTCTCCCGCCCAGATCTCCCGCTTGGTTTTTTCTATTTGTTTATTTATTACGTATTCGCATGCGACCTAGTAGATCATAGCGAGGCTATGTACAGTTCGGTTCCCGTCCGCAGTCCGCACGAGGCGGCTCGTTGCATGGTCCCCTTTCCCCTTCGCCTAGGCCTGTCCCAAGAAGGTGTGTAACCCACCAAGGAAAGTACAGAGGAAAGAGGACAATGAGATGAACAAATGGAAGAGGTCTAGCCCTCGCCGGCGGACGCCATGAAGTCGGGCGTGCGCAGTAACAGTGGAGTCCCCCCAGCACCCGTCCCCTCCGCACCCGCCCCCTGCTCGTCCAGCCACTCCCGTACCTCTAGCTCAGACACCACGCTCACGGCATCCTCCTCCTCGGCCGGCATCCGTCTTCCTACATCCGTAGTGTAGAGGAAGTCTAGCACCACCCGGCTGCACCTCCCATCGGCCAGGAGGTCCCGCACCTTCTTCCGGTCTGAATTCATTCAGTATGGCACCTGTAACGGGGCAAGGTCGGACTGGGCTACCCGTAGCAGGACAGAGAACGGGCAGACGGTGCGCGGCGAGCGGACACGACCGAGGCCGAGACGCGGGCTGATGCAAGGACTGAGGACGAGGACACAGGACGAGGACCGAGGACCGAGACAAGGACAGGGACAGGGACAGGGACAGCTGGCGAACGAACGGCGCGCAGCGGCGAGCGGTCGGGCCAAGGAAATAGGATTCTTCTACCAAAACACGAGAACAAGGAAACGAGGGAACAGCGGAACAAGTTGTTGCGTGAGGAAGGAGACTGAAAAGAAAGAGAAAAGAAGGTCGAGGTCTTGGCGGTGACGTCCTCACGTATTCCTGGATCCATCCTACCGCATTCCAGCCACGCCACCACCCGCCGCGACACCGACACTTGCATCTGAACCGCGCCGATGCCCGCAGTGACAGTTCTAGTAGCCTGCCCCCAGACCGTGTGTTCGAAGAAACGATGGAAGAGTATGAGTCCCAGACGATCGACTGACGTGAAGTGGGCAAAGCCTGTTGTGCTCTGCGGATCCTCGTAGCAGAATCTGACTTTCTTGCGGAAAAGTCTTTGCTTGAAACAGTGATCAACGAGGCAGATCATAAGGCAGTATTCTATCCCAAATTTCACTGTGAACTCAACTCCATTCAGTACTACTGGGCCGCCCTCAAGCGATGTACACGGGAGAACTGTGTGTATCTATTTCTTGAACTTGAGCAAACTGTAAGTGGTGCGATGCATATAGCTTCTTTGACGAACATACGACGGTTTGCCGACCACAGTAAGAGATGGATGATAGCGCATATAACTGGGGTTTCAAAGGGAAGGTATTGACTCTTTATCCATTGGAAGTACTGACCGGTGTGACAGTGGCCCGTTTTCGTTTGGTAAAACCTCGTGGCGAGCCTTTTGGTGATCTCAGAAACCGTATCGTTTGGCCCCTGGCTTTTCGGCGTACTGTGTTTCTTCCTTGGAGTCTTGGCTCCCGCCCCAGTGATCTGGGGAGCGGCGTCCCGCGTGGGCCTGGCCGGTCTAAGTAGCTCAACGAATACCCCGTGGGGTCCCTTCGGCCTACTCTATATAGAGAATGTTCTTCGTATCGCCAGCAAGCAAGCATCTCTCCCACGATCCCTTGCAAGCCTCAAACGGGAAATCTTAGAGAAGAAGTGGGTGGAGGCGCAGTCATGGGCTGGGGGGCGCATCTCCAAGGCAAAGTACCGCATGCCGAAGAGCCAGAAGCCCGATGGCGAGGTAGCCGACTACCAAGAGGCTCGCCTCAAGGTTCTACCAGCTGAAGACGGGCCATGCCCGGACCGGACAATACCTACACTGGGGTAAGGTCCACCCCTATACCCAGTGCTGATGGTGCAAGTGCCCCTTGCAGACGAGAGACCACCTCTTCAAGGTGTGCCCGGAATGGAAGTTGCAGCAAAAGGTGCTGTGGGTGGAGGTGCAGAAGGAGACGGGAAGGTGGGCGGTGGAAGATCCGGGACCTACTGGCCAACAAGAGGTGCGGAAAGGCAGTGCTGTACTTCCTCACCGCAACGGATGTGGGAAAGCTGATACCACCTGTGGAAGGGGACGGCACTGGGAGCCAGACGTCAGAATGGGAGCTCCGGGAGCGCCGGGAGCGGGAGGAGGAACAGGAGGCGGTGGCTCGGTGCTGCGGGAGGCTCGGGCGCTAGGGAGGAACTGCCGCTGTTCTTGCCCACACCCCCCTTGATGGCATCGGCAGACGAGGAGTAGGGGAGGATCGCTTTTCCTTTATTTTCCTTTGTGCCTTCCTTGGTGCGCACCTTTTATTGCTTGGGACAGGCCTGGACGGAGGGCGAAGGGGAGCTTGCAGCGTGCCGCCACCGCGCGGACTGCAGACAGAAAAACCGGGCAAAATGTAGGCCGCCATGATCTATATAGGTCGAATGCGAGTATGATTAAACAAAAAAAAAACCAAGCAAGCGTGAAGTGACGATCCCTTGGCCTCTTGCAGTAGGTGATTAAAATGAGTCGGGAGATGTTAATCAATGGTGACGGGCTCAGACGTACGAGCAATGAGGATTAGGAGGGAGGAAGAGGAAGGGAGGAGAGGGGCGTTTGAGCGCGAGGGGGGGTTTATACTCTTGGCAATCTGCAAATCGATGGATTAGGTCTGCAATTGATGGGATGATCATGGCGGCGAGTCCAGGGACGGGATGAAGCTGCATGCGGCAAACAGGCACATCGGCATTACCGCAGGCGATCGCCCTCATAAAATTTGACTGCCGTGGGAATGCACAGTCTGAGGAAGGAGTGCGAGTACATACAAAAGAAGTCCAGGCCTGAATATTGGTGGATGAGGATATATGGTGAGTTGGTCAATCACCGCTGAGGGAGAGGAGTAGGCGTCGACCAACATACCATATGTTTGTATAGAAAAGTAGAAGTAAAGAAGCACAGCGAAAGGAGCGAGCGAGCCTCTATGTACTCTGCCCCAACATAATACTGGCCGATGGGTGGTGCGGCCAGTCGATCATGGCAATCCAATCGCAGGAGAGATGAAGAGGACGGCAGTGCCTCTCTGCCGCCAGCCGCACCATCCCGTGCCGCTAACACCTTCAACTCCACCCGTCCTTGAACTCACTTCCTTGATCATTATGTCAATGGCAGGCCAAATCTATCGACCTGCAGATTGCCAAGAGTATAAACCCCCCCCCTCGCGCTCGAACTCTCGTTCCTTCCTCTTCCTTTCTCTTTCTTCCTTCTCGTCCTCTAGTATCCTCCTCACTCTCCTTTCATTCTCTTCCTCACCTACCTGAATCCGACTCAGTCCAGTGTCCTTCAGCGCCGATTAACCGCTGCCCACGCTTTCCAACAGCTACTCCGAGAGGTCAATAGATTCTGATAGATCACACACTCGCACAGAGTCTTACCTACTCGTGTTCCATTTGGTGATGTGACCAGGTGGGTGGATAAGGATGAATTGTCAACTGATCAGGGGAAACGGCCAGTCCGCCCCCCTACTCCTCTCCTGTGGACGCCATGAAGTCCGGCGCCGGAAGGAAGATTGACAATGGAAGTCCACCCCCGCTGCCCAACACCTCAGCCGCCACTTACACCTCGCTCATATGCGGTTCAGAAAATAGTTCATATTTTCTTAAACCGACAACTCGTAGGGGCGTGCCAAACGCTCACGTAAACTCCAAACCGATGGTTTCTCGGTTTTGTGTGGTAGCTTCTCAAAATACGGCCGAACCAAACACAGTCCTTTCCTGTTCACCGTCCGCTGCGACCTCGAGCAGTCCGCCAGCGGCTCGCGGCAACTCCCCCTGCCCCGCCTGGCCCGTCCCACAAAAAGAGAAAGATCAAGAAAGAAGGAAAGAAAGAGAAAGACTTGACCGAGATGACATAGGAGAGAAAGTTCGAAGGAAAGGAAAAGACAGATTTGAAAGGAATGACATAGGAGAAAAAGAAAAAATTCACGCCCGCCTGCCCGCCTCCATTTCCTCTGCTCCTTCCCGCGCTACTTCTCCCTCTTCACCCGGCTTAGGTGGTGCTGCGTGCTGTCCCACCTTGCTCCCCACTTTCTTGGTGCGTAGGAAGTCTAAGACTGCTCTGGTGCATCGCTCGTCTGCCATCAGGTCCCGGACCGTAAAGCGGTCCTTGTCCCTTTCCGTTGCTTTCGAACTTCTGCCCACATCGTCTTCTGCTGCATCTTCCACTTCTTGCAATGCTTGAGCAGGTGTTCCCGGGTCTGCGTCTTGTACTGGCACTACCCACACGCCGCCGTGTCCGAGTTCTTCGTCCACTCCAGGTATTGCCCTGTGCGGCAATGCCCCGTCCTGAGCTGGTGGAACCGCTCTGCCAGTCTTTTGAGGGCTAGCGCCACCACTGCCTGCTGCCTCATCTTCTCCGGCATCTTGTACTTCCTTCTCTTTATCCGCTTCTCCGACCTGCCCCGTGCCTCGGCCCAATTCCTTTCCGCCACCTCTCGTCTAATGTTGGCTATGGACCTTGGGAGCGGCATGCCTCTGACTCCACAGGAGTATGCTGCGGCAGCGATATTTCCACGAGGGTTTCCGCGAGATGAGTGATACCTTGTGACTACTTTTAGGAAGACGTGACTGCGACGGACAACAGTTCGAGCACCAGCAGCTACCGGACCTGGGCATGCGCACGGATCTGTTCCTTCCCTTGCTACAGGAGAGTAGCGCACCCACATCTATGCGGAGGCCGTGGTTCGAGCATGAGCCGGCGGCAACTACAATAGCGAATAAGACGGGATGATGTCGATGAGGGGAGTGGTGGAGGAGGTATGCGCACTTGCTGAAGACTGCTGCTATGATTGCAGAGCGATGCACGCTGTGTGGTGAAGTGGGGGGGGGGGGGGGGGGGGGGGGGGGGGCGCAGA
>Ga0307516_10002813_pt1 | contig 22929 bp, 22 predicted proteins | sample 19_EM_MG_FD_203310 | JGI IMG/M metagenome (GOLD analysis project Ga0307516, IMG submission 203310) | Populus trichocarpa ectomycorrhiza microbial communities from riparian zone in the Pacific Northwest, United States - 19_EM | ecosystem: Host-associated > Plants > Roots > Unclassified | place... | reverse complement strand
ACCCGCGCCGTTCAGCATGATCGGAGCAGCCTGACTCGGCACCGGAGCTGGAGTTGCTCCGCCCTTGTCGTCGGCCGGAGCGGGCTTGTTACAAGCGAAGGCGGCACCAGCCGCGAGGACCAACAATTCGCGTCTTGCAAAAAACATCGGATTTCTCCTAACTGAAGCCGCCGGGGTGGGCGCGGCGGCGCCGAAACAGCTCTGTGACAGTTGTGTGACGGGTCGCTGCGCGCAGCTCGACGTTCGCGTGGGTCAGCGAGACCGGAGCCCCGCCCGCGCGCAAGAAACAATAAATATTTTGCACACTTGGGAGCGACGAGCGCGGCTCGAGCGAGCCGCGCTCATCACGCCGCCCCAAGGACTGGTCAGAACGCGACTTGCGACGCCAGGATCATGTCGAAAGTGGTGTTGGACCCGCGCTGCTCGGGGTCGAAGAAGCTCGCCGAGAGCTGCAGCTTCGCGTCGTGCTGCTTCAGGTAGTAGTTCAGCCCGAACTCGTAGGCCGTAATTTCGTCGTTCGGCGCGTAAGTCTTCGAATCGCCGGGGACGGCGATCAGCGCATGCTCGTCGACGCCAACCTCCGGATCGATCGAGCCGATGCGCACGACCGGCTGCAGCTTGTCGAACAGTGTGTAGCCGGCGAGCACGTAGAAGCCCTGACCTTCGCGCTTGTCTTTGCCGACCGCCACGCGATCCCAACCGCGGATGGCTTCGGCCTGCAGCAAGAAGCCACCCTTGTCGATCTTGAGATCGCCTTCGATGCGATCTTTGGTGCCGACCTGGTCGCGGTCGAAGATGCTGGTGTAGCCGACCACGCCGATGGTCACGTCTTTGACGGGGTAGTACTCGAGCCGCAGCGACACGTCTTTTTGGTCATTCGTGTCGAGATTGTTCTGGCCCTGGCCGTTGTAGATGCCGAGCAAGTAACCGAAACTGTCGAACTTCTTTTCGATCTTGAAGCCGAGATCGCGCATGTCGCCGTACAGGCGCGAGATCAGGGCCCGCTCGGGGAAGTAGAGCTTCGCGGCGCTGCCCGAGCCCTCCAAGCTGACCGGGATCTTGAATTGGCCGATCGAGAAGTCGGCGTAGTCGGTCATGTACGTGAGCTGCACGTCCTGCAAGATCGACGTTTGGGCGCCGGTCAAGATGGTCGAGCCACCCTGCGCCGGCGTCTTCGACAGCGTGGGCGTCGTGGTCGAGGTCATGGTGCCGTCGGCGGCGGTGGTGGTCGTGGTCACCGAGCCGCTCGACAGGTCGAGCAAGCGCGACGGATCGAACATGACCATGTAGCTAACGGTCTTGGGGATGATCTCGCCCTTGGCCTTGACCTCCGCACGTCGAATGCGAAACGAGGTAGCCCAAGCGTTGTCGCTCGTGCGGTTGTTGCCCAGGTGCTCGCCGATGGCCCAGACCTGCAGATTGAGGCTCGGCTGGAAGAAGCCGGTCTTGGAGACCGTGAGCTTCTCGGGTGGTGCGTCCGGCTTGGCCTCCGCTGCGGGCGCGGCCTCCGGCGCGGGCGCCGGGGCAGCAGCAGGAGCGGCAACAGCGACCGCTGCGGGGGCGACCGGCGGGGGAGCCGCCTCGGCCGCAGGCGCTGCAGCCGGCGCAGGCGCAACAGCCGGCGCAGGTTCAGCAGCCGGCGCGGGCGCCTGTGCGAAAGCCGGAATTGCGGCCAAAACAAGGGGTAGAGCGGAAACGATTGCGATATGTTTCATCAGTTCGTCCTTCGGGCGGCACAAAGCCCGTGCTGAGTGACAATTCAGCGACGGCCCCGTGAACTCACCGCAAACCAGCGTGACTTCAGCCACACAGCCTGAGGGGGCGGGCGCCTTCTACTACGAGAGGCGCGAAATCGAGCGTCGGATCGGTCGCGCCACGCGCAAGTTACGATTCAGCCTTATTTGGCTGAATCGTTATTTCATACCAATCCTCATCGGCACTATCGGCTTTTGTCGGGCGCCGGGGCGTGGCGGGTGCCTGAGCCGTCGCCATAACCCTTCGAAACTTGGGGTTTATTGCGCTGGGGCGCCGCCAGCTGAAAGAAAATCACGGCGACAGGGGATCTCGGCGCGCGCCTTTCGTATAAAAGTACTGGCCCTGGGACCTCGTCGCTTCCGGGTGGCCAAGCGCACGAACCGAACTTTCAAGAGGGCTAGGAACTAACCGATGAACATCAAGCGATCTTATTTGCAGCTGCTTTGCGCGTCCGCAGGCGTGGGTCTTTTTCTGGCCAACTGCACGGTCAAAGAGTCGAGCAGCGACACGTGCACCAAAGGCGACAAGACCACCGGCTGTGATTGTCCGGGCGGCGTCGTCGGTCATCAGGTTTGCGGCAGTGACGGAACGTACGGAGCGTGCATTTGTCCGGGTAGCGACGGCACCTCCGGCAGCAGCAATTCCGGCGGCGGCGAGCCGAGCACCGCGGGCAAGACCAGCAGCGGCACGGCGGGCAAGACCAGCAGCACTGGAGGCGGCGCTGGTACCAACGCCGAAGGCGGCGCGGCCACGGCCGGCACGGCCACGACGTCGCCGGGCGGCGCGAACGCCGCCGGCGCGAACGAGGGCGGCTCAGCCGGCGCCGGTGGCGACAGCGGCATCTTGCCGGACGACTGCTTGAGCTGCTTGCAGGTACAATGCGCCCAACAGCTCGACGACTGCCTGAATGACGACACGTGCGGCGATCCGACGACCGGTCAATACGCCGCCGTCTTTGGCTGTATCGAAAACGCGCGCGCTGATGGGCTCGTCAAACGCGACGGCGTGCGCGGCTGCGGCTTCACCATGGGCGAGAGCCCCGATCCCAACACCGCCGACGTCTGGGCTCCGCCGCAGATGGTCGATGCGACGACCAACCTCATGAATTGCATGGCAACCAGCCACGCTGTGGCCCCGAGCGCCGATTGGGCGGATCCGAGCAACCCGGCCAGTTTCACCGATAACAACGGCACTTTGACGCCGGCCCCGTGGCCCGCCGACAGCTGCGCCAAGCTTTCGTGCACTAGCGCAAAGTAGTAGCTTCGCGCGGGACCCCGCAGCGCGTGCGGGCGAATGAGGCTTCTCTGATGAAATCAAAGTCTTGGATTGCCGCCGCCCTGCTGATGGCGTCGGGCGTCGTCGTGGCTCAGGCGTTTGCGCAGGCGACGCCACCGAAACAGACCGCTGCGCAAAGGCTGGCACAGCTGAAAGCGCAGCAGGCTGCGGTGGCCGCGTCAGCCAAGTTTCGGAAGAGCCAGACGCCGCCGCTGGCTCCCACGCCAGCTCCCACACCGACACCGACGCCCACGCCCACGCCGGCGCCCACGCCCGTCGCGACCACCCCACCCAAACCCTTAGCGACCGCGACGCCCACCGCCGCGACGCCCACGCCGACGGCAAGCGCGAAAGCGGCGCCGAGCGCCAGCGGATTTGCGGTGGTTCCCGCTCCCTCGACGAGCGCCGTGCCCAAGGCGCCCGTCGTGGTCAGCCTCGATCTGGACGAGCTCAAGAAGACGCGTCCCGACCGGCGCAGCGCCGAGGTCCAGCAACTCAAGGCACGTTGGGGCGAGCTGCTGCACAACGACCAGGCGCTCGGCGAGCTCAAGCTGCACGCGCAGCGCACGGCTTACCTGCAGCGCATTCGCGCGCTGGCCAACAAGGCCAACGACGCGAAAACCGTGCAAGCGGTCGACGTGCTCATCACCAAAGAAGACGCCCGCGACGCAGACGCGATGAACGCACTGCGCAGCGGCGCGCTACCGGCCCCGACCCCAGCCCCAGCCCCGTCCGCGGCAGGAGCAACCAAATGAACCACCGTAGTTGGCTCGCCGCGCTGTGTTTGAGCATGCTTCCAGGCCTCTTGGGCTGCGGGCTCTTGAAGAAGAAGACTCCGGACGCAGCGCCCTCTGCAACGGCTGCGGCCGCATCCACCGCATTGGTCGTGCCACCAACGCCGCCGACGGTAGAGGCGCCGGTCATCGCCGCCGCACCGCAACTCGACGACGCCACCATTCCAGCGCCTCAAGACTTCGAAGACGAAGCGTTCGAGAAAGTCACAACGTCGAACTTCAAGGCCGAGCTCACGCAGCTGACCAAAGACGTCTCGGCGAAGTAGCAGCGGGGCCAAAGCCCGGGGTCGCGCGATCGTCCCGGGCTAACGCCCGCCCGGTCGCGCGATCATGTGCGGGCTAGCGCCCGCCCATGCCGGTCGTCGAGATGCCCTGGATGAAGGTCTTTTGGGCGAAGAAGAACAGTAGCAGGATCGGCAGCACCAGCAGCACCGAGGCGCCCATCAGCAGGTGATGCTCGCTGCCGCCGTTCTGCGATTGATATTGCTGTAGCCCGAGCCCCATCGTGTACGTCTCGGGCTTCGTCAAGAAGATCAGCGGCCCCAAGAAGTCGTTCCACACGAACAAGAAGTGGAACAGCGCCACCACCGACAGCGCCGGGCGCGCCAGCGGCAAGATCACGCGCCAAAAGATCATCAGCTCGCTGCAGCCATCGATGCGCGCCGCTTCCGAAAGCTCGTTCGGAATGGTCATGAAGAACTGGCGCAGCAAAAAGATGTTGAACGCGCCGCCGAAGAACGCCGGCACCCACAGCGGCATCAACGTGCCAACCCAGCCCAGCGCGCGAAACACCGATTACAGCGGGATCATCAGCACCGGAAACGGAATCATCATCGTCGAGAGCGTGAGGTTGAACAGCGCTTCTCGACCCTTCCATTGCACGCGCGACAGCCCGTAGGCCACGAGCGCGCTCGAAAGCACGGTGCCGGTAACGCCCAGTAGCGCCACCAGCAGCGTATTGGACACGTAGGTGATGAACGTGATCGTGCGACCCTTGGTGCCTTTCTCGGTCCACGGAAACACCGATAGGCCGATCAGCTCCGAGAGCGGGCGCGCTTTGTCTTTCTCGTCCGCGGTGAGGGCCTTGATGGCTTCGGGGTAGTTACCCCAGACCGGCTTGACCTCCGACTTTACGTCGCTCGCCGGCAGGTAGAAGACACGCGCTTCTTTCTTGGTGTACTTGCTGACCCACCATTCTTTGACGATGACGTCGCTCGGGGCCACGCTTTGCACGAGTTGCGCGGGAAAGGTTTGGTCTTCCAGGTGCTCGGCCACGCGCACGGGATACGTCAGCGTTCCATCGTGGAACTGCTTGGGATCGACGAGCAGGCGTTGACCGCGGCTCGGGCCCCCGCCTGGGATCACCAGCACCTTCGGCAAACCAATCACCTGCGGCGGCGTGACGAAAATCTGCTCGCTTCCCCGCGTGATGTAGTACTGCCGCGGCAAGAGCTCGGGCGGCACCTTGCCCACCTGTTCGCGCGGCTGCAGCGAAGTCGCGAACAGCCAAACCATCGGGCCGAGGAACAGCACCGCCAGCATGAGCAGCGGCAGATGAACGATCGGGGTCGTACGCTGGAGCGGATTCGGGCTTGCCATGGGTGATGATCAGCGGTCGTAGGTGACCCAGCGCTTGGACAGCCGGGTCGCAGCGAAAGTGAGCCCCAAGATGATCAGAAACAGCACCCAGGCCATGGCGCTGGCGTAACCCATGCGCAGGTCCATGAAGCCGACGTTGTACAGCTGCAGCACGTAAAACAGCGTCGACTGCTCGGGGTAGCCGGCGGTGGTGGGGCCATACATGATCAGGGCCTGAGCGAAAACTTGGAACCCGCCGATAATGCCCATGATCACGTTGAAGTAGATGACCGGCGAGATCATCGGAATCGTGACGTTGAGCAGTCGCTGTAGCCAACTGGCGCCGTCGATGATCGAGGCCTCGTAAAGCGACACGGGCACGTCTTGCAGACCGGCCAGGAAGATGACCATCGAGTTGCCGGCGCCCCACACGGCCATGAAAATGATCGCGATTTTGGACCAACGGGGATCCGACAACCAAGACGGCCCCATGATGCCGATTTTGGCGAGCAGCGTGTTGATGATGCCGCCCTGCCCCGCGTACATGCAGAACCAGAGCAGGCTACCGGCCACCAGCGGCATCAGCGACGGCAAGAAGAACGCCGTGCGGTAGAAGGTCAGCCCCTTCACCTTCGAGTTGAGCAAGATGGCCAAGGTGAGCGCCATGAAGGTGCCGAGCCCGACCGAGCCCAGCGCGAAGAAGATGGTGTTCCACAGGCTCTTCCAAAACAGCTTGTCTTGAAAAAGCTCGATGTAATTATCGAGGCCGACGAACACCGGGGGCAAGAGCACCGAGTAATCGCACAGCGAGTAGTAGAGCGCGGCCAGCAGTGGATAGAGCAAGAACACCGACAGCCCGATCACCCACGGCGAGCTGAAGGCCAGCCCCGTGAACAGCTTGCGCCGTTCGAGCGGGCTCATCGCTGCCTCCGCAAGAAGATCGCGCGGTCGCGATCGTAGGAGACTTGTACGCGGGTCTGCACCTGGCTGAGCGCCTCTTGCGGGCTGATGTTCAGGTTCGAGATCTTGTCGGCCGCGGTCGTGAGCTCACGCCCGTACTCGTTCCACACGCCGGTTTTTGGCGACGACCAGGCGTTGGGGCTCGCGCCCATCTCACGAAACAGCCGAATATAAGGGTTCGGGTGCTTGGCGTAGAACGCCTCGCTCACGTTGGCGAGCGGGGTGTGCTTGCGCTGACCGAGGCACAGCTCTTCCATCACCTCTTGGCGCTGCGTGTACTTGATGAACGTCCAGGCTTCGTCCGGGTGCTGTGAGCCGGTGGGGATGATCAGCTGGTCGACCTCGGCGTTGGCCGTGCCGCGGCGCTCGGGATGGGCGGCTGGGGCGGGGAACGGAGCCGCTCCCCACAGCATGCCGTCGGCGAACTTCTTGATGAAGTTGTACATCCACACACCCTGTATCTCCATCGCCAGCTGTCCCGACAAAAACGGATTTTGCGCGCTGGCAAAGCTGCCGAAGCCGGAGCGAAAGCGCTGCACCGAATCGACGCCGAGCTTCTTCGAATACGACGCCAACCACTCGTAGGCCTGAATGTTCTCGGGCGAAGCGGCAGTGATCTTGTCGCCGTCGATCAGCTTGCCGCCGAATACGAAACCCCACCCGTACGACCACCAGGGTGGCTCCATCGGCAAGAAGCCGACCTGCAGCAGTCGCTTCTGCGAGCCGGGCACGTCGGGCAGGTAGCCGACCTTGATCTGCTTTTCGCCGCTCGGCAGCGTTACCTCCCAGCGCGTGAGCTTCTCGGCCATTTCGTCGAGCTGCTCGAGCGTCTCGGGCGGCTTTTCGGGGTCCAGCCCTGCCTCGCGGAAAAGGCGCTTGTTCCAGTGCAGCGCCACGGAAGCCGGGGTGCTGGGCAGACCCCAGAGCTTGTCGCGGTGCACCGCCAGGTCGTAGTAGCGCCCGACGTATTGCGAGCGCTCGATGCCGTCGCGCTTGGCGCGCTCGGTCAGGTCGGTCAGGGCGCCCTTGTCGGCGTAGCTGGGCATCATGAAGCTGTAGATGCCTGCCAGATCGGGCGGGTTGCCGCCGGCGCTGGCGATCAGCAGCTTTTGCTCGATAGCCGAGATGGTGACCATCTCGACTTCGATCGGCCGATAGCTCGGCTCGGCGCGGGCGTGCTCGCGCTCCTTCGCGTTGAAGGCGTCGACCACGCGGCCCATCGCTTCACCCTCGAAGTCCGTCCACTTTTCCCAGTAGACGACGTGCCGGACGCCGGTGCTCTTGTCGCTTTGACTATCACTGCACGCGCTACTGAACAGAACGAGTGCGCATAACGCCGACGCCAGACGCATTTGTTTGTGGTCCCACTGTGTCACTTTTCAGCGGGGTCGTGAAGTCAATCAACATCTTTTCCGGCCTTGACGGCAGCGCAGAAACTTCGCGCGAGAGCAGCGACGGACGGAGTTAAAAGCCAGCTTTTACCGATCGCCGGATCTGCTCAGATGCATGGACAGCCACCACCGGCGTGCCAACATTTACATCTAGCCTTCTGCATTGCCTTCGCTCCTGGCCCAACTGCATGCCTGACTAGCTGGAGGGAAGGCCGAGTTACCCGCGGGCAGCTGCCCGCGCAGCCCCGGCCTATCCCCTTCGAAGACCCAAGACCTAGTCACGCTGCCGCAGATCGGCGCTGGGAGCCGAGAGCGTCGAAAGTCGCGCGAAAGCCCACACCGCAGCCTTCTTACGGCAGCGCCTTGGCCAGGAACAACGCGCGGTGCGCGGCACCGGCCAGCTCGAAGTCGCGGAAACCGCGTTCGTGATAGAGAGCGCGAGCGCGAGCGTTGTCCTCGCGCACCTCGAGCGTGAGCTTGGCGCAACCGCGCGCCCGGGCTCGCTCTTCCACGGCGACGAGCAGCGCGCGACCGACGCCGCGCCCGCGGAATTCCGGCAATACCGCCAGGTCGTGCACGTTGAGCAGCGGGCGCGCAGCGAACGTGGAGAAGCCGAAGAAACAAGTCGCAATACCGACGACCGTCGCCTCGTCGAACGCGAGCAAGACCAGCGCCTGCGTTTGCTCGCGCAGCGCCGGGATCAGCCGGCGCCGCACGTCAGCGTCGAGCGGGGCGCCGCCGCCCATCTCGTCAGACGCATACGCGTCGAGCACCGCCAAAAGGCCGGCGGCGTGCGCTTCGTCCGCCAAGTTTGCCTCCCGAATCTCGATCGACAATGCTCGCATGCTGCAGGCCAAACGCTAGCAGAAGCCCATGAACGAGCGCTGTCCGAAATGTGGTGCCAGTGCGCTGAACGCGGTCGATCACACCATCGTGCTCCGCTGTCTCAAGTGCTCCGGCTTCTGGGTGCCGCCGTTGGCCTTCAACGAGCCGGGCATCGTCGAGCTGCTGAAGGAGCGCGACCTTCGACCCGCTCAGCCGCTGGAGCAAGACCACCGCACGGGTCCCTGCCCCGAGGGCCACGGCTTGCTGCGCCGCGCGCGCGTGACCAACACCGATCCATTTTTTCTCGAGCGCTGCGGGCGCTGCGGCGGCGTCTGGTTCGATCCGGGCGAATGGTCGCGCCTGGCAGACGCGAAGCTCTTGGCAGACGTCACCACTTTGTGGAGCCCAGCCTGGCGCGAGCACCTGTCCGAGGAACAAAACCGCGCCTCGCTCGCCGCGGACCTGCGCCAGAAGCTAGGCAACGACACCTTCGAGCAGCTCGAAAAGTTGGCCGACGCCTTGAGCGAGCAGAGCTTGGGCGCGCTCGGGCTAGCGTACCTGCGGGAACGCTTGCGTGAGCGCTGAACGGCATTTTCCGGCAATTCTGGCCAGCGCTTGCTTGAGCCTCTCGTGCGCAGACCCGTCCGGCCGGGCCGCCCGCGCTGCGCTCGACGTCGAGCTGCATCCGCCGGCAAGCTTCGAGGTCGATGGTCAGCCGCTGTGCTTCGCGGGCTCGAACAACTACTACCCGATCTACCAGCCGAAGCCGGTGGTCGATGATCTGTTCGCGGCAGCGCAGGCCCTGCAGCTCAAGGTCATGCGCGTGTGGGGTATGCTCGATCGCGGCTCACTCGACGGCGCGGTGCCGAACGCGGACGGCGCCGGCCAAAAAGACGGCGTGTACTTTCAATACTGGGATCCAGTTGAAAAGCGGCCCGCCTACAACGACGGCGCAGACGGCCTGCAGCATCTCGACTACGTGCTGGCCGCGGCCGCCGCACACGACCTCAAGCTTGTCGTCGTGCTCGTCAACAATTGGCAAACCTTCGGCGGCATCGATCAATATTTGATGTGGTACGGCAAGCGTCAGCACCACGAGTTTTTCACGGCGCCCGAGCTGAAGCAGGCTTATCAAGCCTGGGCCAAGCACCTGATCACCCGAAAAAACAGCGTCAATGGCCGCATCTACCGCGATGATCCGGCGGTGTTCGGCTGGGAGCTGGCGAACGAGCCGCGCTGCAAAGATGGCAGCAGCTTCGACAGCCCGAGCGGCTGGGACAAGCACACGCTCACCAGCTGGGCGGACGAAATGTCGTCGTACGTCAAAGCACTCGATCCGAACCACTTGGTCTCGGTCGGCGACGAAGGCTTCTTGGACGGCGGCGGCGAGCACTGGGCATACAAGGCGGAAGGCGGCGTCGATCACGCCGCGCTGACAGCGTTACCAAACGTCGATTTCGGCACTTTTCACCTTTATCCAGAAGACTGGCACGCGCCGCCCGGCTTCGCCGAAAGTTGGATTTTGGACCACCTGCAGCTGGCGCGCGCGCTCGGTAAGCCCACGGTGTTGGAAGAGTACGGCATGAAGGTCGAGCGGACGCCGGCTCGGCTCGGCGAGGTGACCCGCGGTTGGCCGGCCCGACGCGACGCCTACCGTGACTGGAACGAGCTGATGCTGAACAACGGCGGTAACGCCGCCCTTTCGTGGATGCTCGCAGGCCTGGATCAGCAGCAGCGGCGCTATCCTGACTACGACGGCTTCGCCTTCTACCGCGACGAAGCGACGGGCAAACTGCTAGGCCAGTACGCCCAGGCCTTCGCGAGCGCGCCGGCCTGTCGCAAGTCGGCGCCGAGCCACGCACCGGCCTCAGCATTCGTTACGGTCGCGAAATCGCGCGCCGAACGGACGTTTTGAGCTCAGTCGCAGGCTGCGGGGCAGGTCGCCGTGAGGGTGCTGTTGCAATCGAGCGGTGTCGGTCCATCACTCACGGTGCTTCGCAGATCGAAGCATGCGGGTGCGCCGACGGCATCGTAGTTGATGGCGTCACCACACACGTCGACGAGCTTGAAATTGGTGAGGCGCACGCTCACCGGCGCCGGCCCCGGCGCCACAGGAACGGTCACCAGGTTACCCTCTACGACGACCTGCACGTTGCCGCAGAATTGCCCGTCCACGCCGCTGTAGAAGTAGGTCGCCGTTCCGCTGGCGATCGGGAAGGGCAGATTGCTCGGATCGAGCTCGAAGCGCGCTTCCTCCGGGTTCCAAACCGGCGACCAAAATTCGGCGACCTCAGCGCATTGGTAGCTGAAGGTCCCGATTTCGTTCGGGCAGCTCAGGCCCGAGCTTCCGCCGGCCCCCGCGGCGCCCGCTTGCGGCAGCGTGAGCTCGCCACCCGCGCCCGCAGCGCTCTGTCCGGCCGCCGCGAGCCCAGCGGCGCCAGCCGTGTTCTCGCTCGGTCCCGCACCGCCTTGACCCGCTGCCGGCTGGGCGCCGCTGCCCTGCCCCGCCATGGGGTTGCTGCTGCCCCCAGCTAGGCTCACGGGACCAGCGCCCGCAGCGCCGGGCTCGCCGCCCGCGCCGCCCGGCTCACCGACGCGCTTCACGCTATCGTCGCTGCCGCACGCAGCCGCGAAGCCAAACGCCAAGACCAAGCCGGAGAACACGACCCCAAACCTTCGCATGCGGCAGAGCGTACGCAGACGCCTCCGCGACCGCAAGCCAAGGCAAGAGTCAGGCGACGGCGCGCGCCGGCTCTTGCTCGCTTTCAGCGCGCTTGAGCGTAAACGAAAAGGTAGTGCCCTGATTCAGCCGGCTCTCGACCGAGACGCTGCCGCCCATGGCCTCGACCAAGTGCTTCACGATCGATAGGCCGAGCCCGGTGCCGCCCACTTCGCGCGAGCGCCCCGCGTCGACGCGATAAAAGCGCTCGAAGACGCGCGGCAGGTGCCGCTCGTCGATGCCGGGTCCGTCGTCGGCCACGCTCACGGTTACGGTTTCGGTCGACAGCGTCACACTGACCCAAACATGCGTGCCGGGGCCGCAGTACTTCACGGCGTTGTCGATCAGGTTCGTCAGCACGTGCTCGAGCGCGCGGCGATCGGCCCGCACCTTCGGCACTTCACCGGCGCGCTCTTCGAGGGTGACGTTCTTCTTGATGGCTCGCTCCCGAAACAGCCCCATCACCTGCGAAAAGATCGGCTTGAGCTCGACGGCCTCGAAGCTGAGCCGGAAGCCGCGCGCCTCGATGCGCGATAGATCGAGCAGGTCTTCGACCAATTGATGTAGCCGGGTGGCGTTGCGATCGATGATGCCGATGAACGCCTGGGCGGCTGCCGGATCCGACGCGGCGCCGTCGATCAACGTTTCGGCGGCCGAGCGAATCGAGGTCACGGGCGTACGCAGCTCGTGCGACACGTTGGCCACGAAATCGCGCCGCATCGACTCGAGCCGCCGCACCTCGGTCACGTCCACGAACACGGCCACCAGCTGCCGGGCCTCGCCGGGCATGCGCGCGACGCGCGCCAACAGCCGTCGCGGCTTGATATTGCCGATCTCGACCTCTTGCGTGGTCGGTTCGTCATCGCGCCAGGCCTCGTCGAACAGATCGCGCAGCTCGGCGTTGCGCACCACCTCGAGCAGCGGCTTGCCGATGGCGTCGGCCGGCAACAGCAGCATCTCGCGCAGCGCGGGATTGAGCACCACGATGCGCCGCTTCGCATCCAGCAAGATCACGCCTTCTTGCATGCCCTCGAGGATGCCAGCCATGCGGTCGCGTTCGCCGCGCAGCTCTTTCAAAGACGATGACAGCCCGCGCGCCAGCTTGTCCAAGGTTCGGCCGAGCTCTGGCAAGCGCTCTTCGCCTTCCAGCCCGGAACGCGCCTCGAGATCACCCGCGACCATGCGCCGCGCCACTTCGGTGAGCGCGCCCAGACCGCGCGAGGTGAAGCGGACCATCAGGCTCGCGACCAGCAAAAATAGGGCGAACAGTAAGACGAAGGCCGTGATCAGCGCGTCACGAAACTGGGCCAGCCCGGCGTCGACGACGGCCAGCGATTCGCCTACTCGCGCGATCGCTTCGGATTGGTCGGCGAACTGAAAACGGGCCGAGGTGTAGAGCGTGTGTCCCTCGACCGTGAAGCCGAAGGAACCGCGCCCGCGCCGAGCGGCCCGCGCCGCCACGAAGTCGGGCTCATGTGCCCGGCTGAGCGACGAGACGGCGCCCTCAGAGCTTGCCACCGCCGTGCCGTCGGCGCGCAGCAGCTCGACCGAGGCGTGGGCCTCGTTGGCCAGCACCTTGGCAAGCCTGGCGAGCGCCGCTGCGTCGAGCGCCGACGGCTGCTTGGCTTCGGCCAGCGCCGCCACCAGCTGCGCGCGGCCTTCGGCCTCGTGCTGCAAGCTGCTCATCAAGTAGGCTTCGACAGCGGGGCGCGCCCGCATGTTCACCAGCAGCCCGGTGACCAGTACCACCCCGAGCGACAACGCAAACAGCCGAGCCCGCAGACCTAAACTCAAGCCGAAGCCTCTTCGGGGGTGCCCACGAAGCGATAGCCTACGCCGCGAACGGTCTCGACGTAGTCGCGGGCTGCCTCGAGCTTCTCGCGCAGCCGTTTGACGTGGGTGTCGACGGTGCGGGTCGTGATGTCCGCCTGGATGCCCCAGACGTCGTCGAGCAAGGCGCTGCGCGACTGCACGCGGTTACGCCGATCGTACAAGGTGACGAGCAGCCGAAACTCCAAGGCGGTAAGCTCGATCTCTGCGGCCTCGACCCAGACGCGGTGCGCTTCGCGGTCGATGCGCAAGACGCCGAACTCGATGCTGGCTTCGCTCTCGACCGGCGCCTTGCCGCGCCGCAAAATCGCCTGAATGCGCAGCGACAGCTCACGCATGCTGAACGGCTTGACCACGTAGTCGTCAGCGCCGAGCTCGAAGCCGACGACGCGGTCGATCTCCTCGCCGCGCGCCGTGAGCATCACGACCGGTACGCCGCGCGTGGCTGGAGCTTCCTTGAGTTGCTTGCAGACGTCGGTGCCGCTCAAGTCGGGCAGCATCAAGTCGAGCAAGATCAGATCAGGGTGCAGCTCTTTGCCAAGCCGTAAGCCGTCACGGCCCGAGCGGGTCGTCGTCACCTCGTGACCTGCTTGGCGCAGGTTGTATTCGAGGACCGACAGAATATCCTGCTCGTCTTCAACAACTAGAATTCTTGCCATCCGCTCTTTCCGGTATCGGGCGGCTGTGACGATTCGGTGACAGCCGTGTAGTACTACCGCACCAGTGAGCAGGCAACGGCCGGGCGACCGATGCTAAGTCGCAGGAAAAAGCTCGGATCCGCGCCCGATGCGCAGCACGCTGCCCCGCCAGACGACGGTGCGCTTCACCCCGGCAAATCCCCAGATCCCGAGCAGCATCAAGTCTTTGCAGAGCCAGCAGGGTAGCTCGCCGAGGCGCAAACGCTCGCCGCGCACCCGCGACAGCACATGGGCGTCAGAAGCGAGCTTGAACAGCAGCCCCAATGTAAAGAACGCCAGCAGGGCCGCCCGCGAGACGAACCCCGTTTGGCCGCCGCACAGCAGGCAAAACAAGCCAAACAGAATGAAGGGCAGCGGACTGAGCAGCGGCTCCCCTAAATAGATGGCCGGCGCGATGCGGCGTCGCATTTGGCCCCAGCGCACGTGACGCGCACAGAAGTCGCGTATCGAGCGATGCGAGCTCACCGCCTCGACCACGTACGAAGACAGCGCCACCTTGAAGCCGGCGCGTAGGAACTTCTGTCCGAGCACGTAGTCCTCGGCCAGCACGTTGCACACGCTCTCCAGGCCGCCCAGGCGCTCCAAGTCGCTCAGGCGCAGCAGCATCGATTTTCCGATCACGCACGGGTGCGCGACCAGCACGTCGGCGCCGCACACCGCGCGCGCGATGTGATTGTTGAGGTGCATGTTGTCGAGCTGGGCACCGAAGTTCCGCTCACCGGCGCCACACAGCACGCTCGAAACTAGCCCGACCTTCGGATCGCGCAGCTCGGAAGCCATCGCCCGCAGGTAGTCCGGTCCCACCCGCACGTTGGAATCCGAGATCAGCACCTGGTCGTAGCGCGCGTACGATTCGAGCGAGATCAGGTTGTTGACCTTCGGATTGAGCCCCGACGTGAACACCCCCGAGACAATCTTGATGCGCACGCTCGGAAACTCGCGGCGCAGCTGGTCGGCGATTTTTAGCGCCGGGTCGTCGGGATCCTCGGCGCCCAGCACCAGCTCGAACTCGGGATAGTCCTGAGCGGCCAACGACGCCAAGTTGTCGTATAGCCCGTCGTCGATGCCCTTCAGCGGCTTGAGCACGGAAATGCCCGGCGTCGGCCCGGTGTAGTCACGTCGTCGGCTCACACGCAGCACCGACAGATGGGTAACCAGCGTGAGCAGGAGCGACACCGCGGCGGCCATCGCCGAAGCGAAAAGCACTGCGTTCATCAGCTACTCCTTCTTTTGATTCTCGATAGTCAGAGTGCAGGACGCACGTGTCAGTCGCGTGGACCTCGGGAAAACTTGTGGAAAAGTCAGGGCGTAGGCTGATGTAGGCCGAGTTAAGCCGCCCAGCCCCTCCGGGCTCGCGCATTGGGCGGCGGCCGCTCCGCCAGAAACCCGGCCTCCCCAAGCAAGTCGCACGCTTGCTGCTCTGGACGAGCCCGCGATTGCTGAACAACGCGAGCTCGCGCAAAGCGCGAGCCACCACGACCTCAACGGACCTTGGAAGGAAAGATCACGATCCGCGATCGAGAGGAGGCCCGAAAAAACTCGGCGAGGCCGAGCGCCAGCTGCGGTTCAGGTCAAATGGATCGCAAGGCGTACCAAGCGAAGCGCGGAGGAAACCTAGAGCCCAGCCACGAGCTGACGCCTACGACGAGGCCGCCAAACCGAAGCGACCTGTCAGCTCGCCTCAACCAAGGGCGCGTCGGCGAAGCGGTAGCCCACGCCCCTAACCGTTTCGATGTAGTCGCGGGCGGCGCCGATTTTTTCGCGCAGGCGTTTGACGTGGGCGTCGACGGTGCGGGTAGAGATGCGCGCTTCGATACCCCAGACGTGGTCGAGCAGCGACTCACGCGACTGCACACGGTTGCGGCGGTCGTAGAGCGTGACCAAGAGCTTGAACTCGAGCGCGGTCAGCTCGACCTCGGCGCCGTCGACCCACACGCGGTGCGCGGCGCGGTCGATGCGCAGGTTGCCGAACTCGATGGTGGGCGCGTCGCTCGCGGTCGGCACCTTGCGGCGCAGCACCGCGCGCACGCGCAGCACCAGCTCGCGCACGCTGAAGGGCTTGGTGATGTAGTCGTCGGCGCCCAGCTCGAAGCCGACGACGCGATCGATCTCTTCGCCGCGCGCGGTCAGCATGACCACCGGCAGGCTGCGCGTCTGCGGGTTGTCCTTGATGGTCCGGCACACCTCGGTGCCCGGAATGTCCGGCAGCATCAGGTCCAAAATCACCAGCTCCGGGCTCTCTTCGCGCACCAGGCGCAGCCCATCGAGCCCACGTGCGGCTGCCGAAACCTCGTGCCCGGCGAGGCGCAGGTTGTAGTCGAGGACCTGACGAATATCAGCCTCGTCTTCGATCACCAGAATGCGTGACATGGCGTTTGCGGGGACGAGCGCAATCGTTTAGTGAGGTCTTGTGACCTTGGGGTGACGACCTCGTGCCACCTTGCGAAGATGCGCGCGTCGTTGCAAAACCCGCTGGTTGTATGACTTTTTGATGACTAACTGTGGATAACTCCGCTGCCTCCTCGACGCGGATCGCCCGCCCGGGCGCAACTGCACGAGACGAACAAGCCTGCGTCTTCTGCGCCTGTCAACGGTAGGGCCGCAGCGCTGAGCAAGCCGACGATAGCCGGCAGGTCGCGCCTTTCGCCCGCGGAGATGACCACGGCCGTGGTCATCTCGAGCTCAGCCTTTCGGCTCCGAGGCGACGGCTCGAGGAGCGCAGCAACCGGGCGCGGCGACCGCGGGCTTCTTCGAGAGGCCGACCGGGGCGCAACAGGAGCTTTCCTGGGCCTTCAGTACGGGCGCGTCGGCTTTGACGACGAAGACCTCCCAGGAATTTCCGTCCGGATCTTCGACCCAGACTTTGTCTTGAATCGCATAACAGCAGGCGGTGTCTTCTTCGGAAAACGTCGCCAGGCCTGCGGTCTCGAAGCGCTGCTTGGCTTCGAGCACGTCTTCGGTGCTGGCCACCTGAATGCCGAAATGGCTGGCGTTGACGCCCGTGCGCGGAGCCTCCGCCATGGTGAGGTTCAGCGACGGCAATTCGAGATCGAACTTCGCATAACCAGGTCGCCGCTTGGTCGCCGTGACACCAAAGGTCTTTTCGTAAAAGGCGACGGAACGCTCGATATTCGAGACGTTCAGGGAAACATGAGGCTTCAAGATTTGCATGATTCAGCTCCAGCCTTCGAGCTTCAGTAGCTCGAGCACGCGGTCCTTGATTTCTTGCCTGATCTCTCGCACTCGCTCGACCGGCTTGCCTTTCGGGTCCTCGAGCGGCCAGTCCATGCGGCGCAGACCTGGAATATGCGGACAGGCCTCACCGCAGCCCATCGTGATGAGCATGGCGGCGTCCTTGGCGAGGTCGTCCGTAAGCTTGCGGGGTGTCACGCCCTCCAGGTCGATTCCGACTTCTTTCATCGCCTGCAGCACCTCGGGGTGAACGCGCGCGCCGGGCTCGGTGCCCGCCGAGATGCCCAGCGCTTGGCTTTTGTCCGCCAAGGCATTGAACCAGGCGGCGGCCATCTGCGAGCGGCCGGCGTTGTGAATGCACGCAAACAAAACGGTCTTCATGCTGCTTCCTTTTCGGGTACTACGCGCTCCACGCGCTCGCCCGTACCGGCGTCCGCGGCCTTGGCCGGCAGCAGAAATCGCCACAACGCCGTCGCCGCCAGAGCGCCGGCGAGCTGCGCGCCGATGAAACCCGGAGCGTCGAGCGGACGAATGCCGGCGAACGTGTTCGTCAAGGCCCGAGCCAAGGTCACGGCAGGATTGGCAAACGACGTGGACGCCGTAAACCAGTAGGCCGCAGTGATGTAGGCGCCGACGGCAAACGGCGTAAATTGCGGCTGTCTCCGCGACACTCCCCAAATCACCGACAACAGCCCGAACGTGGCGACGAACTCGCTGAATAGCTGCGAAGGCCCACTGCGAACGTGCTGGGAAGCCGAAAAGAGCGCTTCTCCGAACATCAAGTGAGCGGCCGCTACGCCGCCCACGGCGCCCAAGACCTGCGCCGCGACGTAGGCCGGAACGTCGCTCCAGGCAAGTCCTCCCTCCCACGCGTCCGCCAGCGTCACGACCGGGTTGAAATGGGCGCCGCTCAAAGGACCAAACGTCAGAATCAAAGCAACCAAGCCAGCGCCAGTCGCGAGCGTGTTCGCGAGCAAGGCGATCGCGACATTTCCGCCTGCGAGCCGCTCGCCCATGATGCCGGAGCCGACCACCGTTGCGAGCAGCAGGGCCGTGCCCAGCGCTTCGGCCAGCAATCTTCGGTTCCTAGTTACAGGGGTCATGCTCAAGTCTTTCGAAACCCAAACCCTCGGTGCCGCCAGGCGGCTACAGCGCCGCGACCAGCGCTCGTAGCCGCCGCAAGCCGCGCGGCTCCACGCAGTAACAAACGCGCGGACCGTCCACGTCGCCGCGGATCAAACCCGCGTCTTTCAAGATTTTGAGATGCTGTGAGACCGTCGACTGCGCGAGCGGCAGCTCGTCGACGATCTCGCCACAGATGCAATTGTTGCGCAGAATCAAGAGCCGCAAGATCTGGAGCCGAGCCGGGTGACCAATCGCCTTTGCCAGATTCGCGAGCTCTTCGTCGGCGTCCTGACCCTCGACGGGCCGGAGGTCCGGTGCCAGATCTGTGGGCGGACAACAGCCAGAATCGGGTTTGGGAATGATTTTCATGGCGAACAGCGGCATCTAGCGTCAATCGTCGATCTACGATAGCCTAGCTCGCGGGTCAAGGCCGTTTCCGTTTCGCCGAGAGCGGCCCCACCGATGCGACCCCCGCCGCTCACTGCACGTCGACGACGTAGCTCTGCCAGCTCACGCCGCTGCGGCTGTCGCGCAGCACGACCCACAAATGCACGGGCCCGCTGGCTTGCGGAGCCGTCCAGAAACCGTCACTGAAAGTATCGAGCTCGTCTTCGCGCCGGCCGGTGTGGTCGTCGTCGAAGGTGCCGGTGCCCGCGAACCACGAGACGCGCATGGCTTCACGGCGGGTCGTAAGCCCGTGAGACTCGGGGTCGTAGTAAACGAACGTTTCGGCGCCGGCACAGCCCTTAGGCTGGGTGCAGTCGTCGGCGCAGTCCTGAGTCGTTTCGTCTTGGGAGCAAAAGCCGTCGCCGCACACGCCCGTGACGGGGCACTCGGGCCAGCTGGCGCGCAGCATGATGCGCTGCCCTGCCGCAACCTTGAACGGTGTCGCGCCGTCATCGACGCTGAGCGGCGTGCTGTCGTTACCTTCGACGAGCACGCTGCTGAGCGTCGGATGCTCGTTGATGCGCGCGCGCTGTTGGTACTCGAGCAGCTGCGCGCCGGTCAGTGACGGCAGGCCGCAGGTCAAGCCAGCCTGGGCCAGCGTCAAAATAGGGCTTGAGCCGTTCGGCACCAGCACGCGCAGCGGCTGGTAAAAGCTACCCGTGCTGTCGGGATCCTTCGGGCGACCTGGCGGCTGTCCCGGTTCGCTGGGCGGCACGCTCGGACCGAAAAGGCGGCAGGCATCGTCGGGGATCGCGCCCTTGACGCTGACGCCCCGCCCGAGCTCGTCGAATTGCTCGCCAGACGCGGCCAGGCAGGCGTCGCTGACGTCGTTGGTCTCGGCGATCGGTTTGGGCGCGTTGCAGAAGGCCCAATCGGGCGCGAATTTCTTCAGCGTGCCGCTCGGTTCGACCACCAGCGCATGCAGCGCGACTTCTTGACCGGGCCGAGCTTGTGCGGGCGTGACCTGCACCGCGAGCACACGACGCTCGAGCACTTCGGAGTTGCGATCGCTGAACGTGGGCTCACAGCCCAGGCCACTAGCCGCACCTAGCACGACGCCGAACACGCCCACGGCGCGAGACGATTTCAGCTTCTGCTTCACCATTCGAACCTCCCGCCGACGACCGGCAGCACAGGCAACCCGCTGATGTAGCCGCGCTTCGCGTAAGTGTAGTTGTAGACGATCTCTTCGGGATTGGAGCGATCGGTCACGTTTTGCACGTCGACGAACACCTCGGCCTTGCCCCACGACCACTGAAAGCGTTTGGCAAAACGCGCGTCTAGCTGCGCAAACGCCGGGATGCGAATGCTGTTTTGCGCACCGAACATCGGTTCGTAAAGATCCCGGCGCGAGCTGTAGAAAGCCCCCACGACGGGCGTTCGCGGATAGCCGCTCGAGTAGCGAAAGCGCGCCCCGACCTCGAAGCCCTTTCCCAAGTCGTAAGAAGCGACGATGGCGGCGACGTGGGTCTGATCGAAGTCGAACAGGCGATACTGTCCGCCGGGATGATCGCGGCGCTCGCTGCGCATCAAGGTGTAGCTGATCCAACCGAAGAAGCCGGCGGAGAGCTCCTTGCGTAGCAAGAACTGCGTGCCGTAGGCGCGCCCTTCGCCCTCCTGAACCAAGGCTTGCGCCAGGTGCGGCGTCGGCGAGTCGCTGCGCACGGCCAAGTCGGTCGAGTGCGAATAGAACAGTACCTGCTCGAGCGAGACGTCGTCGCGCAGCTTGAAATTCACTCCGCCCAGCACGTGCAGGGCGTGCGACACGTCGAGCTGCGGATTGCCGAACACGGCGGACAAGTCGTCACCGACGGGCGCCTGCGCGTACAAGCCGACTGCGCCCTTGAAGCCGAGCTTCGGCAGCATCTGATACGTCACGTTCAGGCGCGGCTGCAGCGGCGCCGTTTCGCGGGCAAAACCGATGGAAGGCGTCGCGCCCACCACTGGCGTTTGCCGGCTGCCGCTCACCACGTACGGCTCCATACGCACGCCGGGAATGACGTGCAGCTTGCGATCGAGCAGCGCCACGTCGAGCTGCGTGTAAGGAGCGATCGAGCCAATGGTCGTGGTCCACGAGTCGGCGTTCACTTCGTCGCCCGGCTGCTGACCGAAGACGTTGACGTCACCTTCGCGCGGCGGCAACGTGACCGCACCGCGCCTCACCAACGAAGCGTGACTGCCCTCGGCGTCGAGACCAACGACGATCGCGACGTTCTCCGCGAGCCGGCCGCGCCAATGCGCGCGCAAGCCGAGCTCGATGTCTTTCACGTCGAGCACCGTGGGCGTGCCACCGAACGACGATAGCGTGCGCGTGTGATCGGTGCCGCCCCAAGGTGTCAAGGTCAGGTTGGTGCCGTCCTCGAACTGACGCCGGTAGGTGACCCCGAAGCGATTGAAGCCGGTCAGCGTGTCTTGCGTCTTGACCTGCGCCGGATCGGGGTTCGAGACCGTGCGCGTCAACGTATCTTTCGAGATGATGCCGATGGCATCGACGCTCTCGTTCTGGCGCAAATCGTGCTGTATTTTGAACTGAGCGTCGTAGTAGTTGGGGATCGGAACGAAGTCGTTCACGTCCTTGTTGGTGAAGGCGTTGATGGTGTCGGCCAGGTAGCTCTTGCGCGCTGCGACGGCGACGCGCGTGTGCTCGCCGACTGGAGCCTCGAGCATGGTCGATGCGTCGATCAAGTCGGCCGCGACGTAGCCGTGCACGCGGTCGTTGCGGAGCTGGCGCGTGTCGATAGTGACCAGACCGCCGAGACCACGGCCGTATTCGGCGCCGTAGCCGCCCGGCGTAAGGTTGATGGCGCGCACCAGGTCACTGTTGACGGTCGAGCGCAGACCACCCCCGTGATAGAGCAGCGGAATACGCACGTTGTCGACGTAGATGCGCGTGTCGTTCGGCGCCGCGCCCCACACCACCAGCTGTCCCGAGCCGAACGAGGCGCGCGCGACACCGGGCAGGTTCTGAACCACTTTCAGCGTGTCGCCGCCGGTGCCAGGAATGCGGCGACCCTCTTCGGCTTTGATTTCGGTGGTGGTGATCTCTTTCTTGATGCGCGGCGCTACGACCACGACCTCGAGATCGCTCTCTTCGCCTTCGGCCGCCGCTTCTTTCGGCTCGAGCGAGTACTTGACGCTGAGCTTTTTGAGCGGTTCCAGCGTCTCGTCCGTCGAAACCACGGTCAGCCCTGGCGCGTCGATCGTCACCTTGATCGGGCCCAATGGCAGTTCTTTGAACTCGAAATGGCCGTCGGCATCGGTGACCGCTTCGCCCAGCCCCTCGACCGTGATCTTGGCGCCAGCGATCGGCTTTTTGGTGAAGCGATTCATGACCACGCCGTCGTAGTTGACGACCGGCTGCTTCGGCTCTTCTTTGAAGGTGAAGTCGTAGCGGTAAGTGATCTTGACGGGCGCCGCCTTGCCGTCGACCTCCGCCGGCTCGAAACGAAACTGCATGACCGCAGCTTGGGCGGCCTGATCGAAGGCCGGCCCCGCCGATTGGATCACCGCGACGTCTTCGACGGTGCCCTTGTCGGTGATGGCGATCTGCAGCACGACCGAGGCCATTTTTCCGGCTGCCTTTTCGGACTCCGGGTACGGCGCCTCGACGAACTCGATCAGCTTCGGAAGCTTGGTCAGCTTGCCTTGATGTCCGGGCGTCTCGCCCGAAGCGCCGGTGGTCTGGGCAAGGGCCGAGGCCGATCCGGCACAAACTCCGAGCGTCACCAGCGCCACGACTAAGCCAAGCTTCTGCAAGCCCTACTCTCCCAATGCGAAACGGAACGTAATGACGAATGAAGACGAAACCGGTTTGCTACACGCGGTGCCGGGGGCGAACTTGATACGCTTGGCGGTGGCGATCGACGATTCGTCGAGGCCGTGACCCAGGCCGGCCAGCACTTGTACGTCGGTGACGTTGCCGGCGGCGTCGACGCTCAACTTGAGCTTCACGCGACCTTCGATCTCGGCGGAGCGCGCGTCGTCCGTGTACTGCGGCTGCGCAAAGCCCTGCGGCTTCGGCTTGATCAGCTCTTCGCCGCACGGTGAGTCGACTTGAATGGCCTCTTTGACCGTGCCAAAGCTCTTCTCTTTGGGCGGGGCCGCGGTCAGCTTGCTCACGCCTTGCGAGTTGCCGCCGCCTGGGCCGACCGGAATGCCGACGCCGATGCCCGTGCCGCCGGGGCCGGCCATGCCCGCCATGTTGATGCCGAAGTCCGGCATCGCGTTCAGGGCCGCATGTTGCTGGGGCGCTGGATCGGGCGGCGGTGGCTCCGGCGCAGCCTTGGGCGGAGCCTTGTACAGGGGCTTGTGGAGCAGCTCGGGCGGCGCCTCGATCGGCT
>Ga0307516_10002812_pt1 | contig 22930 bp, 23 predicted proteins | sample 19_EM_MG_FD_203310 | JGI IMG/M metagenome (GOLD analysis project Ga0307516, IMG submission 203310) | Populus trichocarpa ectomycorrhiza microbial communities from riparian zone in the Pacific Northwest, United States - 19_EM | ecosystem: Host-associated > Plants > Roots > Unclassified | place... | reverse complement strand
ACCAGCATGTCCCTGCTACTGAATCGCCAGGGTAAGAACCAGGAAGCCATGGAATACGAGAAGAAAACGATCGCCCTTTGCAAAGAGACCGGGGAAAAGATTATGCTTGCCCGCCGGTATATTGCTGCTGCCATTCTTAGCGGCACCCTCAAAGATTCCGTAGGCGCCATTGGATTTTTCGATGAGGCTGCCAAAATATCCCTGGCCATGGACGATAAATACAACCTGCGCGATCTTTATTACTACCGGACCGTTTTTTACAAGGAAAGAAAGGACTACTACCACGCTTATGAAAGTCTGAAACGCTACCATGCTTATAAGGACAGCATTATCGATGCAGAGACCAATTCCAATATTGCCGAGATCCAGGCCCGGTATGAGACGGAGAAAAAGGATAAGTCCATCGGTGACCTGCAAGCCAGCGAAAAGATCAAGCAACTGGAGATCGGCAAGCAGAAGGCCATCATTGCAGGCAACCTGGCGGATGCGCTCCTGAAAGAAAAAGAGATCGGCCTCCTTTCCCAATCCCGGGAATTACAGGATGTCAAAATAGCCCAGCAGAAGGAAGAATTGAACAGGAAGGAACTGGCGGCGAAAAGCAAGGACCAGGACCTGAAGCTGGCCTTCCAGGAAAAAGAGATCCTGATCGGAGGCGTCCTCCTCCTGCTCCTGATCGTAGGGATCCTGTTCAACCGTTACCAGTTGAAGAAAAGGCTGGAACAGCAGGAGGCCCTGCTCGAAATGCGGAATAAGATCGCAAGGGACCTGCACGATGAACTCGGATCAACGCTCACCAGTATACATATTTTGTCGCAGGTGTCGCGCAATCACCTGGTGAATGGACATTCCAATACCTCCTCATTACTACAGAAGATCGCGGAGCAGTCCGGCCAGATGCAGCAAAGCATGAGCGATATCGTTTGGGCCATCCGGTCGGATAACGATAAGATCGAGAATATGATGGTGCGTATGCGGGAATACCTGGCCCATACCCTGGAAGCAAAGGATATAGCCATTGGTTTCCAGGCCAGCGAAGAACTGCTGGGGACTTCCTTCACCATGCAGCAGCGGAAAGATATTTTTCTTATTTTCAAAGAGGCGGTGAACAACGCAGCCAAATATGCGGACTGTACCCGGATGGATGTTTCTTTTCGTCGTTGCAGGGAACGCATCCTGCTGGAAGTAAAGGACAATGGGGTCGGGTTCGACCCGGATAAAGTGCGGTCTTCGAGCGGGCTGAAGAATATGCGGGTCCGGGCGGCATCGTTGGAAGCAGGGTTCTGTATAGAGGCCGGGCCGGGAAAAGGGACGATGATCCTGCTGGACCTGCCTGCGCCTACATGATGATGTAGCCTGTTGGCTGCCGTTTGCTTATTATTTTGTAAATGAAAATGCCGGTACGAATAATATTATATGACGATCATGAAGCGCTGCGGGCGAGCATGGATACCCTGATCCAGGAGGAGCCGGACCTGCAGTTGATTGCCGCTATGCCCAATGCGGAAACGATCGAGACGGATATCAGGGAATTGAAACCCGATGTCGTGCTCATGGACATCGATATGCCCGCCGTCAACGGGGTGTTGGCCGTTCGGCGCATCCGGCAAATAGACACTGCGCTTCCTATTATTATGCTGACGGTCTTTGACGATAATGAAAATATTTTTAACGCGGTCTGTGCGGGCGCCTCGGGTTATATCCTTAAGCGGTATGCCACCGAAGAGATCCCTGCCGCTATCCGCAATGTACTCAGCGGCGGCGCTCCGATGACGGGTACAGTGGCCCGTAAGGTGCTTCAGATGGTGCCGGCGGCGAAAGGACCTGCACAGGAAAAGACCGACTTATCCTCCCGCGAATTGCAGATCCTGCAATTGCTGGTGCGGGGGTTCAGCTACAAGATGATCGCCGCCGAGATCAGCATCAGCGTAGACACCGTTCGCTTCCATATCAAGAATATCTACGACAAACTGCATGTCCATTCTGCTACCGAAGCGGTCTCGAAGGCGATCAGGGATAATATTATCTCTCACTGACCATCTATCCTTTTTTCTCCTACATGATCATGTAGTTGCAATGACCTTGGTCAATAGATAGCTTTGAAAGCTATGAAAAAGACCACGCTCCTCCTATCTGCCACGGGCCTCTTGCTGATGACTGCATCGGCACAGACGCCCTTCAAACCCATTGCCCCATCAAATAGTAAAGCTCTTCCGGCTGCTTCATCCGCCAAAGCCAGCCCGGCGCCGGCGAGTCCGGGTGCACCTGCCAACGCCATCGTATCACCGCGAACGGTGGCTCCTGTCAACAATAATATCAGCAGCAGTAGTGCGGCTGGTCTGAAGGGAACGACGGCCAATCTTAATAATGCGCCGTTCAGTATTAGCGGCATCTTCCCGGCCGCCGGCCCGAGGGCTACACCGGTGACGATCAGCGGAGCGCATTTCGGCCAGAATGCCGCGGGTGTAGCGGTAAGGCTCAACGGGGTAGCCGCTGTCGTGACGGGCATTTCAGACAACCAGATCCTGGCCATCATTCCCGACAAGGCGGGCAGCGGACCCATAACGATCACGATCGATGGCAAAACGGCCAGTGGTGGCTTTTTCCAGTATAAATGGGAAGGCGCCGCCAGTGTATTTGTCGGATCACCCTATCCTTCCGGCGGCTCGGGCTTTGGCGATGGCTCCGGCACCGGCGCGCGGTTCAACTCTCCCTGGGGCATGGCCAAGGACAGACAAGGGTTTATCTATGTAGCGGACATGGCTAACAACCGGATCCGTAAGATCAATAATTTCGGCGAGGTCACGACGATCGCCGGCGACGGCACCCCGGGCTTTGCCGATGGCATGGGCACGGCCGCGAAATTCCATTCTCCCAAGGGCCTCACGGTGGATGCCGTAGGCAATGTCTATGTCGTCGACGCCGAGAACAACCGCATCCGCAGGATCACTCCTGCGGGCATGGTGACGACCATTGCGGGATCGAATACCAGGGGAGCCACAGACGGTCCCTTATCGACCGCCACCTTCGGTGCGCTTGCCTGTATCACCATCGATGCGTCGGGCAACCTTTATGTCGGGGACGGGGACCGCATCCGGAAGATCACTGCGGCGGGAATGGTCTCTACTTTTGCGGGCAAGGGCTCGGCAGGCTCGAACTATTTCTTTGCCCCGCGGTCGTTGGCGGTAGGCGCTAATGGCGAAGTCTATGAAGCCGACGGGTATAATGTCGTCCGCAAGATAATGCCGTCGGGCATGGTCAGCATCCTGGCCGGCAAGTATACCAATGTCGGTAATGGCGCCGACGGTTATGGCGAAGCGGCGCAGTTCTTTGCGCTCCAGGGTATCTGCGTAGACCCCTCCGGCACGCTCTATGTGACGGATTATGGCGGCGATTATGACAATGGTCCCAACAGTATCCAGATCAGGAGGATCACGAAGGATGGAGATGTCACTACGGTGACCGCTCCCGGGAATGCTTTGATGACGAAGTATTGGTGGCCGCTCGGTATTCTGTCCGACGGACCGAACCTCTATGTGGCGGATAAGAACGGGGGCTGTATCAGAAAGATCGCCCTGCAATAGATCACAGGCATCAGCACGACACGGGCATTAACACGATATTGACATCATATACGATATTATAGACCACGCTCTACTATGAAAAAGAGATCCTACTTAAGCATCTTCCTGGGAACAGGATTGAGTATGGCGGGCTTCGCACAGGTGAAGACCCTGCCACCTAAGGTCGGTCCGGCCAAGGTCACTCCCGTAAACGCGCAACCGGTGCTCAGCAACCCGCCGACGGCGCATATTCCCAAGCCTGCGGACCTGGTGATCACCCAGGCCATCCTTAGCAGGATCACCCGCAACGACAATGCCGGGGCGTATGACATCGCCGTAAGCTTCACCGTGCGTAATAATGGTGAGACGGCCTCCAACGGGATTACCAAATTAAAGGCATTCTATGCAACCAGCAGCCCGGGAGCATATAAAGCGCCTACGCCCTATCCGCTCGGAGCCAATGATCCCGGAGCCCGGTTGCCACCCTGGACCCCCTGCGCCGCGGAACCCTCCATCGGTAGGGTCGAACCCGGAGCCACCTGGTCGCAGACCGTAAGTTTCCAGGCGCTCTACCAGGATTTTTCCCCACGCGGCGAGAAATTCTACCTGCTGGCACTGGCGGATTTTTACAACAACACCCCTGAATCCGACGAACACAATAACTATTCGGTCCCGATATTCATTACACCCCCTCACTAAGTTAATATACCGTATATGAAAAAAAATGATCTTCGTATATATTTTCACGTTACTTCAATGACCCTGGCCTCCCTCCTGGTCATCCCCGCTGCTCTCTCCGCCCAGACGCTGGGCGACCGGGCAAAATCAACTACTAACCAAAGTGTGGGCAACAGGATGGACCAGACCATCAATGGCGGTGTCGACTCCTCCTTCAGCAAGGCGGGACGGGCCATCGGCGGCTTGTTCAAAAAGAAATCCAAAAAGAATGCCACCGATCCTGCGGCAGCGAATGGGGCCAACGGAACGGCTGGCGGCGGTGTTGGCCCCGGAGGGGCGGGTCCTGGCAGCGGCCCTGGCGGCGCCGGACCAGGCGCGGGTCCTGGTGGTGCAGGTCCTGGCAGTGGGGCACAGGTTGGCGGTATCACACCGACTGTCAACGGCGCCTTTGGTGATTTTACGCCCGGCGTAACAACCCTCTTCGAAGATAATTTCGCACAGGATGCGCTCCAGGATTTTCCGGCCAAATGGAATACCAATGGCAGCGGTAAAGTGGTGACCATCGATGGACTGCCGGGCAGGTGGCTGTCCATTCCTCATAACAGCCTTGTCAACCCGGTGCTGGCCAAAGCCTTGCCGGAGAATTGCACGGTCAGTTTCGATCTGTTCCTGCAGGCGCAGGGCGATCAGTTGACGCCCTATATTGAATTCGGGTTGACGCCTGTTGCCGATATCCTGAAAGAAGACCTTTTCTACAAGGATAAATTTTTTGTCGGGATCAATCGCTACCGCGAATCCGACGGGCATACACTGGAATACGGATTAAAGGATGTCATTGGCAACAAGAACGATTTCCCTTTACCTTCCTATGCCAACAAAGTGTTGCATATCGACCTGTCGATCAATAAGACCCGGATCAGGGTCTATGCAGATAAGACCAAACTGATCGATCTTCCCAGGGCGCTGACCCCGGAAATGCGTCGTAATTTTTACCTGGGCAGCATTATGATGGTGCCTGCTCCGCAAGTGGATATGCTCGTGAGCAATCTTCGCATCGCGTCGGCGGAGACCGATGCGCGCAGCCTGCTGGTAAAACAATTGCTGGAGGATGGCAAGGCCGTTACCAACGATATCCTCTTCGATGTCAATAGCGATGTGATCAAACAGGCATCCTACCCGGTGATCGACCAGTTGGGTACGGCCCTTCAGCAGAACGCATCTGTACGGGTACTGATCGTTGGACATACGGACAGCGACGGCGCGGCAGCGCACAACCTGGACCTATCCCAGAAAAGATCGGCCTCGGTGAAAAATTATTTAACGACCCATTTCGGTATCGATGCATCCAGGCTGCAATCCGATGGCAAAGGAGCTTCGGTACCGGTGGCTCCCAATACGACGGAGGCTGGTAAGGCAAAGAACAGGAGGGTGGAGTTTGTAAAGCTGTAAATCCTCAATCCAGAAATCCCAAAATCTTTCTATGCGATCCTCTTTAGCAAAGCTCCTGACTTTTGTGCTGCTGGTCGCTGCCGTCCTGCCCTCCCGGGGGCAAGACCCTCACAGGCGCGATTCATTGATCACGCTGGAGACCTGGAAGGCGGATATCGTCCGGGTACCCGTCCTTACCGGTGCATCGCAGCCGATTATCATCGTACCCAACCGTGCACCTTTCTGCTTCGATAAGGTAGTCTACCTGAAATTGGCTATCGGCAGCCGGATGGTCGAGCAGACGATGTATTTAGATACCCATGGGGGCCTTGTCGGCACGCTGCCACCTGCCTCCGGGGTACCTGTACGAGAGATCATGCCCGATCTGACCACTTTTCATTTCGGCATCATGGGACTGAAAGGGAATGTCTATAATTATCATACGGAGAAAGGAAAAAATAACATCCCCGAACATTGGGTATTCACCGGCAACACGCAAACCTATCAATATCAGGCGGCCAGTCCCGCCGCCACTAATCTTGCGCTGAACCGTAAGACGGAGACCCGTGCCTATTGCGGAGGGAAACTTACGGGACAGGCCTACCGGTTTGACAACGGTCCCAATACCTGGTATATCTATGGCAGCCGCTATCCCGAAAAGATACATCCCGTTCCAGGCAAGTACTTGGGCAATTTCGGGGTCGGCTATCTCGTGACGCAGGAAGGAGTTTATCTCGTCCTGGAGAAGACCATGGGCTCGACGAGCTGCAGCATCGCCTTCATGGATAATGTACACACATGTTTTGACCCCACGGCCTTCAAGATCCAGGAAGATGAATTCCAGACAAAGGGACAGGCGGACCTGCAAAGCGAACAGGCGAAGATCGACCGGGAACGATCCAGGATCTCCGGGGATTGCATAGCCGAGAAGACGGCGCTCCTTGATTTCAGACAAGGGCAGCAGCAAAGGCATGAAGAGATCCTTCGAAAAAGCAAGCAGGGGAATACCTACCAGGATACGGCAGCGCAAAGGGCCGTGTTGAGTTTGATGGACCCGCTGGTGACTATCCGGGAAGGGATCCTGTCGACGAAGGTCAGCATATGCGGCGCCCAGGTTACGCTGAGCAAGCCCGGGACTGAAAGCTCCCATCAGAGCGCCAGTGTGAAGATCGGTTGTCTTAACAGGCAGCTTTCCGCCCTGCAGGCCCTCGAGAGCCGCATGCAGGCATTGGACCGGCAATATTCTACGGAGCCGGCAAGGGCCAATTCAGAAAAATCAAAATTGTACCTGGCAAGTATGCGCACGATGGAGGTATGCAATTAAGGTCATTGATACCGGTCGTAATGAACGATTGCTTGCTTTTTCTTACGTTTTTCCCATTGTAGCTGTTCGAGTTCGGGCTTGGATAGGAATTCATCGACATAACCCAGGCATAGGTAGGCCACCAGCCGATGCTCCTGCGGAGCATTCAAAAGGGTCCTTACTTTTTCAGGATCTAAAATGCTTACCCAGCCCATGCCAATATTCAACGCGCGCGCCATCAGCCAAATATTTTGTATAGCACAGACCACGCTGTAAACGCCGGCTTCGCTCATGCTCGTCTGTCCCAGGACAGGATGAGGGGAGGGGGTATAAAAAACGGCCATGTTCACAGGAGCTTCAAGGATACCATCCAGCTTGAGCCGGGTGTACTGTGCCTGCTTTTCGTCCCTGAACAGATCTTTTGCCTTATTATTTTCTTCGGTGAAGCAATCTTTTACCTGCTGCCGGATGCCCGCATCTTTTATGATCACAAACTCCCAGGGCTGGGAAAAGCCGACAGAAGGAGCATACAGTCCGGCTGACAATAATTTATCGAGAATTTCGTCCGCTATCTCCTTTTGCACAAAGTGGTTGCCCCGGACATCTCTCCGGTGGAACATGATCTCTTCCAGCAGCGATGCTTCCTGCTCAGTAAATTGTTTGCCGGGTCTCATATGGTATGATTTGTATTATGCGGGCGATAGCGAGGTAAATATAAAACATAAATGGACAGTACCGTATCGAAACCGTACAATTCAAGCCTTTTCCAAGTATATAATAGATTGGGGGATAATTTTTTATAAAATTGGCATTTTATGTGTCCGATCAAAGAGTAATCTTCAAATCAGACTATGATAAAGAATTATTTCAAGATAGCTTTCCGGAACCTTTGGCGTCACAAAGCCTTTTCCATTCTTAACATCACGGGCCTCGCCGTGGGCATGGCGGCTTTCTTCCTGATCTATCAGTTTGTCCGTTTTGAGACGAGCTACGACCATTTCAATAAGAAAGGGGATCGTATTTACCGGCTGGTCTCGGATCTGAAATCGACGGCCGCTACCCAATACTGGCCTTCCAGTTCTATGCCGATGGCCATCCATCTGAAAGCCGACTATCCTGAGGTGGAGGAAGTTGTCCGGCTGAACGGGCATGGCAGCCTGCTAAGAAAGGGAAATGCCTGGTTCCAGGAGAACAATACCGTATTTGCCGACTCCACCCTTTTTTCCGTTTTCGATTTCCCACTTGTTCGTGGAGACCGCGGGACGGCCTTGAAAGAACCGTTCAGCATCATTCTTTCACAGACGACGGCTAAAAAATATTTCGGCGGCGCCGATCCTGTCGGTCAAACGCTTTTATTTGGTGATAGCGGCATTCAGGCAAAGGTCACGGGCGTCATGAAAGACCTGCCTGAGAACTCATCGGTGAAGGCCGACCTTTTCATATCCATGTCTACGATGAATCGATTCCGGGACAGCATGGATTATCGCTGGGGTAATTTCAGCGTGTACTCTTATGTGCTGTTGAAACCCGGCGCTAATGCCAATGGACTGCAAGCCAAGCTGAAACCTTTTATGGACAGGCATTGGGGCGCCGTATTGAAAGCACAACAGCAGGACTATGTATTGTCCCTCGAAAAATTAAAGGATACTTACTGGTCCCGGCGCGGAGGCTTTGTTTCGGGCAGTAAAAGCAATGTATATATTTTTTCTATCGTGGGATTATTCATTCTGCTCATCGCCTGTATTAACTTTGTCAACCTGACAACAGCCCGCTCGGCCGAAAGGGCAAAAGAGGTCGGCATCCGCAAAGTGGTCGGTGCGGCCAGGCTCCAGCTTACCCGTCAGTTCCTGGGGGAATCGATCCTGATCAGTCTCATTGCCTTTGTGCTATCCGCAGGCCTTTGCGAGCTGGCCTTACCGTCTTTCAATCAATTGGCGGGCAAGACGATCAGCACCGGTATCTTAAGCCAGCCTTCTGCCCTTTTTACCCTGTTCATGATCGCTCTGGGCATTGGCTTGCTGGCAGGTATTTATCCTGCGCTCGTACTTTCATCTTTTAAGCCGATAGCATCCCTGAAAGGGCGCTTTAGTACCAGCACCAGGGGACTCATCCTGCGCAAAGGCCTGGTCGTCGTTCAGTTCACCATTTCCATCGCCATGATCATCGGGACGGCGGTAGTATACCTGCAATTGGATTATATGCGCAGCCAGGACCTTGGTTTCAACAAGGATCAGATGCTGATCCTGGATACGCATAACGATAAACATAAGCGGGCATTCCGGGAGGAGATCGCCCGTCTCCCCAATGTACAATCCATCACTTTTACCGGGTCCGTCCCGGGCGCGGGCACCTATGGAGCGTATTCCAAAGTGGAGAACAGCCGCGGCGAAATGCAGGTAGCCAATCTCGACCTGACCTATGTGGATTTTGGCTTCATGGAACAGTATAAGATGCAACTGTTGGCCGGACGCCTGTTCGATAAAAATATCGCTACCGACACGATGCAGGCCATGATCCTGAACGAAAAGGCGGTAAGACTGTTCGGATACTCTTCACCCGAAGCTGCTATAGGAAAGGGCTTTAGCCAGTGGGGGAAAAAGGGCCATATCATTGGGGTCATAAAAGATTATAATTTTACCAGTCTCCAGAAGGAGATCACGCCCCTGAGCATTTGTTTGGACTTCCATGACTGCAATTACCTATCTGCTAAAGTCGGCAACCACGATCTGCGCGGAACCATTGCCGCTATGAAAGCCCGGTGGGATCGGCTGGTGCCTTCCCGGCCTTTCGATTATTTTTTTCTCGACGAGTCCTTCAACAAGCAATACGCATCGGAAGAAAAGTTCGGAAAGCTTTTCATAAATTTCGCCATCCTTGCCATCTTTATCTCCTGTCTCGGTCTGCTGGGACTTGCATCATACAGTACCCTGCAACGTACCAAAGAAGTGGGCGTACGCCGGGTGATGGGAGCCAGCGTGACGGGTATCGTACGTTTGCTCTCGATGGATTTTCTGAAACTGGTGTTCATCGCTTTTGTCATCGCCGCACCGCTGGCCTGGTGGTTTATGCATCAATGGCTGCTCGATTTTGCCTACCGGACGTCCCTCAGTTGGTGGGTATTTGCGTTAGCCGGCGCCGGGGCCGTTTTTATTGCTTTTACGACCATCAGTTACCAGGCGATCAGGGCTGCCACCACCAACCCGGTAAAAAGCCTCCGGTCGGAATAAGGGTGAGATCCGCCCTCTCACCCAAGGCATTGGGCCTCAGCAGGTACCATTTTGGGAAGAAAGCTCCCGGAGAGTAGCCGACTTTTTTATTAAAATAAGACGATTGTAAATCAATTAGTTAGCTATTTTCCCAACCTCTCTTTGTACGATTTCTCCCTCCAAGACGTTTAAGAGTAGTACGTAATCCGAATCTCTAATACCCTAATCTGAAAACCCTCTATGAAACACATAGACTACCTCTATTTTAATATCTATAGTTACTTCTATAGGATAAGTCAATACAGACAAAGCTTCAATCCCCGAATGCAGGCGGTGTATTTATTCTCGCTGGGCTCGGGGGGATGGCTGTTGCTATTGGAAGCATGTTATCTGCATTTTATAAGACAGGCCCGGTTCACATCTCGCGGGGAATCCACTATTTTCGCGGCTTCCATCTTTACATTGACCACGCTGCTCTTCAACTACATTTTTATCATAAAGGATAGAGACCTGAAGATCTTCGGAAAATATGAAGAGGTGTCCAGTCGGCATCCCAGGCGGAAATGGCATTTTATCCTTTCTCTCGGTGTACTCATAATGCCTTATTTAGTTCTCGTATACTTTGCCGTCTTCTTTCCCAGGCATTGATCCTTCTTACTATCCAACGTATAATATAATTCAAGGCTGCTTTGCAGCCTTTATTTTTTTCTATTCTTTCCGCATTAGGATCATGAATATACTCGTTCGGAAGGTATCTAAAGCCATTCGGAAGATCGGGGATGACCTCTGCCTAAAGGGAACGTAGGTTTGCCGAGCGGTTGAAAAAATGAGTAAGGAACGACTTTCGCTACCGCAGCTAATCGTAATAACGTTAACCTTTAAAAATTTTACTTCGTATGAACAACAAGAAACTAGCAGGCTTTGGCCTGCCATCGGGGAAAACATCCCTGTTGATGGCAACTGCTGTGGCATTATCCTTCGGATGCCATAAATCAAATGTGAATGACAAGGACCTGAAGGATTTTAGCGTGGTCAATCTCGTCGCAAATACTGCGGAATACCAACCCAAACGCATAGACCCTACTTTAATAAATGGTTTTGGCATTGCGTGGTCCCCCACCGGTATCGCCTGGGTGAATTCCGTGGGCGGTCATGTCAGCGAATTGTACAGATCCGAAGGAGATAGCGTAAGACCGGGTGTATGGATCCCTTCTTCCCTTGCGGACAGCGTTGGCGCTACCACGGGACTTCCCTGTGGCATCGTCTTTAACGGAACAAAAGGGTTTACCCTGTCTAACGGCAAGCCGGCCGCTTTCCTTTTTACGGGATTTGACGGCGTGCTGTCGGGTTGGAATGGCGGGAATAATGCCAAATTCCTCAAACATCCTAATGGCGCCAGCTACACAGGTCTGGCCATTGCCTCCAATGGAGGGAATGACTTTATCTATGCGGCCAATTTCGGAAAGAGGAAGATCGATGTTTGGGATACGGCGTTCCACCTGGTCTCCATGGCCTTCAAAGATCCTACGCTGCCCTGGGAATATTCGCCTTATAATATCCAGGAGGTCGGCGGCTATCTTTTCGTGATGTACGCCAAGCTGGACACGGTGGGTGCGAATGCAGGACACGGTGTAGAAGGCAAGGGCCTCGGGTATGTCAGTGTCTTCAATACGGACGGATCTTTTGTGAAGAGGTTTGCATCCAAGGGTACCCTGGATGTACCCTGGGGTGTGACGATGGCTCCAGGCAGCTTCCTGGAAGACAAGGATATGGGCAATGACGGTGGGGACGGTCATGGCGGCGGCTACGGCAGCAATAGCTATGGCAGCAGTAGCAATAACAACCATCATAATCCGAAAGATCCCGTGGTGCTGGTGGGTAATTTCGGAGATGGCCATATCAATGTGTACAGCCAGGACGGCAATTTCCTCGGTCAGTTGCAATCTCATAAAAAACCCCTGGAGATCGAAGGTCTTTGGGCTCTTACCTTCCCTCCGACTGCGGCAGGCATCGATCCGGCCAGGCTGTATTTTTCTGCAGGGCCTGAAAAAGAAAGCGATGGCGTTTTCGGATATATTATCAAGAAGTAATTTGGATCATCATAGGCAAGATCAACAAGGGCCCCATTCCTGGGGCTCTGTTGTTTTTTTATAGAAAAAATGATTTCGTACAACCAAATTTAGTTTTATGCAGATCACGCAATGCGCTCAAAACCGCATCTATGAGATCAGGGGCGAGAGGGTAATGCTGGACAAGGATGTGGCAGTTCTATATGAGACGGCTATCTGGGACCTGAACCTCACCGTTAAGCGGAATAGCAGGCGGTTTCCCGAAGGCTTTATGTTCCGGCTCACGAGGGAGGAGTTCGAAGAACTGAAGTTTCAAATTGGAAACTCAGACCCCTACCATAAAGACCTGCCTTATGCTTTTACCGAGCAGGGGATCGCCATGTTAAGCGGGGTGCTGGATTCGGAAAAGGCCGTTACGATGAATATTGCTGTTATGAAGGCTTATGTTGAAATAGGGCGGACGCTATTCCGATAATAAAAAAGTCTATGGGCAATGCTGCCCATAGACAATGCTGATTCAGGCGGAAAGGAGAGCGATTACGCTTCCAATAACTCGTCCAGGTTGCCAAGCGCCATCGTGAAGCCGCCTTCAAAGCCCATTTCAACGATCTTTTGCAGATCGGTGTCTTTGTCAAAGCTGAGCTCCACTTCTACTTTAGCACCCGTGGCGGTGGCCTTGAACTCCACTTTCCAATACATATATGGGAAGCCTTGATCTATCTTGCCTTGTTCATCGCAGAAAGCGCTGACAGTGGAAAAATTCTGTTGCAGGGTGATCGATTTAAAATCCACCCGGCACCAGGCCCGGGTACCATCAGGACCCGCCATGCAATAGAGCCATTGGCCGCCCTCTTTGAAATCGAGGGACTTGGTTTCCGCTTTCCAGGGTTTGGGCGCCCACCACCTGTCCAGCAAATTACTTTCCGTCCAGGCTTTCCATACCTTTTCCACCGGGGCGTTGAATTCTTTTACTACATTGATTTTTTTCTTAGTCAGATCTTTTGAGATCACTACGTTGTTTGTCATGATTTTTATTTTACAGGTCCTTTAATACGTCCTCTAATTGGTCAAGCCGATCTTCCCATAATTGGCGGAATCGATCGAGCCATAGATCTATTTCTTTCATTTTTTGGGGATTGAAATGATAGTAAATCTCTCTGCCGGATTGCTGTTGTTTCACCACTTCACATTCGGTCAGGATCTTTATATGTTTGGATACGGCCTGCCGACTACTGCCAAAATGTTCGGCCAAAGCGTTGGGCGTCATGGCCTGTAGTGCCAGCAAACCAAGGATGGCCCTGCGGGTGGGGTCGGCGATAGCCTGGAAAATATCTCTTCTGGTAATCATTGCAACTATTTGGTTGCAAATATAACTGCAATCATTTGATTGCGCAAATATATTTTTTACAGGCTTTTATAATATCTCATTCCTTGCACGGGACGAACTGTCCAGGGTATATTTCACATCCACGGGTTGAGTTTAAAAGTAAGAAAAGGGAGGAAAGGAGGAGAAGACAAATAATAACAAAGGTCGTAATAATGATAAAAAGGTTGGCATCGGGAACATGATAAGGCTGCGAGTCATCTGCCCGGATCTGGTTATAGGGTTGATATAATAATCCATAGATCAGGAAAAAATTATAGAAAAGGGTCGCTCCGACAACGAGTATTTTGATGATATCTTTTATATTTTTCATCATTGATGCGCGCTGTCTTTCAGACTGAAAGATACCAAATTCAAAATAACGTTGAACGAATAATGATTTTTGATCCGCAATTAATATTTATTCCCTACTTTTAGAATGAGTTCATGCTACAAAAGACAGAAGTCCAGGGGGTACCGGTTGATTTATCAATGGGTATCCCCTGGCGCTATTTTAGCCCTGGCTGCCGATTGCTTACTTTTGATAAAACATCCATATGAGCCAAACTTCCCGCAATTTGAATAATTCTAATTCACTCGTTGAGTTAATAGGGGCTACGGATATTTACCTGATCGATCAGATCATGAAGGGGCGGTATGGGACGGAGGATCCTATTTTGGATGCGGGCTGTGGATCCGGGAGGAATCTGCACTGGTTCCTCCAAAATAAGTACCTGATCTACGGGGTCGACCAGGATGAATATGCCATCGATAGTTTACGGATCAGGCACCCCTTCCTGGCGACTGAGAGATTCCAGCATTCACCCGTAGAAAAGCTGCCGTTTGAGGATAATTATTTTAATCATGTTATCAGCAGCGCCGTGTTGCATTTTGCCAAAAGCACTCAACACTTCCAGCAGATGATCACGGAAATGGTGCGGGTATTACGGCCCAATGGCTCCTTATTTATCCGCATGACATCGGATATTGGTATCGAAGATAAAATACAACCGCTGGGAGATGGGGTCTATGCCATACCGGATGGCTCTCAACGTTTTCTCCTGACAAGGCCTTTATTGGCAGACATCATGCGAAAGAACAAATTATCCTTTCTTGAACCCTTGAAAACGGTCAATGTGGAGGATATTCGTTGCATGAGCACATTGGTGCTGGGTAAATAGGCTATTGGGGGCAACAAAAAAGCTAGCCATCTTCTATAAATGGCTAGCCTGAGCGGGCGGGTTGAGTCAATGTTTCATAGGTACGGATAAAAAAGGGCCCGGATCAATTGCTTCTCATAGGTCGGATCTTGAAAATTTAGGATATCGGATGCTACTAACAGAAAAAGGTACGGATCATCTGGTTCTTTTCGGATATTGGATTTGTTTTGATGACAGTACAAAGATGCGGCTATTGAGACCCTCAAAAAATAGTAGAACCTGCCCTAATTTTATAGAGGTATAAAAGGTAGAGTTGTAGAATATGATCTACAATTCGCAATCAGTTGTTGATCAATTATTTGGGAAATTCATCGGCAGGGCAACCTGCAATTTATAGCCTTCTCCGGGTCTCGACAGGATTGACAAGTTGCCCCGGTAGGCCTCCGTGCGGCTCCGAATATTTATGATACCTACCCCATTGGTAGTTTTTGAAAGTTCGCACCCCCGTCCGTTATCCGAGATCTGCAGGATGATCTGGTTATGCTGCATGTTCAAACTAATATCGGCCATTCGTGCTTTGGCATGTTTTACTATATTGCCTACCTGCTCCTGTACGATCCTGAAAATGGTCAATTGCAATTTCTCATTCAATAGTTCTTCTTCGATATTATTAGCATGGAAGTCAATTATTATTGAATTTATCCGGTGCATATCATGCAGCAAATCCCTGATCCTGCCGAAGAGACCGATATATGCCGTCTTAGGGATGACTAATGTATTGGAGATCTTCCTTAATTCCTCGATCGCATCCTGCACCATCATGCAGGATTTATTAAGATAGATCTTTCGGTGGTTTACATTCGTACTTGCCAGTTTCATATAGATCTTGCTTGCTGCAAGGACCTGGCTGATATTCTCCTGGAGTTCGTATCCAATAAACGCCCGTTCGTTCTCTTGTGCTGTCATCACCGCCTCCGTGATCTTCCTTTGGTGGCTTAGTCTTTCCTCCACTAATTTATTTTCAAGCAGGGCGGTTGCTGTTATATCGTGTATTATTCCATGTATTCCGGTAAGAGTGCCGGCTGAATCAAATTCAAATTTACCTTCCAGGTAAATATACCTGATCATACCGGCTCTATTCACAATGCGAAAATTCATGGATGGGTCAACCCGGGCTTTCCGGGTGCGATTTATTTCTTTTATTACCAGGTTCAGATCTATGGGGTGAATGAATGCCAGTGCAGCCATGAATGACTGCTTGCTTTGGGGTGGAGGAATTCCACAGATCCTGCACGTCTCTTCAGACCAGAAAAACTCATTCGTACTGAGGTTGAATTCCCAACTGCCCATATGGGCCAACTGCTGCGCCCTGGAAAGCCGGTTCTCGCTTTTTGTCAGATCTTGTTCAGCCTTATCCTTGTCCCGTCTTTCATTTGATTCGGTCAAAGCCCGAGTGATCTTAAAACATAAAGTGAACAGTTTGTCCTTCAATACAAAATCAGTCACTCCCTTCTTGATCAGGTCAACGGAGTTCTCCTCCCCTATGGCTCCTGAAACAAATATAAAGGGGATGTCAGGCGCCATCGTCTCTCTCAGATTAAAGGCAGAAAGGCCGTCAAAGAGGGGAAAGGAGTAATCTGATACTATTATATCGGGTAAAAAAAACTGCAGGGCAGCGATATACTCCTCTTCGTTCTGGACGACTTTCGAAATGTACCGTATCCCGCCCTTTTTTAATTCATATTCCAGCAATTCGATATCCTGGAGATCATGTTCGACAATGAGTATTTTGGTTTCGGTAGTCATGCCTGCAAATTTATTGAGGGGGTTGAGCTTGCCTTCCGCCCAGACCTTCCCTCCATGTTTGATAATGATCCGTTGGTGAAGTGAATTTGAGGAGACCTTGCGCCTCTCAGTGTAAGGGTAAACCATGTCGTTGCCGTAGGCAACTATTTCAGGTTACCATTTTATAATACTCCTAATACCCCTAAAAAAAGTATCAAAATACCATTAGATATAATTGTAGTACGATAAGGCAACTTGTATTGATCTGACAAATAATCGTTAAGATTCCCCTTTAAGCCTTATTCATGGAAATTGATAATCAGGGTTTTGTGTTTTGATCAGGATGGGCTAAAGTTTAGAAAACAATCTTTGCAGGAAAAATATGGCTGAAAAGACTCCGATCTCTGAGAATATTCTTTCAACCCGGCGTCGCTTCCTCTTTTCCAATAACCGATCCCTGATCTGCAACGCCTTGTCCAGGCAATTTTTAATTTTTGGCTCGTCCATATGCGCCTTGGTGATATAGTCCATTGCTCCAGATTTCATCGCATTGACAGCTACTTCAATTTCTTCCTGTCCGGAAATGAATACAACCACAATATTGTGATCGAATCGCTTGATCTTTCGGAGAAGTTGGATCCCGTTGAGGTGGTCCATCTGATAATCGAGGAAAACAAGATCGGGACGGAGCGGGAGCTGGTCCAGGCATTCACAGCTTTTGGTGAAGTATTGGATATGGGTTTGTCCAAGGTAGTTCAGATATCGCCCAAACAGGTTCAGACAATAGAGATCGTCGTCGACTAGGAAGATATTCAAAGGTTTATTCGTTTCAACTGGACTTTATTTAGTTGCAGGATATGAATACAAAGCAAGTGAATCGGCTTGCCTTAAATTATAGACGGAGCTGTGATTGCGTTGTAATCAAGGTTTCGGATGTCTTGTAGTACGGTTAACAGTCCCGCGCGCTTTCTGAGAGATGGGATAAATTAAATAAAAGCCCCGCAAATGATTTGAAGGGCTTTTGGACGCCGGTTCTTCATATTTTGGATAGTAATTCGCCTAAGCACGATCTCTCTGAACCTGTGAAGAATGGCAAGATTAAAAACAGGCAATAAAACCGGCTGGAATAGCCTTCATTGTAAAAAGAGAGATGTCTAACACAATGTTATCATATTGCCCCGGATTTATCAAGGAATCAAATTTAATAAAGAGGAAAGAGTATAAGTACTCTTAATAAAAACCCGGCGCACTTGCACTCTATTGTTATGAAATGTTCTCGTGGTGGCTGTCAAAGATCATGAGGTTCAAAGGGTAAAGTGACCATGATCGAGCAGCCTTTTCCCGGCGCAGTGGTGAGGACTACTTCACCCCCGTAAAGCCGGGTTCGTTCATAAATATTCGACAGGCCCAGACCTTTGCGGGTATTCTGGGAGTCAAAGCCGTTGCCATCATCCTTTATCACCAGCCTTATCCCGTCGCTGCCGCAATAAAGGGATATCCCCACGTTTTTTGCCTTGCTGTATTTAGCGATATTCTTGGTTTGTTCCTGAATAATCCGGAATAGGGTTACTTTCTTGCCTGGCCTTATTGCCTCAATATCGCATAACTGGCTATGGGTAAATCCGATATTGAACAAATTGACGAATCGAAGGTCTTCCACCAACTCTTTGATGCTGGCTACCAGGCCGCCTTCTTTTAAGTCGTGCATGACCGTCGCCTTCGATAATTTACGGATCTCTTCGATGCCGAGTTGAAGGGCATTCATTGCTCTGTCTTTAATCTCCTGGAAATCATCCGTCTCCTGACTCAATAGACTCAGGAATAACTGCCCGGAAGCAAGGATCTGGTTCACATTGTCATGCAATTCATGCCCGATCCGGGCCCTCTCTTCCTCCTGTGCATGGATAACGGCTTCCGATGTGGCTTTGTTGATATCCAGTAACCGTTCGCTTAGTTTCTTTTCCGCCTGACGAGCAATATAGGACTCTGTAATATCCAATGCTTCCCCTCCTACCATCTTACCGGGTCCGGCGCCATCTACCGGGAAGACGATCACCTGGTAGACATGTTCATTCCCATCGGCCATTAGTAATTTGACAATGCTTTGGTCCTGCCGGTTGAATTTCAATACCTGATTATGTTTATCATGAAAGATCCGGGCTATCGGTCCGGAGATCAGGCTATCTAATTTTCTGCCAAAGGCGGTTGGAGCCAGGTTGAAATATTCCAATAGTGATCTGTTGGCAAACATCAGATTCTCGTCTTCATCTATTATCCATGTAAAATAGGGAGTGTGGTCCATGAATGCGGTGAAGAGGGCATTACTGGTCTGGTAATGGCGTTCGAAGGCCTCCATTGTTTTTTTCTGCTGTTCTTCTCCGGCTATATCATACCCCAGGCATAGGAATTTTTCGGACCTCGTTTCCGGCATGCGTACGCAGGATATCTCCCATTTGACCCACCGGAAGTGACCATTCTTAAGCCTTATTTGCGTAGTAACAGGGTTATCGTGTAAAGTAAGGGCAACCAGTGTTTCATTCAACTGCAGACGGTCGCTCTCATGAACAAGGTCAAAGAATGCATTGGGCGTCCCGGATGTGTGAGACGCCTGAAAAGTGGTATAAAAATATGAATTGGTAAAGGACATTTCGCCTTGTGCGTCTATTACTGCGACATAGAAAGGCTGCTGATCATTTAATGAGCCCGCCCACCGACTGATATTTATCCCTTTGGTATTCATAAGAAAGACTGGCTTTTTTGATCTCAAATTAACATGCTGCGGAGAGAACACCCGGGATGCGTTCGATGTCCATTGATTTGTCCAGGAAATCCCTCGCTCCGAGTCTCCTGCAGGTGTCCTGGTAATATTCGTCAGAATGATTGGTGATCATGAGAACGGTGACCTCCATTTGTTGTTCCCGGATGATCCGCAGCAATTCGATCCCGCTCTTATCGGGCAAATTGATATCCAGGAGCACCATATCGGGTTTGAGGGTGTTCAACACTTCTATTGCCTCTCTGAAGCTGCCGGCCTGGACGACAAATGAGATATTCTCGATCTCTTCTAATATGGGGATCATTCGCTCCATGATAAGGATGGAATCATCGACGATCAGGACGGTCTTTTTTTCATTTTTCATGATCTTCATTTTAGTATTCCAAAGTAATACCAATGAAGAGGTCGAAAAAATAGTAGAACCTTGCTATCCGGTGTACTGGATCTCTCCGGAGCCTTGTAGCATCTATACTACATGCGCTGGGAGCATCTAACCTTACCAGTAAAATCAGGGTTGTGTGAAATCAGGTTACGTCATTGGGGTCACAGCGTTATACAAGTTTATGTTCTATCGCATAGAGGGTCAGATCAGCATTGGTTTTCAGGTTCATCTTGGTCATGATCCGTGCTCTATAAGTGCTGATCGTCGTGACACTGAGTGATATTTTGTCGGCAATTTCGGATACCGACCTGCCGCCAGCCAACTGTTTCATCACTTCGAACTCCCGGTCGGACAAAAATTCATGGGGCTTTTTTTCGGAGTCCTGCTCCAGTGCGCCCGCCAGCTTTTCCGCAATGGTAGAGGTGATGTATTTTTTGCCCAACAGGAGTTGGTTAATGGCTTTTACCAGTTCTTCAGGGGCTGAATCCTTTGTCAGGTATCCGGAAGCGCCCGCTTTTAGAACCCTGATGGCATATTGATCCTCAGGATACACGCTTAAAATCAGGACCGGTAGCTTTGGATGGTCCATTCTGATCTGTTGCAAGACTTCCAACCCGCTTCGGCCCGGCATGGAGATGTCCGATATTACAACGTCCCATGTCTCCTTTATGACCTTTTTGAGCAGGTCTTCGGCATCGGATACTTCTTCGATCAACGCGGAGGGAAATGCTTCCATGAGGATCTGTTTTAATCCCCTGCGTACTACCGTATGATCGTCGGCGATGAGGAATCGGCGCATAAGTGTTTGGATATATTTGATGTAATAAGAAGAAGAACAGTACAACCCGTTGATATTCGTATCAATCGCAGCTGCAACAGCGTATCCGGCTTCAGGTGTTCAAATGACGGTTCGTTTCGCATGGCAGTAGAGTAAGTGCAATCTCGCGAAACTAATCAGGGCTTTACTGGTAAGTGTGTGGTTTAAGAAGGGGCGAATCAATAAGTAGTTACACTTATGTTCACCAATGTAAGATTATTTGGGAAGACCTTAAAAAATTTGTACAAACAATCAGTTGAGTTAATAACTTTTTTCCGGCATCTGAATAAAAATTAAATTTGTGCTAAGTAATTTAGTTTTTATGCAAATAATACAAAGCATCCAAAACAGGATATATGAAATAAGGGGTGAGCGGGTCATGTTGGACAGGGATCTGGCAGACTTGTATGAGACTGAGACTAAGGCCCTTAACCTGGCAGTAAGGCGAAATAGTAAACGGTTTCCGGCCGATTTTATGTTTCAGCTTACTAGGGAAGAATTTGAGGGTTTAAGGTTGCAAATTGAAACCTTAGAAGAAAACGCGAATCCTTTAAGGTTACAAAATGAAACCTTAAAGAAAGGTAGGGGCCAGCACAGCAAGTACCTGCCTTATGTCTTTACCGAGCAAGGAGTCGCCATGTTAAGCGGTGTTCTGAATTCGGATAAAGCCATTAACATGAACATCGCCATCATGAGGGCTTTTGTGGAAATACGCCGAATTGTATTCAGGCAGAATGATTTAAAAGAACAACTAAAAGAAATAAAGGAGAGATTGGGTGAACATGATGCACAGTTGAACCATATTTACGATGCCATGGAAAACTTGCTGGATGAAAAGGCGGCGCAAAGAAAATGGGATGATCGGACGAGAATAGGGTTTAAAAAATGAAAAAAGCCCTTGGGTTGGTTATACTTTTAGTTATAAGATTTGGTAGAAAAGAATAGACGAGGGGTAATTGAAAGCTGCGCCTCTATCGTGGCAGGGATTTCGCCCAACTCAAGTTCGAGAAAGGATGCAGCTTCTTTGATTTGCCAAAGGTATAGGATGCCACCGCCCTTGACGGGTTTCAAATAAGGCTCAGGAAGTATGGTCTGTAGCAGACCATTCAAACAGGCTTCTGCCAACTGTTCTGTTTCTGTAAGATGGTCGTCCCTGCGGGAATCATCTTTTTGGCACAAATTCCGGGATGTAAAGGTCGTACCGGTCATCAATAGTACTTCTAGTTGTACGTAATTATTTCTCATAATCAAGGGGTTGAGAATTTTAAAACAATTGGATCTTTCTAAATGACAGTGTAAAGATGTGCCTTCTTAAGCCATCAAAAAATAGAATAGGTTATGGATTTCAGGTAAAGGTTAATGCAATAAGTCTGTAGTATAAGGACTACAGGATCAGCGGTATATACGATCCTCAGCAATTCCTGATCCAGTACATGGTCTATGGAGAGAACCGTTGCTGGACCATTACCGTCCAATGGAGCCCGGAGGCCGCAAACAGAACTACGGCCTGCATTACCTATAGTTTTATTGGGCTCAACACTTTGGGTGATCAGATCAATCAACATTCCATCGAAGCTATGTACAAACACGATCTCAAGGACTGGGAAGAGGAGATAAATAGTTTCCTCAATCGAGCCTCTGATTAATTGCATAGCACATGCGATAAAATGCAAAAAGCCGCTACAACTTATATTTGTAGCGGCTTTTGTGTCGTGACCTTTAATACCCCGCATTTTGAGATAGGCTAACGTCCTTTTGCAACTCGGTTAGCGGCAGGGGATAAAGCTGCCAGTTGGTATTCCAGGTTCCTCCTTTCAACGCGGTAATGGCCGGCATGATCTCATCGGCCCGGGATAGGGAGGGATTGCCAAAACCTTTCATTCTTTTCAGGGTGAACCACCTGTCACCCCATTCCGTAAAGAGCTCGACCTGTCTTTCATGTTCCACCGCTGCCAGCGCATCGGCTTTGGACAAACCAGTGGATAAGGCTGGCAAAGGATTTGGAATGGAGGGCGTAACTGCTGCTCTCGATCTGTCGCGGAGCTTATTCAGGTCGGCAATGCCTGAAGGTATATCACTGGTCTGGATATAAGCTTCGGCGCGAATAAGATATTGTTCAGCCAGTCGTAACACCATTTGATCTTCCGTCACTCCGATGGTTGCGGAGCTTACTGCCCTTACCTTATATTTATATGGATAGTAATAGGTTTGACTGCCGACATAGGTACCTACCCAATTGGCTTTCCGGTTGTCACCATCTTCAAAGGTGTTGTATAGTTGGCTGCTGATGCTCACCGGATGAAGGCCGTCAGGAGGGGCCACCAGGATAAACGAATTGCCGTCGTACGTATTGAAACTGGAATTGCCGGTGGGATACAACTGTCAGATAGCTTCTTTGCTGGT
>Ga0307516_10002811_pt1 | contig 22933 bp, 34 predicted proteins | sample 19_EM_MG_FD_203310 | JGI IMG/M metagenome (GOLD analysis project Ga0307516, IMG submission 203310) | Populus trichocarpa ectomycorrhiza microbial communities from riparian zone in the Pacific Northwest, United States - 19_EM | ecosystem: Host-associated > Plants > Roots > Unclassified | place... | reverse complement strand
GCGATCCTGCATTCCCGAATCCTTCCGTGGCGTTACGTTCCCCCACCTCCGTGGTCCGGCGTGGCGACATGTGGTTCGGCATGTGATCCGGCGTGGTCCGGCGGCATGTGATTCGGGCGCCGTGACATTATGGATGGAGGTTCACAGTCGGATAAGAATGCACTTCCCATCGTAGTGGAGTCTAGAGCAGTCGTTGCTAAGGATCCAACTGAAGGGCTTGCGGATTTTTACTATACACAGGCTTTCTGGTATGTCACACCCGGCGGCAGCCCTCACATGAGTTGCATCGACTCAGGATTTGGCAATTCCACAATCGATGATGCACTGCAGCAGAGGCTATATCCAGATGCATCCCGTTTACCACTACCTCAACCGCGAGTAGTAGAGGGCCTAGGTGGGGCAGAATGCACCGCTACCCATGTTGTACTCATAAGGATGTACCTGAAAGGGATCGATGGACGATACGCCCAAATCATCAGGCCGTTCCACATTTCCTAGAATCTCTCAGTTCCATTACTAATTGGCAATGACATCATGAAGCCAGAAAAGTTTGATCTGCTCTATTCATCCAACCATCTGCGAATCGGAACTTGTGATGGAATTTACGTCCAAATTACCATATACTCAGGACCACGTTTCAACAGAATTCCTGTACTATGTACGACAGCTACAGTTATACCTGCTGGTACATCTGCAATAGTCAGCGTCAAGTTTGCCCGGACGCTTGAGAAAAACCAGGACTATCAGTTCACACCTCTCCAGACCCGTTCAGCCATTGCTGGGGCAGGAGCTCCTCATGCAGTGGTACGGCATGATCAGAGTGGTTTGTTATATACCAACTTCGATAGCACACTGCTTACCATATTCAAAGGAACAATTCTGGGTCATGTTCGTTCGCTGGAAACTGCATCCAGTCTCTCATGGGCTGGTGCGTCAGAAGATATAAAAGTGCTTTTTGGCACTACGCAAAACAGTTCATTGGCAATGACAGCCATAGAGGTTTTTAATCCCCATCAGACAGATATTTTGCCCGACAACATTGCAAGTCATGAGCTGCAGCAAGGTATCTTTCAAGAAAATCCCAGACCACGGCCTATCCCAGCCCAGTCAAGGTACGATGCGTCCGATAGTGAGGATCCTTGTGCAAACTAGTTGTTTGAATGCCCTCAGTGGCTGGAGCAAGACTACGTACCTTGGTACGAACATGTATTACCACCCTATATCAAAGTTCCTTATGTGGCTACATCAACGTGGAAGCAAGTGGTAGTCAATACAGAAGACGACATCTCTGCAACTCAGGTAGCGGCATTGGAGAGCCTCGTACATCGACATCGGAGCATTTTCAATGATGTCATGGGATGTGTTCAAGAACCCGAGGAAGACTGGTTATGGATCGAGGTACCAGCTGAACTTGAAGTGAATCTCAAACCAACAGGGCTCTATCATCTCAAAGCACGTAGACGCACGGCACTCGACGAGCAATTCAACCTGAATCGTGAGTATGGATGTATGGCTGCATTGGACAAACCTAGTCCCTGGGATTTGATGGTGTTTGTGGTATATCGCAGGACAAAGGCTCGGCCAGTTGTTGACATACGCAAGCTGAATGCAGCTATGATAGGAGATGCCTATCCGCTCCCACGGCAGGAAGACGTCATCCAAGCAATGCAAGGCATGCGATGGCTGGGATCCGCAGATATCACATCAGCTTTCTATCAGCGTCTCATTCATCCTCCACAACGCTATCGAACGGCAATTTCCACTCATCGTGGCTGTGAGGTTTTTAATGTCTCTATCATGGGTGGAAAGACATCTGTTCAGCATCAGCAACGTCTGATGGATACAAGGTTGATTCAGCATCTGTCATGGCGAGGAGCCTCTTGCTATGTAGATGACATTGTCATGTACACACCGACATTCGCAAAATTCCTTGGTATCGTTGACAAAGTGTTCAGCATCCTTGGAAACCTTGGTATCACCCTCAAAGCAAAGAAATGCTTCTTAGGATTCCATTCTTTGGAAATTCTAGGTTACCTGGTCGACCGCCTAGGCCTCACTACAGCAGAAGCAAAGGCTGATGCAGTGCAGAATATTCCATATCCTGCAACACTGTCAAAATTGGAATACTTTATAGGTCTTACAAATTGGAATCACCATTTCATTCCGTATTATGCACAGCGAATCGCTCCATTACAGGCATGCAAAACATGATTGCTGAAAGGGGCTCCACCAAGCTCATGAGGCTAAAAGGACTATTCACCACGTATTGCGATACCTATTGATGCCAGCCTGATGGAAGCCTACAAAGATGTAAAGATGGCGCTCGCATCCCGGCCTCGCTTGCATCATGTAGTGGATGACCTCCCCATATATGCCTTTCTGGATTCATCTAAAGAGTATGAAACAGGACTGGCCGTATACCAGCTTACTGGAGATCCTAAGGTGTACTCAAAGTCTCACTTGGTACCCTTACATTTCATGTCGAAACCATTGACAGAGGCAGAAACCAGATATTGGCCAACTCACCTGGAGATGTCAGGACTTGTTTGGGCAGCAAAACGGATGCGCCCATATATGGAACGCGTATTTATCACCTTTGTTACCGATCACCACAGTAATGTTGCACTATGCAAAATGCAGGGCCTCAATACCGCATCGGCCGACAGATCTAGTCTATGGCTTCATACGTGGGCAATCTACTTGGACCAGTATCGGGATCATATGCGAGTGGTATTCCGCAAAGGTGCTGACCTTGAATGTCCTGACGCATTATCAAGACTACGATACAAAATCTCCTCCAAAGCCAAGCACCTACGTGCCTGGGCTGCTAAGCTTGGTGTTGAGCCAGAAATGCATGAGTTTGAGGTTTAGGAATGTTTCGCTGTCACTCATCTGGGAAAAGCATGTGCTAGCAAATCTCAGAATGCAGCCGGAAGCAATGAAGCACTGAAACTCCCGGTTAGCAAAAACCCGTCATCTCAGGAAATGGCAGATGCTGCCCTATCCACCCCCATTGAAGGAATGACAGTCGAGTTGGCTCCAGCATATAGAAGCAAGCTGCAAACAGCCACTCAAAATGCACAGAGGATGAAAGCGATATATAATACACTTAAGAATGAAGGAACATACGATCCTCAAATGAATGCAATCACACTTCCGGCAACATGTCAATATGCTCTCCATGATGACGTGCTGTACCTTATCGACCTGAAAGATAAGCGTTTGCGGTTGGTACTTAGCAATCACGAGCTGCGGAAGCAGCAGCTGGCAACGGCACATGACGAAACACATTGTGGATTTACCGAACCTTTAAGCGACTTGGGGCATTTTACTGGCCTTCGATGGCAAAGGATATTATGACGTATATTGCACATTGCCCTGCCTGTTTGGTCAACAAACCAACACGTCATAAACCGTACGGAAAGTTATCACCAATAGCGTCGCCTTCAGAGCCGTTTGTACAATCACAATAGATCTTATTACAGATCTGCCGCCATGTAAACCAGATGGTTCATCAGAAATATTTGACACAATTATGACTGTGACTGATAAATTCAGTAAAGCAGTACGCTTCATTCCAGGAAGAAAGGATTGGTCAGCAGTTTCTTGGTCCAAATACTTCTATGAAGACGTTGTCCTTAATGGTTGGCGTTTCCCAAAGACAATAATATCAGACCGAGATAAGCGATTCCTCTCAGGACTATGGCAAGCTTTACTCTCCTCCGCAGGTGTCAGGAGCCTTACCACAACAGCCTACCATCCGAGTGCAGATGGGCAGTCAGAGAGGACGAATCAGACGCTTGAAGTGATGCTATGGTATCTGGTTAACTCAAGCCAGTCAGACTGGTTGAGCAAGTTACTTCCCCTGCAAGCAGCCTGCAATAATATGCAGTCAGCATCGACTAAAAAGGCTCCAAACGAGCTGATATACAGAAAGAAATTACGAACCGCTCTCGAGGTAGCTACCATTCCGCTGCCAGTGCCAGCGTCAGCAGCTCCACTCCACGAACTTAGGAAGGTACTGCAGGAAGAAGCAACCGCCGCAATTGCGATCGCACAGAGAGCGATGACCACGCATTACGATACGAAGCGTACAATGTCAGATTTCTCTACTGGATATGCCTTTTTATGCCTTGGTGCAGGTTACTCTATTCCCTCAGTGCGTAAGAAGAAATTAGCACAGCAGCGTATTGGACCATTCAGGATCCTCGAAGTGGTGGGCAAAGGGAAAGCATACAAGCTACAGCTACCTCCGCATTATGGAATCCACCAGGTGATTTCAGTGGTACACCTGGAACCTAGTCCGGCCCCAGGTTCTGATCCATATGAACATCCCATCCCAACCAACAATGCAGCACCAGTTGCAGGGCCGGAGGACGAGCCTGAATGGGAAGTAGAGGCAATAGTTGGAAACCGTACATCCAAGAAAGGCCGTAAGAGGCGCACTGAGTTTCTAGTACGTTGGAAAGGATACGGATCTGAATGGGACACCTGGTATGCCGAAGAGGATTTGCCCAATGCTCAGTAATCCATAGCCGACTATGAGGCTTCGAATCAAGCAGCCTGAAGAAGGAAGAGAAAAGATTTTGTTTCTTTTTCCTTTTTTTCCTTTCGTTTCAATTTTTTTTTTTTTTCTTTTTTTACTTACTTACCTGTTTGTAATAAGCTTTGTGATTTTGCATGTTTTGCAGTTTTTTAGGACACCAAGGGTGGCGTCCAAAGTTGGCGGCGATTGTGACCCTAAGACGGGTGACGGCATAGGCAATGGTTTCATACAGGTGCATGTTTGCTCACGACGGCACGTTGCCGGACGGCAGCATGCCGAAACAGCACCTTACTGGAACAGCACCTCGCTAGAGGACGGTGGGCCGGCTGGCGCTGAGCTGCACACCGCCAGAAGCAGAAGTGTGACTGCGCAGGAAGGGCTTGGCAATGGATATATAAGAAGCAAGCTCCTCCCGCTTGTAGATAGAATGACATGACTTTCTTCTTCTCTTTCTTCTTTCTTTCGCTGTCCGTGACATCGTGGCAATGACTGCTTGCGACTCCAGAGCTAATGCACGCCTCTAGCATATCTTGTCAATTGCACTTTCGCACAACAGGAAGGTATAGTCACTATTTTTTTCTCCTTTCGGCGGTTCCAGTCGAGTGTCCGACTCCGGTCGCCGTCGTCATTCTCGGTCACCATCATACGCGTCGCGTCTTACTCGCTATCGCATCTTACTCGGCAATATCGCATCTGTACTCGCCGTCTGCATCCCCACCGCCATCCTCCTCATCGACATCTTGCTCGCCATTCTACGCCCCCCGCTTCACCAGTGCATCCTCCTCCACTCTGTCCTAGCCACGTCAAGGACAGCATATGTGGGTGGTGGTCGGGTGGATTATGCTATCGATGTACGCGGCGATGGATGGGGCGCTGGGCGCGCTGATGGGTATGACACTGGGTGCCCGAGGTGAGGTGGAATATATAGATGTACACCAGATTTGATGAATACAACTAGATTGAGTCACTATGTCTGGAACCGGCACCCACCTGCATTGCCACTGCAGAACGCGTTCGGATGCAGCTGTCAAGGCACAACACATGGGGACGAACTGTCAAGGTGTCCAGACGCAGCTATTAAGGAAGTAAACATCGCAGCTTCTGTAGCATCCGCGTTCTACAGCTGCGCCGGGGCGGTTTCGTTTTCTTCCTGATGCGCCCCCGGGTGATTTTTTGGCTGGACTGGGTTGGGGCCCTCCGGTCACCCAGCCCACACGGCCGAACGCGCCATTGGAGGTTTTCACGATCTTGCCAGCGTTTTGTTTCCCTTTGCGGCTGACCCCTGACCAGTTAGTACGCAAAACCGCTTCTTGTTTACTCATCTAGTCCTGTGATTGCCGACAGCATGTAGAGCCTCTCCTCAGCCCCTTTACCTTCAACTACGCTGCACCTACGACAGTACCTGAAAAAAGCCCACCTACCATTACGGTTGTCCACTCTTACCAAAATTCTCCATCGTACAATTCGCCAGACTTCGACTTTCCTTCACATTAGAAGCCCGGTCACCCCCGATGGACGCCAATCCAAAAGATCTTCGGTATCGACAGCAGGTTGTTGACATATCCTACTGGAGTACCGCTATGTACTGACAACTCCTGTAGATACAACATGAACGAGAGGACGAATTCAACTTCGAAGAACACGATTGCCTTCCCGAAGACATGCATTTCTTCCAGTCTTTTGTGGAGATCATCCATAAAGCAGCGCAAGAGCACGCTGCTGTGACGAATAAATTCACAGCACAGCAGGTCCTAAAAATGTCCGGCATTCTGCTGTCAGCAGAATACAAATCCACAAGGATGCGAAACAACAAGGTGTCCGGATGGAATTTGTTCCTGTCGGAGGCAAAGGCGGATATCCCGGATCACATCCGTTGTCCCACGAAAGGGGATGGGCTTCGCCCCAAGTTTACCGGCGAGTATACAAAAGTGGTCGCAGAACAGTGGCCCCAACACCGGGAGGAGTATATGGAAAAGGCCGGCATAATCAACAAGAAGGGTGAAACTCTGACCAAGGTCTCCTTGGCACTGCGCCAAAAAAGAACGATCAATAAGTTGAAGATGCTGGTACGTCACCTGGGGGCTTGGTGCCACTGAGACGGTCGATGCTGACAATTCCACCACTCATACAGGCCAGTGATCTCTCCTGTATGGGTGTTTCGATGATCGCCTACGTCGTCCCGTCCAAGTCTCCTCATTCGTTGCTCCTCAACAATGGTGTAGCCAAGAGCTACTACCCACTTATTGCGGAAACCGGTCGAACGGTCGACGAGTTTTGCTTGTTTTGCGAGGGTTCCCATCTGCTACGTCGGGCGAATGAGGCGGCGAACAGTCAGGTGGGTCCCTCTGGGACGGTGGGAAGGGATGCCATGCGTAAAATAGTAAACGCAAAACTTCTTGAGCTGCTCAGTACGTTTTGGTCTTAAGCTTGTCGTTTTCAGTGCAATCTAACCTTGTTGCCAGACAATTCTCGTGGAACCCACCCCGAGTTAGTCAAGCTACCCCGAACGAACATTATTGATGTTCTCACGGCACGTGGTCAAACGATCAAGGCCCCTAACGACTGGCCCTTAGTCAACCGGGGCTGTGAGAACGATGTCGTCAAGACAATCTTTTCGAGAACAGTTCAGGATTTACAACTGACGCATAAAGCCCTGAGCTGTGGAGGGTTGATCATTGTGAAACGATAATTGGGAGCAGTTTGGTTCTATTTCTTTTATGTCCGATCCTATTCTTTTAATGTATCATCTTTCTTCGGGTATGTAACCGTGTGTTTTCCGGCGCTCCTATAGACGCATATTCAAGATTTGATTGTACCAAGTGCCTGTTCATGCGCCCTGGATCAAAAAGATCTCAAAAGTACGGGACGCGCCCCGCGACCGGCTTCTTTCGCAGCATCACGGCCAGCAGATCGTACCAACCATCCAGATACCAGACAAGATGCGATATTTATTGCAAACCTTTTCCACAGTAGGGATGTTCTTATTTGTTTATTCTTACTCGCTTACAGCATACCTATGTGGACTATGGCGGCGTAATACTTTTCCCAACAAACACTGTCCACAGACTTGCCCCTCCCGATGTAGCATAGCTATTGTATGAATCATTTCGACGTTGACATTCATTGAGTGCTGGTACGCAAGATCCGCTGCACCTGTTTAGATTACACTGTGTCCAGTGCGTCCGTACGCATGACGAGGCGACCACGCGGTCCACACGATGCGGCGACCAATCCGTCCACACTACGCTGCAACCACACGGTCCGTACGCGCGACACGGTGACCACGCGGTCCGTACGCGCGACGCGGCAACCAGTCGGTCCGTACGCTCGACACGGCAACCACTCCGTACGCATGACACGGCGAACACTCCGTCCGCACGAGACGGCGACAACTCGGTCCGTACGCTCGACACGGCAACCACGCGGTCCGTACGTATGACACGGCAACCACTCCGTACTCACGACGCGGCAACCACTCGGTCCGTACGCACGACGGCAACCACTCGGTCCGTACGCACGACACGGCGACCACTCCGTCTGCACGACACGGCGACCACTCGGTCCGTACGCCCAACACGTCGACCACGCGGTCCGTACGCTCGACACGGCGACCACGCGGTCCGCACGACGCGGCGACCACTCCGTCCGCACGACACGGCAACCACTCGGTCCTTACGCCCAACACGTCGACCACGCTGTCCGCACGACGCGGCAACCACTCGGTCCTTACGCCCAACACGTCGACCACGCTGTCCGCACGACGCGGCGACCACTCGGTCCTTACGCCCAACACGTCGACCACGCGGTCCGTACGCTCGACACGGCGACCACGCGGTCCGCACGACGCGGCGACCACTCCGTCCGCACGACACGGCAACCACTCGGTCCTTACGCCCAACACGTCGACCACGCTGTCCGCACGACGCGGCGACCACTCGGTCCTTACGCCCAACACGTCGACCACGCGGTCCGTACGCTCGACACGGCGACCACGCGGTCCGCACGACGCGGCGACCACTCCGTCCGACCGACACGGCGACCACTCGGTGCTTACGCCCAACACGTCGACCACGCGGTCCGTACGCTCGACACAGCGACCACGCTGTCCGCACGACGCGGCGACCACTCGGTCCGTACGCCCAACACATCGACCACGCGGTCCGTACGCTCGACACGGCGACCACGCGGTCCGTACGCTCGACACGGCGACCACGCGGTCCGTACGAACGACACGGCGACCACTCGGTGCTTACGCCCAACACGTCGACCACGCGGTCCGTACGCTCGACACGGCGACCACGCTGTCCGCACGACGCGGCGACCACTCGGTCCTTACGCCCAACACGTCGACCACGCGGTCCGTACGCTCGACACGGCGACCACGCGGTCCGCACGATGCGGCGACCACTCCATCCGCACGACACGGCAACCACTCGGTCCTTACGCCCAACACGGCGACCACGCTGTCCGCACGACGCGGCGACCACTCCGTCCGCACGACGCGGCAACCACTCGGTCCGTACGCACGACACGGCGACCACGCGGTCCGCACGACACGGCGAGCAATCGGTCCGAACGCCCAACACGTCGACCACGCGGTCCGTATGCGCGACGCGGCAACCACTCGATCCGTACGCTCGACGCGGCGAGCACTTGGTCCGTACGCACGACGCAACACAATGCCCGATGCATCAGTATGCACGACGCGGGGCCCACTCCGCGTGGGATGGGGATTTCCTGCCTGGCATGCCGCGATGCACCGAACAGTTTGATTTTATTCCTGATGCAGTTGCTGTTGTGGCGAGTCCGGCTATCCGACAAACAAAGAAGTGACGCGCACCGCAATCACGTGGTTGATGGGCCAACCAAGCATCTACGCGTCGCTATAACTATTTTAAAGGCAGTTAGCGTACATTTACCGCCGATGGATAGGCTGGGGCGAGTAAGGGGTTACCGGCTTCATCCAGCTTTGGCTGCCTTCCACCGCCGACATCGCCATCACCGATACCACCACCAAAATCACCGATTGCCAGCATCCCCAATATCGACCCGTCCTGTTTGAAGCCAGACGTCCAAATGGCACCCAGTAGGAAGAGAAAGCAGAAAGTTCACGTCCATTTCTTAGGATTTCCGGGGACGAGTGGAATAGGTGCATCGTCAGCAAGAGTTACGGCTGGGCAAGTTACCAATTATGTTCGTAAGGGTGCCGCGAAGCTGGAATTACGAGAGCAGATACGTAATAAAGATGGCCACGGGAATGGTGGACAAAGAGGAGGGCATGGTGGAGTACCAGATGGGCGCGGGGCTATTGGCGATTTTGAAAATGAAGATCTCAACCTGCAACTTCAAGATCGAGATGATGGAGATCCCGAGTTCGTTATTCACCGAAAGACCAGATCGTCGACTAACGATCGGCAGCGCCGAGCGGCAAATTGGCAACGTACCGAAGCCATACTTGCCGATATGATGCTACAGAACAGACTTCCGGACACGTGTGTCTGCACCCGACGTGACGTTGTTACCGTACGGTGTATTGATCTCAATTCGTACGAGCACCGCGAATTCCAATACTGCATTTGCCACCAATCCTCCAGCTGTCTCCTCAACGAGGGCTATTTCCCATGTGCACCGATCAAACCGAGGACTGCATTCTCGATCCGGCTCCTGCAGCTCTTACATGAGCAATCTGTGCTCGGATATGTCTCTAGAAGTGCTTGGTCCGGTGGCCTCAGAGCATTGTTTGAGAGTGAGAAGAAGGCGGTGCTGCCGGCCTTTGACAGAGAAGTGAGTACGCCACTGTACCTCTTAGGACCGCTGAATACTGAAAGGGTGTAGCTGCGTGATGCCTACCACCACTGGCTCGCAGTAAATTCCCAGGTCGATACCAAGGTTGCCTATTCGCTGGAAAGCCACGACAGTGGTACTTGGCAACCAGAGGCTCTTTCCAACATTTGCCCGGCGTGCTTCGACATTTCTCCTGGCGAGGACAACACGATAGCCATCTCCATCGACGGCAACCAGCAGCATGTACGCTTCAAGGACAAGTCATCATATGAATACGAGAAGCTGCCGGCAAAGCTTTTTGTGGACTACGGGCGCCGCAACTTTGGATTGGCAGGGACAGCGAGTGCGGTACAACGGATGGGATGTGGAAACAAGTTCAAGGCGACGAGTGGCTGGAATAAAGCAGAAGCTATGGCACAGTCAAAAAAGGCCTTGGACGAGACCGGGATCATGGCTGCCACTTGCTTTCACGGCACGAATCTCCGTTTCATGAATATCTATGGCGGTAACGAGCGATACAGCCACGTAATCCGCCTATTGGAATCGATCGACGCCGAGTGTCCCGCTGCAGGAGCCATCCGCCTGTGCTACGATGTCGCCTGCGAGTTTGAGCCTTCGCTACGCCGTCATGATGCGCCATGGGTAGAACGTGTGCAGGTGGGTAAGGCTGACTGGAATCTGACCGGATAGTGTCTGACCATTTGCAGGTACGGATTGGCAGATTTCATCTTTACGGGCACGAGATGAGATGTCATATCCTGTACAATCTTTTAAGCACTCCTGGATTTGGACTGATGGTCGGCGAAGAGGTTGAGCAGCTTTGGTATATGCTAAGAGGTCTGATTAGAACTGGGCGGGTGTCATCTGGCCCGAGAAGATCGCAGAGCATTGATACAACTGGTGGGCAGAGATTCTCATTTTATCTATTATAAAACAGTACTGACTGGTTTGGTGTAGGGCAATATCTAGCACGCTGTAGTCGTGAGAGGATTGGATACAATATCTCACATCGCTGGAAGAAAATGCTTGGGATAGTAGAGGAGAGCAATGCGATTTTGCAACGTGTCATGGGAATGATGATACCACCTCGCACCGACAAAAGTGGACGTTTCCATACCCGGCAACTGGTGACCCTACCATATCTCAATGCACCGAGAGAAGACGAAATTGCCTACTATTGGGGTTATTGCTGGTACGTACTTCCTACCATCCTGTACTTGCAAGCTGCAACTACTAATCAAATGTAGAAAGGGAGCCCAAGTAGATGATATCAGCGAGGTACAGCAACTACAACTGGAGATTGTGAAGCTAGTCACAGAGTGCCGTATGGAAGTGGATGTCCTACATCATCGCGCTCAAGGTGGTAAAATTGCCAGGACATTCATCAATCGACTCAAGAGGCAGTGGAAACCTCTCGAACGGCTGGTGTCGAGATACAATCTCTCCATCTCAAAACCTATCTTCGAGGGGAGACTGCATCCACTTTCGCCACAAGCGCTAAAGAATGACGGTATCGCCGACCACGATGGTGAGATCTGGGACATTGAATGTTACACTTAGGTGTCAAGCGGATGGAGACCCCGTAGGAGACCCCTCGGTAAGTGACACCCCAGGAGAGGAGAGCGGAATGCGGAAGAGACCTTACTCCGGTCCTACCCGCTGGGAAGCGACACTCGGGTTCAGAGAGTCTAGGCGGGAGATACGGAACGGGATTAAGAGTTACGGCCGTAAGAGACAAACTTAGGGCCTTAATCCCGGAGGTGCGGAGGACTGCGAGGAAGCGGGAAACCTTACTCCGGTTACCCCGCCGAGCTGCATGGAAAAACCCCCACCTCCCTTATCAATACCCCAGCCAGGACCAATGGATCCTCCTCGTGGCCAAAAGCCTTGGGGGAACCTAGGGCCGACTTACCCGGTCTCACTCGGGTATCTTCGAGGATAAAAAGAAAGAGAAATCCCTCTAAGAAAAGATCTCATCAGCACGAACATCCTCACCCACACTACCACCGAACCCACACACAAGATCTAAGATTATTCTGTTGTGAATTATCGAGAGTAGCCTGATTACCTTTTGATTCTCTCCACACTCCGGTTACGACATAACCCCAGTGTCACACTATAATCTTAAATCTTAAAATCACCCTACTTTCACAACTCGCTTCAAACGCTACCTACTCCAAAAACCACCTCCATCTACTCGAAATGTCTACCACTTCCGACTACAATATGCTCCGGTTGGAGGCCCCCCGCGGTCTCCTGCAGATTACGAACGAAGAAGAATCCCAGGAAGAAGCCCTGGAAATCACCAACCCGGTGGGCTGGATGCGGGCCATGGCCAACCATCAGTAGCAGGCGGAACTGGACCTACGCCAGCTACTAGACGTCTGCGGCAACACTATGGACCGAACAGATCGGCGCATTCGGCGGATTGAGGCAGCCTACAACCGCCTGGCTCAAGGCGCGCAATACGTCTACGAGCAACTGGAAGCCAAGGAGCTGATCTCGGGGGACTGGGTAAGAAACGAGTTAATGGTGGCAGCTAAAGCATACCAGGCATTCACCCGACAGGTCTGGGAGGCCATCATCGAACGAACGGCACAGGCGGAAGAGCAGCGAATGCACCAGGCCATCCAGGTAACCCGCATGCACGACGCGGTAGCATTCCTGTCGGAAGCGAACCTGGCCAGGAACACCCACCTGGCAGAATTTCAAGGTAACGTTGAAAAATGGGCGGCTAACCATCAGCAGAAGGTCGACGTCCTCAAAAGGCAAGGAAACGAGGACCGCAGGAAGATGGCCGAGCTGGAGCAACAGCTGGCCAGGGCCCGGGAAGAACTGACAAGGTTAGCAACCACAGTACCCCTCCCGGCGTCCCTGCAAGGGCAAATCCAACCCGGAGTCCCAACCCGCCTCGTGTTGGGAAGCCCGATGCTCGAAGGTATGAGGAAGCGGCAAGGACCCCTGGCGATCCCACCCCCCCTGCTCACAGGAGGAAGAGGGGGCCAGCCGCCACGGGGGCCTCCAAGGAGGCCGGCACCACCCTCGCCCTCGCCGGCCCCAAGCGAAGGCGACGACGACTTGTACGAACGAAACCTACCCACGGGACGACCACCCCCAAACACCGGGGAACCTACGACCGGGCAGCTAGCAACAATGCTCACCCCAGGAGAAATAGCCCAGTTAGTAGGAGCGGGAATCGCGGTGGCCCAGCTCCCAGGACGGCCAGCTGAAGCCCAAATCCGGACCTCCCACCTAAAGATGGAGAACCCCGGGAAATTTGACGGGAAAAGCTCGTCCGCCTTCAACCAATGGTGGGAATCGGTCACGATGTATCTGGGGTTCTACCCGGAAACCGTGGACCGGCAGAAGATCACTTGGATCGGAACCCTCCTAACCGACACCGCTCTGGTATGGCATCTCCATCGCTACCGAGAATTGGGCGAACGAGACACGTGGGCCAATTACGCCGCCGCCATCCGAACCGAATACCGGAACGAGCGAGAAGCCGCGGATGCCCAACTCCAGCTGGGCCAGCTCAAATACCACGGGTCCATTCGGGCCTACCTAACAGAGCTCCGAGCGCTCAATAACTTCGCGCAAGCAACGGGCGAAGCTCTCCGAGAAAAAGTCGACCTAGCAATGCCAGACACAATCCTGGACATGCGTTTCGTTCATTACTTGGGAGACTTTGCGGACGACGAGGGGTTCCTACAGGCCACCCACCAAGCGGGCCTGCAGGTGGAAAGGAAAAAGGCGCTTAAAACCGCTCGAGAGGCGGCGAAGAGCCAGCCAACGGGAAAGGATCTCAGAAAAGAGAAGGAAAAAGAGAAGGAAAAAGAGGCCAGGACCCAGCAGCACCCTGAGCCAGGGAGGGCCCTCACAGGGAAGAAAAAGGCATGGGTAAGCCTGGAAACCGCCCTGAAGGGAGTTCCGCCGAAGGAACAAGAGGAGTACAAGGCCACGGACGGCTGCTGGAGGTGCGGGAGACCAGGGCATAAGACGTTTGAATGCTATGCCTTCACCACTGCCCAAGGAACCAGCCTTCCGGTGGCTCCATGGAAGACGGTGGCTGTAACAACTAAGGTCGGCCCTGTCGGAGGAAAAAGAAAGGCGACGGAAGCACCGGCCGCACGACTGGTCAAGCAGCAAAAGGTGGCAGCTGTGGAGCCCATGGCGATAGAGGGAGTCGAGCCACCCCGAATGCTAGAGGCAGCCCCCTGGAACGACTCCGACTCGGATTTTTGAGGAGCCCGGGGCGGCCGCTCCCGAAGGCATCCAATACAATAAACGCGGCCACCAAAAAACGGAAAAGCGAGGAACCAAGTACGGGACCCCCCAGCAAAAAAGGACGACGGGACACTCGCCCCGTTATCACAATGTTCCTACACCAGGGCGAGACGAAGCACCTCGTACGGGTACTACTGGACACTGGCTGTTCCATAGCCCTGGTCAATGAGAAAACAGTCAGGCAGCTAAAGCTGGGAAAAAGGGAGTACCGACACCAACGAACCATCGAAAGTTATACAGGAGAAAAAGTCCCCGGGGCCGGGCGGTACTACACGGAGGTTATGAAACTGCAGCACCGAAAACACTACTCCTGGGAAAAATTCGAGGTCTCAGTAATGGACCCGAATATCGATATCTTCCTACCCTTCGGCTGGATCACAGACCACCCCCCTCAGGGTGCATGGACGAACGAGGAGGTCCGGTTCAACAGCCCCCGATGCCTGGAGGAATGCACCAAGGTCGCAACCAACGAGTTCTCCCTAACCTGGGACGAATCAGTATTGACTGAACCCGATGCAAGAACAATCGGACACGTCTCGGCCATCCAGGAAGATACCGACGAACAAGTCCCCCCTGAATTCCGGCAATTCATGGGGATCATGAGCAAGGAAGCAGCGGACACGCTACCCGAACACCGACGGTATGACTGCAAGATCGACCTAAAAGAGGGAAGCACGCCGCCATGGGGTCCGATATACCCACTGTCGGAATCCGAATTACAAGCACTCAGGGAATGGCTCAAGGAAATGGAAAGAACGGGTAAGATCCAACGCTCAACATCACCAGCCGGATCCCCCATCCTGTTTGTCCCAAAACCGAACGGTAAGGGTCTACGGCTGTGCGTGGACTATCGGGGTCTCAACAAAATAACTATCCCCAATCGATACCCCTTGCCACTCATGCAGGAATTACAGGACCGCGTTCAGGGAGCCCAGTGGTTCACGAAACTGGACCTCAAAAACGGATTCAACCTAATCCGAATTTGACAGGGCGATGAGTGGAAAACGGCGTTCCGGACAAGATACGGACTGTTCGAGTTCAAAGTAATGCCCTTTGGACTGACCAACGCCCCCTCCACCTCCCAGGACATGATGAACCACGTGCTGTCCGACGTTCTCGACATAGGGGTACTGGCATACATGGACGACATCCTGATATACGCCAAAACCAAAGAAGAGCACGACCGATTGGTCAAAGAGGTTCTGGGGAGACTACGGGAAAACGGGCTCGCCGTCTCTCCGGAAAAATGCGTATGGAGAACGCAGGAAGTGGAGTTCCTGGGCTACATCATAGGGAAGGAAGGGATCAAAATGTCGAAGGGAAAAGTGGAGGCGGTGCTGTCATGGGAGGCACCGAAATCGCTTAAGGAAGTACAGTCGTTTCTAGGATTCGCCAACTTCTACCGACGATTTATCCAGGACTATTCCCGAGTAGCAATGCCTCTCACAGAGCTGACCAGAAAGGAGGCCGAGCCGGATTGGAAATGGACCTCCGAGGCGGAATCAGCGTTCCAGGAACTAAAAGCCCGATTCACCACGGCTCCGATCCTCGCACACTTCGACGCAACCAAGCCCGTAATTGTCGAATCGGACGCATCGGACTTCGCGCTAGGAGCAATCCTGTCACAACGGGACGCAGAAAACCGCCTACACCCGGTCACCTTCCACTCAAGGAAGTTCACTCCGGCGGAAATCAACTATGAAATCCACGACAAAGAACTCCTGGCAATAGTGGACGCCTTTAAGCACTGGCGGCGGTATTGCGAGGGAGCCACGCACCAAGTGGAGGTATACTCAGATCACCAGAACCTGGAATACTTCACCACGACAAAAGTACTTAACCGTCGACAAGCACGGTGGGCACAGGAGCTGGCCGGAATCGATTTTAGGATCTACTACCGCCCAGGAGCCCAAAACGGGAAACCAGACGCACTATCCAGGCGGCCGGAGTACCGCTCGGAAAAGGGGGGGATAGAAAACCAGCCAATAACGACGGTTTTGGGAAAAAATCACCTCGAAGAAAGGCTGGGGCGCTCCTTCATATGCTCTTCGGCCAGGATGGTGTCCCTCCCCGCAAGGAGATGGTCGAAGGACTTCCTGACGGAGGTCAGGGAAGAAGGTAGAAAGGACGAAGCCTACGAACAGGCCAGGAAACAGGCAGCGGCAGCAGGGGAACTGTTGCCGAAGGACCAGACGGTCAAGGAACTGAGCTGGGAAGACAGGGTCTTATACCGGCGGAATCTGCTATGGGTACCAAGGGGGCTAATCTCCGGGATACTGGAATCGGAGCACGACACGAAGATAGCCGGTCACATCGGGCAGGACAAAACCATCGAGCTAATCCGGCGAAACTTCTGGTGGCCAAAGATGAACGAACGAATAATCGACTTTGTCAGAAGCCGCCCCAAGTGCCAGCAGAATAAAACGGCCCGACACCAGCCCTATGGACTGTCCTCACCACTGGAAGCACCATACGCCCCCTGGCAATCCATAGCAATGGACTTCATTACAGAACTTCCCGCGTCGGACGGATGCGACCAACTATGGGTAGTCATTGACCGGTTCACGAAGATGGCGCACTTCCTACCGCTAAAGAATGAAAGGAAAAGCGCAGCTGACCTCGCGGTTATCTTCGCCAGGGAAATATGGAAGCACCACGGACTGCCCGCAGATATAGTATCGGACCGGGACTCCCGTTTCACCTCGGAAACCTGGAAGGAATTCCTGCGACTCTCCGGAATCAGGCCCCGAATGTCCACGGCATTCCACCTGCAAACAGACGGACAAACCGAGCGTCTCAACCAGACGATTGAAGCCTACTTACGGGCGTTCGTCAACACAGAGCAGGACGACTGGCGGCGCCTCTTGCCGATGGCCGAATTCGCCTACAACAATTCGGCCACCGCAGGAAACGGTATGTCCCCCTTTTATGCTAACTACGGGTTCCACCCGGTGGCTGTAGGAACCGCGTCGACGGAAGCCCTCAACCCGGCAAGTACGGTATACGCCCACTGGATGCAAGCGATACACGACGAAGCCCGGAAAGGGTTGGCAGAGGCGCAGGAACGAATGCGACGGTACACGGATCCGGAACGAAAAACCCCTCCGGATTACCAAGTAGGGGACCTGGTGATGCTCAGCAGCCGCAACATCAAAACGCGCCGCCCCTCTAAAAAATTGGATCACAAAAACCAGGGTCCTTTCCAAATCGAAAAAATAGTCTCCCCGCTGGCCGTCCATCTCACGCTGCCCCGAAAGTGGAAGATCCATAATGTCTTCCACGTTTCACTACTTGAACCTTACCGAACCAGCGAACACCGGGCCCCCCCGGACCCTTCGACGGTGCTACGAGAAGCAGACGACATCGAACAATCGGAAGAATACGACGTCGATGAAGTCATGTCGTCAGCGGAACACGGTCGGGGGAATAAGAGGCAAATCCTCTACCTCGTCAAATGGCTCGACTTTCCGGAATGAAAAGACTGGACGGAAGAACCCTTCGACAACTTTTCAGTAGGAGGTCTGGAGAAACTCCGGGAGTTTCACCGAAGGAACCCAGACGCTCCGAGGGACTACCGGCTATCCGAATAGCTTCACCGGCTCGAGCGGCAGAGAGCCCGGCGGTAGGGGGACGCAGTGGAGGAGGCCTACGTCCCAGTGATCACCAGGGATATATTGAACCTGAGCGACCGGAAGCCGTAGGTGTTCGGTACGACACACCTCTGTCTGAACACTTGCGAGGGAATACCCAGGCACGAACCCTAAGTCGCGAAAGTCACTCGTTACATGTGGAAAAGAATCGGAAAAACATCATATGCTTCTGGTCGTGGGCAAGCGATATGTCTCAGAGAGATCCCCCCCTCACAAAAACCATACAACAGAGTACCAGCATTTGCAAGGCCGGGCGAGCGGATCAGATATCATACACCTCTGTGTGCACACCGGAGGTAGAGGCGAACGGATTACCCCGGTCACTCCTTTCATGTGCCAAGTTCACCGAACCCCGTCTCGTCACGTCTTGCAATACTCCGACAGTAGGGTCTCAGACCGGTCGGGAGACCACCCAGATCTGAGGGCCGGTTGAGCGCATCCACTAGAGGTGCAACGACAGGGGAGTGAGTTTTTCCCGTAGGAGGGTTTCTCGCTTGACTTAGCTCAACCGGAGGGCTGCAGGTGAGGAGGACTGCAGTCCATGACGCTGAACGGAACTCAGCGTTGAAAGAATCTCGCGACCGCAAGAACGAGGAGGGCTACGTAGATAGAGAAACAGTTAGCACTCGGGACGAGGCTAGGAGGGGGAGGAGGTAGTGTTACACTTAGGTGTCAAGCGGATGGAGACCCCGTAGGAGACCCCTCGGTAAGTGACACCCCAGGAGAGCAGAGCGGAATGCGGAAGAGACCTTACTCCGGTCCTACCCGCTGGGAAGCGACACTCGGGTTCAGAGAGTCTAGGTGGGAGATACGGAACGGGATTAAGAGTTACGGCCGTAAGAGACGGACTTAGGGCCTTAATCCCGAAGGTGCGGGGGACTGCGGGGAAGCGGGAAACCTTACTCCGGTTACCCCGCCGAGCTGCATGGAAAAACCCCCACCTCCCTTATCAATACCCCAGCCAGGACCAATGGATCCTCCTCGTGGCCAAAAGCCTCGGGGGAACCTAGGGCCGACTTACCCGGTCTCACTCGGGTATCTTCGAGGATAAAAAGAAAGAGAAATCCCTCTAAGAAAAGATCTCATCAGCACGAACATCCTCACCCACACTACCACCGAACCCACACACAAGATCTAAGATTATTCTGTTGTGAATTATCGAGAGTAGCCTGATTACCTTTTGATTCTCTCCACACTCCGGTTACGACATAACCCCAGTGTCACATTGAAAGAATGATATGCAATTTGGATTGGGCTGTGCACAGGGTTGTGCGAGAGGGTATAGAGGCACAACACTGCCTTGAGCGTGCCAAAGAGGAGCAAATCACATTGCTTCTACATATTCGGTGGGTTTGTCGATGGGCCGTCCGGCAAGCAGAGGTACTTCTTCAGATATTGGAAGAACGGCCCGTATTTCCAAGCCGTGTTGGATCGAGTCGGAAGTGGTTGGAGCTGCTGTTGTTTTCGAGGTTACGGACTGTACTGTCGATGCTTGATAGGGCAAACTCCTTCAGCCTTGAAATTGGAGAGCAGGAACAACGTCATACTGTTGAGAGACGAATTCGTATGGTACTAGCAATAGTACAGGTGGGTGGGGTGGAAGATGAGGGTGGGAATGGGGGTGAGAATGAGGATGAGGACACGGGTGATGCGGAGGAGGAAATGGGGGAGGTCATCATGGGTGCATTAGGGGAAGAGTTGAGAGAGGAAGAAGCGGACGAGGTAGAGATGGCGTTGTAACGAAATGGTAGAGGTGTATCGTGGCCACTTCGGCTCCTATTCATTCTCCACTCGAATCCAGCTAAGTGATGGTTCGCTGGTAGCCAGATGTCAGAATGGAAGCTCTGGGAGCTCCGGGAGCGGGAACAGAAACAAGAGACGGAGGCGGAGGAGCTGGGGAGGAACTACCACTGTTCCTGCCCATGCCCTCCTTCATGGCATTGGCAGGCAAGGAGTAGGGGGACGGGGTGCGCTTTCCTTTGTTTCTTCCCTTTGTGAATTTCCTTAGACGCGTCTACTCTTTCTTGGGACAGGCCTGGGCGGAGGGCAAAAGGGGAGCTTGCAACAAGCTGCCACTGCAGCGGACAGGAAAACCGGGCAAAATGTACGCCGCCATGATCTATATCGGTCGAATGCGAGTATGATTAAACAAAAAAAAACCTAGGTGATGGTGCCAGCAATACCAGGACGCACCTGCCGACAGGGCGGTTGTCAGCAAGATGCTGCGCAGTTGAGTTACCAACATAGATCTGGTGAGCGTCGGGATCGAGACTGCGGCTGGCGAGATGGCTGTCGGCAAGACGCCACACAGTACAGCTACCTACCTAGCTCTAATGAGCACTGGGGTCGCAATGCCGGCTGGCGGAATGGCTGTCAGCAAGACGCCGCGCAGTAGGGGCTCTGGTGAGCGTCGGGATCGAGACGGCGGCTGCTGGGATGGCTGTCGGCAAGAGGTCGTGCAGTAGGGGCTCTGGTGAGCGTTGGGATTGAGACAGCGGCTGGTAAGATGGCTGTCGGCAAGACGCCGCGTAGTACAGCTACCTACCTAGCTCTGATGAGTGCCGGGGTCGAGACACCAGCTGGCTGGATGGCTGTCGGCAAGACGCTGCGCAGTAGAGCTACCTACCTAGATCTGATGAGCGCCGGGGTCGAGATGCCAGCTGGCGGGATGGCTGTCGGCAAGACGCCGCACAGTAGAGCTTCCTACCTAGCTCTGGTGAGGATCGGGATCGAGACTTCGGTTGGCAGGATGGCTGTGGGCAAGACACCACGCAGTAGAGCTACCTACCTAGCTCTGATGAGCGCCAGGGTCGAGACGCCGGCTGGCGAGATGGCTGTCGGCAAGACGCCGTGCAGTAGGGGCTCTGGTGAGCGTTGGGATCGAGACGCCAGCTGGCGAGATGGCTGTCTGCAAGACGCCACGCAGTAGAGCTACCTACCTAGCTCTGATGAGTGCCGGGGTCGAGACGCCGGCTGGCGGGATGGCTGTCGGCAAGACGCCGCGTAGTAGAGCTACCTACCTAGCTCTGATGAGCGCCGGGGTCGAGACGCCGGCTGGCGAGATGGCTGTCGGCAAGATGTCATACAGTAGGGGCTCTGGTGAGCGTTGGGATCGAGACTGCGGCTGGCGCAATGGCTGTTGGCAAGACGCCACTCAGTAGGGGCTCTGGTGAACGTCGGGATCGAGACGGCGGCTGGCGGGAAGGCCGTTGGCAAGCCGCCGCGCAGTAGGAGCTCTGGTGAGCATCGGGATCGAGACGGCGGCTGGCGGTAAGGTTGTTGGCAAGCCGCTGCGCAGTAGGAGCTCTGGTGAGCGTCAGGATCGAGACGCCGGCTGGCGAGATGGCTGTTGGCAAGACACAGCGCAGTAGGAGCTCTGGTGAGTGTTGGAATCGAGACGCCGGCTGGCGAGATGGCTGTCGGCAAGAGCCTGTGCAGTAGGGGCTCAGGTGGGCATCGGGATGGAGACTTCGGTTGGCGGGATGGCTGTTGGCAAGACGCCGCGCAGTAGAACTACCTACCTAGCTCTGATAAGTGCCGGGGTCAAGACGCCGGCTGGCGAGATGGCAGTCGGCAAGATGCCACTCAGTAGGGGCTCTGGTGAACGTCGGGATCGAGACGGCGGCTGGCGGGAAGGCTGTTGGCAAGCCGCTGCGCAGTAGGAGCTCTGCTGAGCGTCAGGATCGAGACGCTGGCTGGCGAGATGGCTGTCAGCAAGACCCTGCGCAGTAGGAGCTCTGGTGAGCGTCGGGATCGAGACTGCAGCTGGCGCGATGGCTGTCGCCAAGACGCCACCCAGTAGGGGCTCTGGTAAGCGTCGAGATCGAGACGGCAGCTGGCAAGATGGCTGTCGGCAAGACGCAGCGCAGTAGGAGCTCTGGTGAGCGTCGGAATCGAGACGCCGGCTGGCAAGATGGCTGTCAGCAAGATGCAGCACAGCAGGAGCTCTGGTGAGCGTCGGAATCGAGACTCCGGCTGGCAAGATGGCTGTCGGCAAGACGCAGCGCAGTAGCAGCTCTGGTGAGCATTGGAATCGAGACGCCAGCTGGCGAGATAGCTGTTGGCAATATGCAGCACAGTAGGAGCTCTGGTGCGCGTCAAGATGGAGACGGTGGCTGGCAGGAAGGCTGTTGACAAGCCGCCGCGCAGTAGGAGCTCTGGTGAGTATCGGAATCGAGACGCCGGCTGGTGAGATGGCTGTCGGCAAGACGCAGCGCAGTAAGAGCTCTGGTGAGCATCGGAATCGAGACACCAGCTGGCAAGATGGCTGTCGGCAAGACGCAGCGCAGTAGGAGCTCTGGTGAGCGTCGGAATCGCGACGCCGGCTGGCGAGATATCTGTTGGCAAGATGCAGCCCAGTAGGAGGTCTGGTGAGCGTCGGGATCGAGACGCCCGCTGTCGAGATGGCTGTCGGCAGGAGAGCGTTGGGATCAAGACGGCGGCTGTCGAGATGGCTGTTGGCAAGACGCCGTGCAGTAAGAGGTCTGGTGAGTGGCGGGATCGAGATGCCAGCTGTCGACATGGCTCTCAGCAAGACGCCTCGTAGTAGAGTTACCAATCTTGCTCCGGTGAGCATCGAGATCGAGACGCCGGCTGGCGAGATGGCTGTCAGCAAGACGCCTCGTAGTATAGTTACGGACCTAGCTCTGGTGGGTGTTGGGGCAGA